>Ga0272442_10012371_pt1 | contig 10314 bp, 4 predicted proteins | sample SSMForm2O_FD_200262 | JGI IMG/M metagenome (GOLD analysis project Ga0272442, IMG submission 200262) | Marine sediment archaeal communities from Little Sippewissett salt marsh, Falmouth, MA, United States - SSM-Form-2O | ecosystem: Environmental > Aquatic > Marine > Wetlands > Sediment ... | reverse complement strand
GACCAGTGGCCGAGCTGCCTCTGGAGCTTGACGCGGCACTCGAAGTAGCCCAGCGCCCGCTCGAACTTGCCCTGCGTGCCGATCATGCCCGTGTGGTACTTCTCGCCGACCTTGGTGGTGGTGAGGACCAGGTGGCCCTTGCCGTCGAGCGTTACGGCCTCCTTGACGTTGACGCCGCCCTTCCGCGGCCCGAGCTGGCGGTACTCCCATTTCTTCAGGTCGAGCGCGTTGCCGTCGAACTCGTCGTGCCAGACGAGGTTGGTGTCCTTCGCTTCGGGTGGCGCCTTGGCGGTCCGCCCGGCCGCCGGGGACGCCGCAGCCAGGGACAATGCCGCGAGCAGCCCGCACGCCGCCGCCCGGGTACGCCCATCGTTCCGCTGGTCGAGAAGATGCATTGCCGGCCTCCTTCGGTCGCGTGAGGGGATCGGTCTCGCTCGGCCCTCAGATTGTAGGGGCGTGGCACACCCGGGCAACCATCGTTCGGCGCGATCCTGCCGGTGATTCTCCGGGCGCGATGCGCGGAATCCCGTTCCCCCAAGCGCCGTGCGGGGTTTCATGAAGGTACAGCCGCCTGCCGGTGCGAATGGCGCATGCGTGGGCTGAGGCTTGACGGGCGCGCGATCTGCCCCGGCCGGCGACGGAAAGGGAGCGATGTCCCCCTTCACGACAAGCTGTCAAGGCGCAACGCTTGGGGTCGTGCCCGTTCTGATCGGCCCGCTCCAGGCGCTGCTGACCGTCTTGTGGTACGTCGTGCCGGCGCTGGCGATCGCGACGGCGGGGGTGATCGTCTCCATGTTCCGCCCACGGGCGATGCGCAACTTCGTCCGAACACTCTGGCGACTGAAGCTTCAGCTTGCCGGGATCGCCGTCTGCGTCGCGGCGGCGGTCTGGTCCGTGGGCAAGCTCTGGCCGGCGGGCGAGGGGGGCGGGGCCGCCCTGGCGGCCGCGCGGCGGGGCCAGGGCGACTGGCCGGTCTTCCGCGGCGGGCTGTCGCGGTGCGGCGCGCCCGCCGGCGCCGTGGGGCCGACGGCCGGCGGGATCAACTGGGCCAGGCAGAAAGGCGAGGAGTGGTTCTACTCGTCGCCGGCCGTCGTGGGCAACCGCGTGTACGTCGCGTCGGCCTTGCTCAGCCCGTTCGACACGAAGAACGGCGAGGGGCGGATCTACTGCTTCGACGCCGAGACCGGCGCGATCGCATGGGCGGCCGAGCCGGAGTTCAAGACCGGCTACGAGACCTACCGCGCGACGTTCTCCTCGCCGGTGGTCCGGGGCGATTCGCTCGTCTGCGGCGAGGGCCTGCACTACGCGGCCGGGGCGAGGCTCGTCTGCCTGGCCGCGTCGACGGGCAAGCTCCGCTGGAGCTTCGAGACGGCCAGCCACGTCGAGTGCACGCCGGTCATTGCCGACGTTCGCGTCGGCGGGCGGAGCGAGGCGCGGGTCTTCGTCGGCGCCGGCGACGACGGCTACTACTGCCTGGACCTGGCGACGGGCACGCCGCGATGGCACCTGCCGGGGGCGAAGTACCCCGACGCCGAGACGTCTCTGGCGGTCCGCGACGGCAAGGTGTACGCGGGCCTGGGCAACGGCGGGCGGGCGCTCTGCGTGATCGACGCCGCCGACGGCACCGAGCTGGCCCGCGCCGCGATGCCCTACGCCGTGTTCAGCCCGCCGGCGATCGTCGACGGCAAGCTCTACGTGGGCATGGGCAACGGCGACTTCGTCGAGAGCGGCTCGCCGCCGGCCGGCGAGGTCTGGCGGGTCGACCTGGCGAAGCTCGCGGCGCACAAGGGCGGGGCGTTCCAGCCGGACTGGAAGATCCAGGTCGGCGGGACCGTGCTGGGCGCCGTCGCCGTGGCGGGCGAACGGGCCACCTTCGGCTCGGCCGACGGGCACGTGTACGCCGCCGAGAGCCGCACCGGCAACGTAGTCGCGAAGTTCAACGCCCGTTCGCCGATCCACGCCTCGGTGGCCGTGGCCGGCACGTGCGTGTACGCGATCACGGAGAAGGGCATGGTCTACGGCCTGGACCGCGAGACGCTCGAGTGCGTCTGGGAGTACCGCGCGGGCACGCAGGAGCGGTGCATCTCGTCGCCGGCGGTCGCCCACGGGCGGCTGTACGTCGGCACGCAGGAAGACGGGTTCGTCTGCGCGGGCGAGCCGGGCGCGGCGCGGGCTGCCGTCTGGCCGGGACGGCTCGGCGGCGCCGAGGCGGGGGGCAACCCCTCGGGCTCGCCGGCGCCGAAGCTGGGCGACTTCCACTGGCAGTTCCCCGCCGACCAGGAAGGCAAGACCGCCGACGCCGTCGTCGCCGCGCCGCCCGCCGCGATGGGCGAGGACCTCTTCGTCCCGCTGGCCGGGCCGCCCGGGCCTGGCCTGGCCTGCCTGCCGACCGAGGGAGTGCGGGCCGACAAGGCACCGGCGCCGAAGTGGCTGTACCGCACGGCCGCAGGCGTGTACGTCTCGCCGGCCGTCGTCGGCGATCGGGCGTTCTGCGCCGACGGCCGGGCCGGCGACGCCAACCGCCATCTCCACTGCGTCGGCCTCGACGACGGGCGCGGGCGATGGAAGGCCAAACTCGCCGACGACGCCGGCGGGGCCTTCGTCGCCTCCACCGAGGACGTCCTGATCTGCGACGCGGCCAGCGGCGTCTCGCGATACGACCTGGCGGGCAAGCGGCTGTGGTCGCGGGCGCTGCCCGGCCGGGCGCTGCACGGGCCGGCGGCGGCCCGGGCGATGGTGATCGTCGCGACGTCCCAGCCGGCTGCGCTGGTCGCGCTGGACCGCCCCACGGGGGCCGAGCTGTGGCGCGTAGCGTTGGCGTCGCGCCCGGCCGCGGCGCCGTGGGTCCACAAGACGCGGGTCTACCTTCCGACGGATCGCGGCCTGGAGGCGCGGAGCGTGCTCGACGGCCGGCCGGTCGCCGCGCACCTGTGGCAGGCGCCCGGCGGGGGCGTGTCGGGCGACTTCGTCGTGGACCGCGCCCGCGCCGCCTACGTCAATGCGCGCGGCGAGGTGATCGTCCTGCGGCGTGCCGATGGCCGCCTGGCACGCCCGGCCGTGGGCGGCGCGCTGGTGGGGGGAACACCCATGCTCGCCTACGACGCCCTGCTGTACCCCGCCGCCGACGGAAAAATCATGAAGCTGCCCCTCGCCGCCGGCGACGCCGACGCCAACACCCCGCCGGCGCCCGTCGAGTGGTTCGACGCGTCCTGGCTGGGCCGGCCGGTCACGCCCATGGTGATGAGCGGCACGAACGTCTACATCGGCCGGGCCGGCTGGGGGCTCGTCCGCCTGGGAGAGGGCAAATGAGCGAGCCGCAATGGGTCCATGCCTTCTCCGACCCGCTCCCCGCCGGGCTCGACGACCCGAAGGCCCTGCTCGGAGGCAAGGGCGCCAGCCTCAAGGAGATGAGCCGCGCCGGCCTGCTCGTGCCCCCCGGCTTCACCATCACCACTGAGTGCTGCGCACGCTACTTCGCCGGCGGACACACCTGGCCCGACGGGCTCGAAACGCAGGTGCGACAGGCCCTGGCACGCCTGGAGGCCGAGGCCGCCCGGGCGTTCGGCCGCGGGGAAAGGCCGCTGCTGGTCTCCGTGCGAAGCGGGGCCGCGGTGTCCATGCCGGGCATGATGGACACCATCCTCAACTGCGGCCTGCACCCGGCGCTGGCCGATGACGTAGGCGACACGCCGGCGTTCTGGCAGCTCTACGTCGAGTTCATCCGCATGTTCGCCAAGACGGTGCACGGCATCGAGGCGGGCGAGTTGGCCGAGGCGCCGGCCGACCCGCACGCCGCGCCCGCCGGCCGGGAGCTTGCCGAGGCGCACCTGGCGGCCTACGCCCGGCGGACCGGCTGCGAGTTCCCCACGGACCCGTGGGACGCGCTGAGGCAGTGCATCGACGCGGTGTTCGATTCCTGGCAGAACGCCCGGGCCATCGCGTACCGCAAGCGGAACGACATTCGCGGCCTGGCGGGCACGGCGGTCAACGTCCAGATGATGTTCCCCTCGGCGGTCTCGGGGATCGTCTTCACGCAGGACCCGAACGACCTGCGGGTCGGTCGGATGGTCATCGAGGCGTCGTACGGGCTGGGCGAGTCGGTGGTCTCCGGCGACGTCACGCCGGACCGCTTCCTCGTCTCCCGCGACGACCTGTCCGTCGAGAGCGAGCTGGGCCACAAGCACCGCTACGTCTCGGCGCTCGGGGCGCCGACGGACTTCGACCCCGACGCGCCCTGCCTCTCGCCGGAGCAGCTCGCCGAGCTGGCCCGCCTGGCGCTGCGGATCGAGGAGCACTTCGGCCACCCGGTGGACATCGAGTTCGGCTGGGCCGAGGGGCGCTTCGGGCTGCTCCAGAGCCGGCGGATCCGCGGTCTGGAGATCGTCGAGGACATGGAGCTGGCGCGGGAGGAGGAGATCTTCCGCCTGCGCAAGAGCGCCGACGGCCGGCGGCGCTGCTGGGTGGTCCACAACCTCGCCGAGACGCTCACCGCGCCGACGCCGCTGACCTGGGACGTCACGCGGGCGTTTATGAAGGGCTCCGGCGGGTTCGGGAAGCTCTACCGCCAGCTCGGATACCGCCCGTCGCAGCGCGTCTGCGAGGAGGGCTTCCTGACGCTGATCTGCGGGCGGATCTACGTCGACCCCGACCGCCTCGCCGAGCTGTTCTGGGACGCCATGCCTCTGCGGTACGACGTCGAGGAGCTGCTCGCCGACCCCGGGCTGATCGACAAGGCGCCGAGCCAGTTCGACCCCAACCGCGCGGACGGGCGATTCCTCGCACGCCTGCCGGGCACGCTGGCGGCCATGTTCTCCGCCTCGCGGAAGATGAAACGCGCCCGCGCCCACGCGAAGCGGCGCTTCGAGGAGGAGGCCCTACCGCCGTTCCTCGACTACGTCGGACAGAAGCGCCGGCAGGACCTCACGCCGCTCTCCGACGCCGACGTGCTCGACGAGCTGGCCGAGCGCCGGCGGCGCGTCCTGGACGACTTCGGCCCCGCGTCGCTCGCGCCGGGCTTCTTCGGCGGGCTCGCCTACGACGCGCTGGAGGCGATGCTCGTCCAGCTCGGCGGGCCCGACCGCGGCGCCGAGCTCGCCCACACGCTCACCCGCGCGCTGGCCGGCGACACCACGTTCAACCAAGACGCCGTGCTGTACGACGTGGCCGCCGGGCAGGCGTCGCTGGACGACTTCCTCGCCGAGTACGGCCATCGGTGCGTCGGCGAGATGGAGCTGTCCGTCCCGCGCTGGCGGGAGGATCCGAGCTACTTGCGGGCGATGGTCGGGCGCCTCGGCGGCTCGGCGGGCGGCCGCACGCCCGCGGAGATCCACGCCGCCAGCGCGGACCAACGCATCGAGGCCCAGGACGCGCTGCCCGCGACGCTGGGCGCGTGGGGCGGAAGCACGTTTCGCGAGCAGGTCGCCCGCGACCTCGCCGACGCCCAGGCGCTGCTGCCCTATCGCGAGATCGGCAAGCACTACCTCATGATGGGCTACGAGCTGATCCGCGGCGCGCTCGAAGAGCTTTCCCGGCGGTGGGAGCTGGGCGGGCGGCTGTACTTTCTCCGCGAAGGCGAGCTGGGCGACTTTGCCGCCGGCCGGCATCGCGATCGCTTTCTGGCCGCCGCCGAGAAACGCCGCATACGCTTCCAGGCCCTCCAGCGCCTCGAGCCGGCCCGGGCGATCGACTCGGCCGACCTCGACACGCTCGGCCTGGCGCCCCCGATCGAGGCCGCCGACGAGTTGACCGGGTCGGCGGTCGCTTCCGGCTCGGCGACCGGCACGGCGAGGGTGGTGTTCGACCCCGGCAGCCCGGGGCCGCTCGGACCCGACTACATCCTCGTCTGCCCCTCGACCGACCCCGGCTGGACGCCGCTGTTCACCTGCGCTGCGGCGCTCGTCGTCGAGCGAGGCGGCGTGCTCAGCCACGGGGCCATCGTCGCGCGGGACTTCGGCATACCGGCCGTCGTCTGCGCCGACGCCACGCGGCAGATCGTCTCCGGCGACCGCATCCGCGTCGACGGGAACACCGGGCGCGTCTTCATCATCGAAAGGCAGGCCGATCGTGCTTGAGTGGTGGGACAGGATCTGTAACGGCATCTTCGACGCCCTGCTCGGCTGGCTGCTGGGCCTGTCGTGGACGGCGACGCTCGTCGTCGTGGCCGTCGTGACAGGCGTGATCCTCGCCGTCGTCCGGAAGATCGCCGCCGATCAGGACCTCCTGCGGCGTGCCGACGAGGACCGCAAGACGCTCAAGCGCCTCACCCGCGAGGCCCGGCGCCGCGGCGACAAGCCCGCCGTCCGCCGCATGGCCGCCACCAAGTCCATGATCGCCATGCGCGCCCTGCCCCAGGAAGGCCTGCCGCTGCTGCTGGTCGTCCTGCCGATCGCCATGCTCGCCACCTGGTGCTTCAACCGCCTCGGCTACCAACCGCCGGCGCCCGGCGAGAAGGTCGAGGTCGTCTTCTACGCCCCCGTCAGCGCCGTCGGCGAGGCGATGCACCTCGTGCCCGCCGAGGGGCTCACCGCCGACCGCTGGGTCCAGCCGATCAAGCTGGCCGACGTGCAGGGCCAGCCCTCCGGCCTCGCCCGGTGGGCCGTTGCCGCCGAGCCGCGCGACGAGCCCTACACGCTGACCTTCCGATTCCGCGGCCGGACGTTCCAGCGCGAGCACCTCGTCGGCGGGCGGACCTACTCGCCGCCGCTGGTCGTCGACGACGACGGCGAGCTCGGCGCCGAGCTGAAGCTCCGCGAGGCGAGGCCCCTGGGGCTCGTGCCGGGCTTCGGCGCATTCCTGCCGCCGTGGCTGGTCGGCTACCTGATCCTCGTGATCCCGCTGGCCGTCGTCATCAAGCGCCTCCTGCGGATTCACTGACGGCCGTAGACGGCGACCTCCACGAAACGCGTCTCGTCGCCGTCGATGTGCCCGTTCGTCCCTACGCGGACGTACCGGCAGCGCGTGCCGCGGTTGTGCGGGCCCCGGGCGTCGACGATCTCCGCCCACCACCGAGCGATGTAGGCGGTGTCCCGCCCCCGGCCGAGGCGCGACGAGTTGTCGTGGTCGTTGTTGAACAGCGTCACCACGCCGGCGCCGAACGCCGCGTCGCTCGAGACCTGAACGATCACGTCGTTGTAGATGACCGTCCCGGCATAGTAGTGCCAGACGGCCACCGCGTAGATCGTCCGCTCGGCGCCCAGGTCGATCTGCACCCACTGCGGGTCGTTGTCCAGTTCGACCCAGTGCTCCTCGGCGCTCTTCTTGACGCCGTCGGTGACGTAATCCAACTCGCCCCTGGCCGGCTCGGCGGTGCTGCTGGTCACCCGCCTCCCGAGCGCCAGGTTGACCGTCGCGCCCTTGGGCACCATGAACGGCGGGCGCCGCACCTCCTGCCGAAGATGGGGCGGCCTGGGGCGACTGGACGGATAGCCCGGCGTGGCCTTGGAGACCTCGTCGTGGCTGAGCACGACCCGCAGCTCGACCATCTCCGCCCCGCCGGCGAGGAACTGGGCGATCGCGCGGTTGACCATCCGGCTGACCGAGAACATCGTCTTGGACGCGCCGGTGATCGGGCGGATCACGTTGGGGCCCGTGGCTTTGCGGCTGAACAGCAGGCCCCCCAGACCCATCGGCTTGCCGGCGAACTGGCCCAGCCAGTCCCGCGACGTGATGCGCCCGCCGAGCCCGGGGGTCTCGTTCTGTTCGTAGATTCGCAGGTTCTTGAGCGTGCGGCGGTCGGGCTCGATGGCGAGCACGGCCCGGATCGGCCCGTACCGGCCGCGGCCCGCGACGTCGAGCACGTAGCCGATCACCTTGCCCTCCCGCCGGGCGACGTGATAGTCCATCGCGCCGCTCCGCGCGGGTTCCAGCGCCGTTGCGTAGGTGCTCTCGACGGCCTGGCGGTCCATCTCGCCCGTCAGCAGGCCCACGGCGTCCACGCTGGCCAGGACCCTCGCGAACCGCTCGTTGGCGGCGATCCGGTCCCGCCACTGCGTATGCGCGAGCGTCAGCACGGCCGAGCACGCAGAGCACAAAGCGATCGTGAACGCCACGGCTTGATACTTGCTGTCCTTCATCGTCGCGTCCCTCGCCCTCTAACCTGATGACGCACGAGGGGGGCGTTTCTTAGGGCTGCAGGGCAGCGCGGACCCGCCGTCGCGATCTGCGAAACGGGACCGGGGATGTGCTTGCGCGGCGCCGCCCGGGGCCTTCAGCGCCGCTGGCTGTCGTCCTGGAGCGTCCGCAGGCGGGAGACGTCCAGCTTTGCCGGGCGCACGTCCCAGCGTTTGAGGCTGCGGGACACCAGCGGCCTGGGAAGCCGCAGCGACGCGAACTGCCGGGTGAGGTCCTTCCGGATTCGCTCGACGTCGCGCGGCTGCTTGGCGCCGCCTGCGGCGTCGGCGGCGTCGACATCGCGCCAGTACTGCCGGATGCCGCCGAGGTGCCACGCTCCGGCCTTGGCGGCGAGCTGGCCGGCGGCCAGCCACGTCGAGGCGTACCGTGCGTTGGGCGGATGGGCGGCCTGCTGGCGATACCATTCCGGGCCGGGCTGGCCGGCCCAGTCGTTCAGGGCCAACTGCACGCGCGTCAGCGCGGCCAGGGCGTCGCGCCGGAGGTCGCTTCGCTCCAGCTCGTCGACGGCGAGCCGGCGGAGCAGCGCCCGGGCGTCCCGCAGCGCGGCGAGGTCCTCCGGCGTCGGCTTGGCGGACCCGCCGGGGCGGCTCGAGCGGAGGTCTCCGGCCTTGAAGCCGAGCTCGGCGAACGGGTCCCTGAGGTCGTCGGCCGTCTTGGGCTTGGCGTCCGGGCCGTCGGGGCCGAAGTTGACGAAGTCGAAGAACCGGTCGAGCCCGTGGGGGTGGCCTTGCACGGCCCGGACGCCGACGAGGATCATCTCCTTGCCGATCTGCCCGAATTCGCGCGAGTCGCTTCGGGCGAAGGCGTCGAGGTACATCGCCAGGGCCTCGCGGGGCCTGCCCGTGTAGGTGCAGGCCACCGCGCGGCGAACCCAGGCCCGGGCGTCGTCGCGGGCGCGGTCGCAGGCCTTGGCGAGCGCCTGGCGGCGCTTCGGGCAGGGCGGATAGGCCAGCTTCGCCAGCGGGTCCTTCAGGTCGTCGGCCGTGCCGGGCTTGCCGTCCTCGCCGGCCGGCCCGTGCTTCTGATAGAGGATGAACCGGTTGGCCCGGCCGAGGTTCTTGTCGACGGCCTTCAGTGCGGCGGCGACCTTCTGGATGGCTGCGGCGAGGCGGCCGCTGTCTCCCGCGGCGTCGAGGAGGATTCGGGCGGCCCCGAGCGCCGCGGGGAAGTCGCCCTTGGCCGTCTGCGCCTCGACGATCCGCGACTGGGCATCGAAGGCATACGCCGTGATATCGTCGTAGTCCGTGAAGACCTGCTCCAAGGCCGCGAGGGCCTCGTCGTGCTGCTTCCGGGCGAGGAGGATCTCCCCCATCAGGAGGGTGTACCGCTGGGAGCGGCCCAAGTCCTTCTCCAGCGTGCGGGCCTTCCGGTAGTAAGCGACGGCCTCGGCGTGCTTGCCCTGGCGCTGGAGGGCCTCGCCGTACTGGTCGCGGATGCCGTAGAGGTTATAGCTCAGGGCCTCGGCGTAGCGCGGCTGGAGCAGGCGCTCGAAGATGGGCTGGCAGGCGGGCATGTCGCCCTTGCGCCACCGCGTATCGGCCATGATCCGCAGGGCGTCGGCGGCGCGTTTGACGTCGCCCGCCGCGGCGTCGAGGGCCGCCTTGGCCTCCTCGTACGCGCGGTCGTACTTCTGCGTATCCATCAGGTACGTCGCGAGCTTGAGCCGCAAATCCGCCGCCGCATCCTTGTCGCCGGCAAGCACCGGCAGGGACTTCTCGATCTGCGCGATCGCCTCTGTCCGCTTGCTGCGCACCCACCAGGCGTTGGCGGCCGCGAGGGCCGCCCGCGTGCAGAGGGCCGTTTCCTTGGGGCATGCCGCCAGGGCGCGATCGGCGGCGTCGATGAGCTGGGTGTACTTGCGGCGCTTCTCGTGGATCGTCAGGAGCACGTCGAACGCGGCGGCCTTCTGCTTGGCGTTGGCCTTGGCGTCCGCGACGACCTTCTCGGCCAGGTCGATTCCCTCGTTGTAGCGGCTGCTGCGCTGCGTGCATTCCTGCGCCGCCTCGATCATGGACTCGATCGACGCCGCGCTGGCGCTGAGGGCCGGGCCCACCGCCCCGACGGCCGCGATGAGCAGGGCGATCGGGCGGGTAGTCTTCGGGAACATAGTCGGCATCAGGCGAAGTCTGCTGGTCATCGTTTCGCTCACCTTACCGTCGTCGGCGTCCGGCGGGGTCGCGCGGC
>Ga0272442_10012370_pt1 | contig 10316 bp, 9 predicted proteins | sample SSMForm2O_FD_200262 | JGI IMG/M metagenome (GOLD analysis project Ga0272442, IMG submission 200262) | Marine sediment archaeal communities from Little Sippewissett salt marsh, Falmouth, MA, United States - SSM-Form-2O | ecosystem: Environmental > Aquatic > Marine > Wetlands > Sediment ... | reverse complement strand
GCTTCCAGGATCATCTGGGCGTAGGGGTTCACATATTGTATGGATTTGTTTGAATCGACTACGATCACACCAGCCCCCATATGATCCATGATAGCTTGCAGCTGATCGCGGTTCTTGCGCATGTGCATGCTTGTTTGCCGGAGCAAAATTATGGCAATGAACAGCCCTGTAAGCAGTGCAACTGCACTGAACTGGGCGAGCCGCATGGTTTCAGGGATTCTGTTGTAAACAGGATCTATTGTGTACGCCACAATGTAGGCAACAGGCTCCCCGGAAACATTACGAACCGGGAGCAAGGCGACCAGGTATGTCTGGCCGGAGACGGTCACATCCTCCATGATGTGTTCGTGCCTGGACATACGTTCCTGAATGTGTGGAGCAAGGATGTTGTTGATCCGTGTTATTACTTCATGGTCGATCTCCAGTACATCAGTCGCATCATCACCTGATACATGCACTTCAACGTCATACGAATAGTCTTCACTCAGGTCTGATGGCATATATCGAGCCTGATCATCAGTGAACACCTTTGAATCAACAAGGTCACTCTGGATCATAAAATCGAATTCATATGGAAATAAAGTCTCAAGTTCTTTCTCAAATGCAAGAAAGGATACAGAGGATTCAACACTGCCTATGTGCTCATTCTTGTATACAAGTGGAAACACATAACGAAAACCGTTGTAAATTCGCCCTTCCTCAAATCCTCTTGTTGGTTGAAGCGTAGTATTGGTTCGATTGACCGTGTCACGAATGTCAGTCAGGTTGTCGCCAAATTTTTTCGGACTGTGGAAGCGTAAAAAGGATGTGTTATCGGGAAGATGGAAATGAAGCTGGCGGAAACTCCATGTTTCCAGGTATGAGTATGTTTGCTCAAGCATTTGCCACAGCTCTTCCCTGGATTGTGCCTGCACTGCTTCATCTGTATTATTTGCTTCAGCCATGATCTCCAGAATTTCTGGCTGGTTGAGGATTGTGTCGTATACAATTTGGCTCATTTGAGTATAACTGCGATCGACTGCGTTTATGGCAATTTCAAGCTGCTGGAATTTTGTCGTTTCGTATATTTCCATTTGCTGGTTAAACTGCACGGATATCAGGATAAAAGTGCTCACCTGGATACACAGGAAAGCAAAAAAAGGCCAGATATTATCTCGAAGGAAGGAAAATACTATTCGAAATCTATGCATTATCAACTGGTGATAAAAAAACCTTTCCTCCTGTACAATAGATACTGCTTTACCAGGTTCCTGAACAGGGTCTGCAGAAGGGCTTGTCCTGCCAGAGGATCTGTGATTGAGCAGGAGATCTGTAAAAGTATTTATTCAAGATTACTCATACCTTTCCATACTATCGAGAAACGTGGGGATATGTCGAGAAAATATACGTAAAAACTGGCCAGAGCTCCTCCTGGCGGCATGAATTCTTGCCTGGAAAGACCTTTTTCGGCTTAAAACAAAGTACGTTACTCGTTTGTAATGGTCATGTTGTAAGCTGGTGTTGAAAAGGAAGACAGAAGTACTGCTTTATCCGGTTACCTGAAAAGAGTATTAAAAAGGACAACCTTAGCATATTATCGAAGTTCTTGGTAAAGCATGATGGAATAGAGAGCAGTGTCATCAGCGAGTGAGATAATAGTCATATTGAGTTTGTGCCATTTTTCACTAAAGTAGAGTGAATAGGTAAGAAAACCGATTATCGATCTCACTGGAGAGGATCAGCATGGGTTTTAAGATATTGCCGAAAGAGAACATCGCCGATTGGGTGGCTATGCTCATCCAGCAGTACCGGGTCGTGGGACCTCGCCCACGTCATGGGCAGCATGTATTCGGAGAAATCAAAGCCTGGGAAGACATGGAAGTTGATTATGCCACCAGCGTGATTCCTCCGAAAAAGTATCTGCTTCCCATGGAGGAAGATCTTTTTCATTTCGATGTAAGTGAAGGTGGAAAAGTCCAGATCGTTCGAGGGCATCCAAAAACTGTGATCTTTGGCATGCATACCTGCGATTTGCATGCCATTCAACTGCTCGATCGTGTTTTTGTGCAGGATTACAACGACCAGCATTATTATGAACGGCGTGAGGATACGTTCCTTGTGAGTATTGAATGCCTGAAACCATGCATGCCGGAATCCTTCTGCAAGGATATGGGGACTTTCACGGTTACGGATGGGTATGATATCCATCTGACTGATCTGGGCGATGTGTATTCTGTCGATGTCGGTACATTAAAAGGTGCCATGCTGCTTGAAGGGTTTGACGGGGTTCGGGAGGCAGTTGAGGAAGATTACCGTCTGGTCAACAAGGTAATGAGCGAAAAATGGCCGAAATTCCCGCTGCGCCTCGAATTTGATGTTACCGAACTCCCCGGGCTTCTTGAAACAAGCTATGAAAGCCCTCTGTGGACGGAGCTGGGAGAAAAATGCCTGGCATGCGGCACATGCACGACTGTATGTCCGACCTGCTATTGTTTCGACGTATCGGATGATGTCGATCTCAAGTTGAAGGCTGGAAAGCGATATCGGCGGGCAGATTCCTGTCAGCTGGAGGAATTCGCAACGGTTGCAGGGGGGCATAACTTCCGCCGCCAGCAGGGTGACCGCCAGCGGCACCGCTTTTTCCGCAAGGGAAAATATCAGATGGAGAGTCATAATCTGATAGGCTGCGTAGGCTGCGGTCGATGTGCGCAGCAGTGTCTTGTAAATATAACGCCTGTCGATACATACAATGAACTTTATCGAAGACACCATATGGCAAATCAGTCCGAAGGGATCAAGGAGGCGACCTCATGACAACGGAACTTTCGGCAAAGATTGCTGAATCCTCCATTTATGCACCGGTCATGGCGACCATTGTTGAAGTTCATGAAATGACAGAGCATGAAAAGCTCTTCACCATTCAACTGCCAGACGACATGCAGCTAAATCACCGCCCGGGCCAATTTGTCAATGTGTCGGTTCTTGGGGTGGGTGAGGCACCGATAAGCATCAGTTCTTCGCCAAGCCGAACAAACGATACATTCGAACTCTGCATTCGGCGCGCCGGAGACCTGACCTCCGTAATCCACAACCTTGGTGCCGGTGACCAGCTTGGCGTCCGGGGACCTTTCGGGCGAGGGTTCCCAATCGATAAATTCCGCGGCAAGGATATGCTGCTTGCACCGGGTGGTTTGGGGCTTGCGCCTATGCGGTCACTGCTGTGGGAAATCCTGGATGAGCGGCATAATTTCGGCAGGATCATGGTCCTCTATGGTGCGAGAACACCGTCTGAAATGCTGTTCAAGGATGAATTGAAAGAGCTGGAAGACCGGAAAGATGTGGAGCTCTATCTGACCGTTGACAAGGCAGAAGAAGGCTGGGATGGGCAGACAGGCGTAATTACTACGCTGTTTCCGGATATAACAGTCCATGCCCGGAATACAATTGCTGTTACGATCGGCCCTCCGATTATGTACCGCTATGTTCTTATGGAACTTCTCAGTAAAGGGATCTCTGACGGCAATATCTGGCTTAGCCTGGAGCGCAGGATGAAATGCGGTGTTGGTAAATGCGGCCACTGCCAGATTAATAATGTCTATGCTTGCCAGGATGGACCTTCCTTTACGTACGCGGAGATCAAGTTCCTGCAGGAGGCACTCTAATGTCCCCCAGACCGAAGGTTGCTTTTTTTGATTTCACGAGCTGTGAGGGCTGTCAGCTGACAGTTATAGACTCACTGCAAACACATCCTGAGCTGCTGGAAGTTGTTGAAATTGTCCAGTTCCGTGAGGCGATGAGTGAAAAAGGGCAGGATTATGCCATTGCCTTCGTCGAAGGCTCCTGTACACGGCCCAGCGATGAAGAACGCTTGTTCGCAATACGTGAACAGGCAGACCTTGTTGTTGCACTGGGAGCTTGTGCACATCTCGGAGGTGTAAATGCCATCCGGAACCGTCAGGAACTTTCTGATGTACGAACCTATGTATACCAGGATAAGGCGGAGTGGTATGAGACCTATCCGGCGAGGCCGATTTCAGCTGTTGTTGATGTGGATTTTGCCATTCCTGGCTGCCCAATAGATCGGGATGAATTCATCCGCGTTGTGCGGCAGCTGCTGCAGGGGCGTACACCCCAGCTTCCGGAGTATCCGGTTTGTGTGGAATGCAAGTTGAAAGAGAATGTCTGCCTCTTCCTGCGCGGGAAAACCTGCCTGGGACCGATTACCCGGGCTGGTTGTGATGCGATCTGCCCGAGTTACGGCAGTGCCTGTGAGGGCTGCAGAGGATTGATTCCACAGCCGAATATTCCGTCCTTGAAGGAAGTGCTGAAAGAGCACGGATTAAGTATGGAAGAAACAAAAGCCTTAATGACACTGTTTCTTACCTACCAGATGATGGATAGTGAGGTGGTAGACGATGCCGGGATATAGTCGAAATGTGAATGTAAATGTACACCATATTACCCGTGTCGAAGGACATGGAAACATTGTTGTGGATGTTGAAAATGGTGAATTGAAAAAATGTGAACTGCAGATCGTTGAAACCCCGCGCTTCTTCGAAGCCATGCTTCGCGGCAGGCCTTACCAGGAAGCTTCACATATTACTTCACGAATTTGTGGTATCTGTGCAGTTGGACATGCTACAGCTTCGCTGCGAGCGACCGAGAATGCTCTGGGTGTGGAACCCAGCGAGCAGACGGTCCTGCTGAGAAAACTCAATTTCCACGGCGAAATCCTCGACAGCCATATCCTGCATGTCTACATGCTTGTGGCTCCGGATTTCCTGAACGTTGGCAGCGTGATCCCGCTGGCGAAGGACGCTCCGGATGTGGTCCTGCGGGCACTACGAATGAAAAAATTATCCGGTGACCTGTGTGCAGTGGTATGTGGACGGCATACACACCCGGTTGCGATGGAAGTCGGCGGTTTTTCACACATCCCCTCAGAGCAGGATCTGCTTGGATTGCGGGAACGACTTGTTGCAGTACGGGCAGATGTAGTTGCGACTGTGGAACTTTTCAGAAGCTTTGAGATACCGGATTTTACCCGTGATACTGAATATATTGCCCTGCACAAGGACGACGAATACTGCTTTATTGACGGCCAGATTCACAGTTCCGATGGCGGTTCCTGGCCTTTGGATCAGTATCGTGAGGTTACAAACGAATACATGGTACCGCACTCAACAGCCAAGCGAACCCGCAATCAACGGGACGCATATATGGTTGGCGCGCTGGCCCGTGTTAATATTAATTATGATCAACTGCATCCAAAGGCAAAGGAAGCTGCCGAAGCACTGGGATTGAAGCCGAAAAACACAAATCCGTACATGAACAGCGCCGCGCAGGTAGTCGAAATCTGCCATAGTATTGAAGATTCAATCGAGTTGATCGATGCTCTTCTTGAACGCGGATTGAAGTGGGAAGAACCGGTAGAACCTGATCGGTTGTCCGGAGAGGGTGTTGGCGCCTGTGATGTGCCCAGAGGAACGTTGTTCCATAACTACATCATCGAGGATGGCCTGATTACAGGTGCAAACTGCATTATTCCAACCGGACAGAATCTGGGAAACATTGAAGCAGATATGAGGGACCTGGTCCCGCAAATTCTCTACAAAGGCCAGGATGGTATAACCCATGCGTTGGAGATGCTTGTGCGGGCATACGACCCGTGCATCTCCTGCTCTGCACATATACTTGATGTAAAGTTTGTCTGAGAGGGAACACATATGGGCACCAGCCGCAAAACGCTGATCCTGGCTGTTGGTAATCCTCTGCGTGAGGATGATGGAATCAGCGCAGTTGTGCTTGATGAACTTACTTTGCGTATCCCGCCTGAAGCCCCGGTCGATCTGATGGACGCAGGAACTGCCGGCCTGGATTGTGCCCTGTTCTGGGATGGATATGAAAAGCTGATCTTGATCGATGCGGCGGATATGGGATTGGAGCCAGGACAGTGGCGGCGGTTTGCACTGGAAGAAATGAACCTGGATGAGAATGGACTTCGGTCCATTGGAGCAGTCCATGCGGCCGGTCTCAACGAGGCACTTGTTCTGGGACGTGCATTGGGGAACCTGCCTCCTGAGGTTATTATTTTTGGTATCCAGCCGGAGACAATCCGGTTCGGTATGGGCATATCTTCCAGCCTGATGGATTCTCTACCGTCTCTTTGTGAGGCTGTAGTGCAAACGCTGAATCTTGAACTATCTATTGATACATAAAGGAAGGTAAAATGGCTGCCATTCTGATGATTGATGATGATCCTGATTTTATCCTGGCTGTTCAGATGGTTCTTGAAAATGCCGGGTATACATTTTTTTCAGCCTCGAATGGAGAACAGGGTTATCAGGCGGTAAAAGAACATAACCCGGATCTGGTCATTCTTGATGTTATGATGGATACTGCGACGGCCGGATTCCAGCTCGCACTTAAATTACGCGGTCCCGATGCTGAAGAATCCTTGAAGAAGATTCCGATCCTGATGTTCAGCGCTATTCATGAAACAACGCCCCTTCGCTTCGAACCAGATGAGGAATTCCTTCCGGTTGATGATTTCCTTGAGAAACCTGTAGTACCGGACACTCTATTGGAGAAAGTGGAATTTCTGCTAGAACGCTCCGGTTAACCACTTCCACTGCATCTGGAGGATTCTCTTATGGATTGGAAGCCACGGTCAGGTTTGCAGTACCGGGCAATGAATGTTGCAGCAACCAATAAACGGCTCATCCAGGTTCGCTGGGGGATAGGGGGATTAATCCTTGGTGGAACCCTGATTCTCACTTTTTTCTTTTCACTTCCTCTTCCACCGACTCCACTTCTGCTGCTTGGATCCATCATCCTTATCTACAATATTTTTTTCTATGTAATCAGCTGCAGGTCAGTTGATTGTGAATCGAAGATGGAGAAGACGCAGCGCCTGATCATTCTCCAGGTTCTGCTGGATTGGGTCGCCATGGCTTTTTTCCTGCACTTTACAGGTGGAATAACAAGTCCTGCGACACCGATTTTCCTCATTCATCTGCTGGTAATCACGATTCTTCTTCCGGATTCTTCCCCGGTTCTATACCTGGCCCTTGTTATTGGTGTTGTTGTTCTCATTGCAGCGCTGGAGGGTTGGGAGATATGGGAGCATTACACGGTCATTCCTGCACTTGCCTGTGATGTATACAAAGATCCCGTGTATGTATTAGGACAGATTGTTTTTTTCTCAACAGCAGCCGGTGTGATGGTGATGCTTGCTTCTGCGATTATGAAGCGACTGCGCATTCACGAACGGCAGCTGGAAGGTTTGCTGATAACCTCACAAACTGTATCTTCCACGCTGAAACTACCCGAGGTGCTTGAACATCTTGTGGTGAGCGCAGCCAGGGCTCTGAACGTGAGTTCTGCTTCCATCAGGCTGCTGGATGCGACAGGAGAAAACCTGAGGATGGAAGCCGACACGGGTTTGAGTGATACATACCGATCCAAGGGCCCTGTGCAGGTTTCCCGAAGCCTGATCGATCGTGAAGCACTATCCGGGCACATAGTCCTGATACATAATGCAGCGGATGATGATCGGTTTCAATACAAGGATCAAATTCTGGCTGAAGGAATAAAGAGTGTACTGGTGGCACCTATTTCCGGACGGGCGGGGGTGTTGGGAGTTCTCAGGGTCTATTCCCGAAAGGAAGCGCGTTTCGGAGAGGATGAGGTGGATTACGTCCAGGCTATTGCAGCACAGGGAGGTATTGCTATTGAAAATGCAATGACCCATGCGGCACTGCAGGAAGAGGAAGAGGCAAGGAGCACATTCATACACACGGTTACACATGAACTGCGTTCGCCTGTTGCCGGTGCGCAGAGTCTTGTACGAATTCTGGATGCAGGGCTTGCCGGGCCAATAGCTGAAAAGCAGCAGTCCATTTTACAGCGGGTTAGCCGCCGGCTTGATTTTCTGCAGGAACTGATCAATGACCTTCTAACACTTGCTTCATCCAGCACCCATTTCCAGCATAAACCGGAACCAACTGCGCTTGAACCAATGCTGCAGATGGTTCTGGATGATTTTCGCCCACTTGCAGCTGAAAAGGCCATCAACCTGGAGGCCAATGGTATAAAACCTGATTGGTCGGTCTGGGCAGGAGAAGATTCCTTAAAAATCATCTTCACGAATCTGATTGGCAACGCTGTGAAGTATACACAGGAAGGCGGTTTGATCCGGCTTGAGGCTTCAGCTGACGAAACCAGTGTTAGTGTAAAAGTCAGTGACTCAGGCATCGGCATTCCGGAAGAAGATCTTGTCAATCTCTGGAAAGATTTCTACAGGGCCTCGAATGCCCGTACTTCGGGTATTCAGGGGACCGGCCTGGGGCTGTCGATTGTGAAACGCCTGATTGAGAATCTCGAAGGGCAGATTCGTGTCCAGAGCAAGGAGGGGGAAGGTACCACTTTTACTGTTACCCTTCGACGGGTATAAAAATCATGGTGATGTTCTAAAAAAGACTATGCCTCCTCCCAATTTCCGTACAAATCGACTTGGTTTGTATCTGTGTTCCTTGATGTGATCCCCATAAGTCAGGTGCTTAGTATAGTAACCTGGCTGGATTTTCCCATCGGAAACTGATCGGTTTTTTTGAATAACCTTTAGGATTTGAATACCAGCAGCATACCCATTACAATTACCAGGCATGAGATTTGTTTTATACTCAGCTTTTGATGCAATACGCTATGAAACCCTGATTCTGAATCAGGTTTGATTAACAAGGAGAAAATTATGAATTACAGGAATCTTGGAGGATCAGGCTTAAAAGTCAGTGAGCTGTCCTTTGGCTCATGGGTAACCTTCGGAAAACAGGTCGATACTGATCTGGCTGTATCGTTAATGACCACGGCATACGAAGCAGGGGTAAATTTCTTTGACAATGCCGAAGTCTACTCACACGGTCAGTCTGAAATCGTGATGGGAAAGGCTCTGAAGAAGCTTGGGTGGAGAAGAGACAGTTATATCGTTTCAAGTAAAGTCATGTTCGGATCTGTTAAAAACCCAATGCCTACCCAGCGAGGTCTCAGCCGAAAACACGTTGTCGAGGCCTGCCACCAGGCGATAGAACGGCTTGGTGTGGAGTATCTTGATCTGTACTTCTGTCATCGTCCGGACCCGGAGACACCGATTGAAGAGACGGTGTATACCATGAACGATCTTATCCGGCAGGGAAAGATCCTTTATTGGGGAACATCCGAGTGGTCTGCCCAGCAGTTGATGGAAGCGTATGCTGCTGCTCGTCAGCAGCATCTTGTCCCGCCCACGATGGAGCAGCCGCAGTACAACATGTTCCACCGTCAGCGGTTTGAGGTCGAGTATGCCCGTTTGTACAAGCAGATTGGGCTTGGCACCACGATCTGGTCTCCGCTGGCTTCCGGTGTGCTTACGGGGAAGTATTCTGAAGGAATCCCGGAAAACTCACGTATGAATCTGCCGGGCTATGAATGGCTTCGGAATATGATCGAAAGCCCTGAAGGTAAAGAGCGTATTGAGAAAGTTCAGCAACTGGCGCCGATTGCAAAAGAACTGGGTATTACTATGCCTCAACTGGCAGTGGCGTGGACCTTGAAAAATCCGAATGTCAGCACCGTCATTCTGGGTGCTTCAAAGGTATCGCAGCTTGAGGATACACTGCAGGCATCAGATGCGGCTGAAAAGTTATCAGACGATGTGATGGAGCGAATTGAGGCTGTCCTTGATAATAAACCAGAGCCGCTGGAATTCCAGCTCTAGAGGTAAAAATGAGGGTAAGCGGTGCTGCTTGTCAGAGGCTTCTCCATACCAGGCAGCGCCGCCAGCACACCTTGAAGTGGTTATTCACCGAAATCAGGCTCCAGCAGGAGGGATTATTTGAGGGGAAAATCAAGAAAAAAGACGTTGGTTTGAAAATGGATTGGAAATAGAAACAACTATTTTCACATAATAGTAAGACTTAATTACACCAAGTGATTGAAAGTCTTGTTATAATGGACTAATAACATAGTACAAAAACAGGTAGAAGATATAGATTTACCTTCCGGTTTATAGGTTTAGTATCAGGTAAATCCAGGCCCAATCATTTATACCCCGGGCGGAACAAGTTTCCATACCAGAGTGCTCTATCCCGAGGTCATTAATGTCCAGCGGGAGCCTGGATTTTTTTCGCCCAATCTAACATGGAGAGCAGGAACGCAAGTGGACACAGAAAAAAAGCGCGGAACAGTCGTACGAGTGATGGGGGTTGTGGTGGATGTCAATTTTCCCCACGGATACCTTCCCAGTATCAATAATGCATTGAGAATTGAGCAGGAGCTTGCCCGACCGCTTGTGCTTGAGG
>Ga0272442_10012369_pt1 | contig 10316 bp, 9 predicted proteins | sample SSMForm2O_FD_200262 | JGI IMG/M metagenome (GOLD analysis project Ga0272442, IMG submission 200262) | Marine sediment archaeal communities from Little Sippewissett salt marsh, Falmouth, MA, United States - SSM-Form-2O | ecosystem: Environmental > Aquatic > Marine > Wetlands > Sediment ... | reverse complement strand
GAACATCGGGGGTACGTAAGTAGAGAAGGCGTCGGGGACGATGGAGTGCGCGTTGTTCCAGAAGTGGGTCATCACCGCCGCCTCGTCCATTTTCTTCTGCGTATCCGGGTCGGCCGGGGGCCTGGGAGTCACCGCGGCCTTCTGGGCCGTCTTGGAGGCCTGGATCCGGGGCTGGTTGGGCTTGGGCCCCTGGGCCAGGCTCTGCATCACGTAGGACAGGACCACCACCGGGTTGTAGCCGGTGAAGCCGGAGTCCTTGCCGTAGATGTCCGACCAGATGGCCGCCTTGCCCGCCGACAGCACCAGCCCGAACCCGCTCATGGGCACCTTGCCCTCCCTGTAGGAGAACAGCACTCCGCGGATGTCCGGCTGTTTGGAGAGCGGTTTCGACTCGACAATCTTGAGGCTGGGGTACTGCTGCTTCATCATGTTGGCCAGTAGCGCCACGAGCTGCTCGGTGGTGTAGGACTGTTCGCCGAACTGCAGGACGAACACGTCGATATGCGCGCTGGTGTCGTCGGCCGAGCTCTCGGCGAAGCTGATCCCCGATTCCTGCGGCGTGGCCGTCCAGCCCCTGGGGTAGTACATGGAGAAACTCTGATCCGGAGCGGTGTAAGTTGCCATGTGCAGGCCGGGAAACGGAGCCTTGGTGCCGGCCTGGGCGCAAAAAGCCAGGAAAACAGAAACTACGAGAACTGCGGCTTTGACTTTCATTATTTCCTCCGGGTACCTTTTGGATGGAGTTACTATAAGACCAACCTCGGTTGGCAGGCAACTGATTCCGCTGGAGACCCGATGAAAGCATGCGTCCTCAGAAAGCAGGCCCCGGTCGAGCGAACCGTGCCCGGGGTCGTGGTAGTGGAGGAATAGACGTGGCCGGGCCGCTGGGAACCCGGAGGAAGCGCTCGCACGGCAGGTTGTGGGTGGTGGCGCTGCTTCTGGCCCTGGCGATTGCCGGGGCGGTCTATGCCCTGATAGACAAAGACGCCTACCACCCGACCACCGTCATGATCTTGATGGTCATGGGCGGGCTGGCGCTGTGGTTCGCGATCGCGGTCTTGTTCTACCTCTCGGGCGCATTCTCGGAGATCTCCACCGAGGGGGCCGGCTGGGTCAGCGGGGGCGATGAACATGTGGGGCCTGCCCTCCGGTCGCTTAAACGACAGGAACGCCCCAGGTCTGTCGGCGCCAACGAGCAGTGGCCGGCGATCCCGGTGGTCATTAACCGCGACCGGAGGGCATGCACCGGCGATCTGGTCCTGACCGGCCACCGGCTGTACTTCATCTGCTACCAGGACGAGAGCGTGGCCAAGGCCATGGGCGGCAAGGCGGTGGCCCAGCAGTTCGGGATCCTGGGAGCGCTGGTGCTGTCCTTGATGACCAAGAAGAGCGCCAAGCGCAAGGAGGCCGAGATCGAGCAGGCCCGCGCGGAAAGCCGGCGGCTGCCCCTGGAGGACCGCGCGGTTCAGCATCCCCTCAGCCTCTCGCTGGCCGCCTCCGAGGTGACCCGCTTCGTCCACAGCGGCCTGTCGGGCACCCGGCTGGAGGCCGGGGAGAAGAAATACTCCTTTTTGGAGATCGACAAGGGCGCCTTCCCCATGATCAAGGACTGGTGCGATCAAAACGGGATCGAGACCAAGGGTCTATGAAGGATTTAGCCGACAAGGTGGTGGTGATCACCGGGGCGGCCGCGGGCATCGGCCGGGCGCTGGCCCGGGAGTTCTTCAAGAACGGCGCCCGGTTGCACCTGGTGGATATCGACGCCGGCGGCGTGAAATCGGCGGCCGCCGAGTTGAACGCCGCCGCCCACGTGGTCGACTGCACCAAGGCCAAGGCGGTATCGGCTCTGGCCGGCGAGATCTTTGCCGCCGAGGGGCGGGTGGACGTTCTGTGCAACAACGCCGGGGTGGTCTGCGGCGGGCCGGTGGAGGAAATTCCCTTGTCGGACTGGCGCTGGGCCATCGACGTCAACCTCTGGGGGGTGATCCACGGCGTGCGGGCCTTCGTGCCCCGGATGCTGAAGCAAGGCTCGGACAGCCACATCCTCAACACCGCCTCGATGGCCGGCCTGGTCCCCTTCCCCTTCGTGGCCCCCTACGTGGCCTCCAAGTCCGCGGTGGCCGGGCTCTCCCAGGCGCTGGACTGCGAGCTGGCCCCCAGGGGGATCCGGGTCACCGCCCTGTGCCCCGGGGCGGTTCGGACCAACGTGATGAAGGCCGGCCGTCTGCGGCTGCCGGGGACCTGGACCGATCGTATCATTCGTCTGGTTGACCGCCGGGGCGCCACCCCGCAACAGGCGGCCAAGGACGCCCTGACGGCAATCCGCAAGCAACGCACCTTGCAGGTTTCCGGGGCGACCAGCATGTTCCCGCTTTGGATCATTAAAAGAATCTCGCAGCCGGCCTACCATCACCTGGCCCGGTTCCTTACCGGGCGGGCGCTGAAGCGATGAACGGCTACGACGACGATCCCGCGGTGGCGCTGGGGCAGGCGCTCGACCGGAAGGACCGCGAGAAGGCCCTGGGCTGCTACCGCCTGCTGGAGGCCGGCGGGCAGCCGCTGGAGCTCGGCCAGCGGCACTGCCTGAAACTGGCGGAATTGCTGGAGCAGGCGGAGATGTTCCGCGACGCGGCGCGGATCTACCGCGTGGCGGCCGAAAGGGATCTGAAGTCCGAGACCGCGCCGGCCGCCATCTTCAAGAGCGCGCTTTTGCTCCTGGGCCCGGCGCACAGACCCCAGCCGGGCGCGGACATGCTCTTGTACCTGGTGGCCAACTACCCGGATTACGAAAAGAGCGGGCTTGCGGAGAAGATCCACGATCAGCACATGAACGGCGACCGCCAGGGCCTGGCCCGAAGCCTGCTGGAAGAGGGCGTCGAGCTGCCCCACGACGGCTCGGCCATCGGCCACGGCCGCCTCAAGATGCCGCCGCGTGAGGAGGAACCGGAGCTCTCCGAAGAGGCCAACTGGTTCACCCGATGGCGCCGGGACCTGGCCGGCAAGATTCCCATGCAGACCCAGCGCCGGCTATCACGGGTCCTGGGAATCGCTTTCCTGATCCTGCTGGGCGCCTGGATCTCAGGAAGACTCACGCAGGACCGCTACCAGTGGGTGACCGGGATCGATCCGGCGCTGTATAAGAACCCCCTGCAGAACGAGGTCCCCGACGAAAAACCCATCCAGTTCCGGCGCGGCGACTACAACCTGACCCTGACCCCCCTCTTCCGCTACAAGATCAACGGGTTGATCGTTTCGGTCAACGACTACGCCATGCTGGGGCTGCGGTACCAGGACTTCTACGAGCTGGACCTGTGCATGATCTGGGGCAACAACGTCCGCAGCGGAGCCTACCGGAAGTCGGGGACCAGCTTCGAGCACCACGGCAACACCTGCTATGCCAGGTGGGCGGGCCGGGGACGCATAAACGGAACCGAGCTGTCCAACACCCACATCTACGCCACCGACGAGGACGTCCTCGACGAGCTGGACAGCCTGCGGCCCGGCGACCAGGTTGAGCTGGAGGGCTTTCTGGTCGAGGTGGCCGCGGTCCCCGCAAAAGTCAGCCCGGGCTACCACCCCGGCACCGCCCGGCTGCGCTCCTCCACCGTGCGCACCGATAAGGGCAACGGCGCCTGCGAGATCATGTACGCGGAGAGGCTCAGGGTGCTTGCGCGCGGCAACGTCTTCTGGCGCCTCTTGACCACGATCAGCTTCTGGCTGCTGCTTTTGGTATTTGCAGCAATCGTCGCCCGGCTGATCCTGCTGCCGATCGGAATGCGCGGCAGGGACTAGAGGAAATGCGCCGGGACCGGGGCGATGGTCACGAACTGGGGTTCTTCTTCGCAATTGGGGTGCAGGAGCTTGTTGAACTTCTTCAGGTGGTCGGTCCCCTGGTGGTGCTGCTCGGCTTCCTCGTCCTTGAAATACATGATGTGCAAGAACGACACCCCGTCCTCCAGGCGGTAGGCGGTGTAGCGCAGCGTGTTGGGCTCGCTCTCCTTGACCGTCTTTACGAACTCCTCGACCGCCGAAACCATCTCGTCCTGCTTGTCAGGCTTGATCCGATACCTGGCCAGCTTGGATATCATGGCGAACCTCCCGGCATGGTTCCTGTTATTAATCATAGGGTTGCCAAGCCGACCGGTCAATTTTTTGGCCGCTTTTAGCCCTGAAAGGGCGTGATACGTCAGCCCGGGGCGAAGCCCCGGGTTACAGGCGCAAATATATCCTGAGCCCTGAAGGGGCGAAATAAAAACGGCGCGGCCAACATTTATTGCGCCCCTTCAGGGCTTGGGAAATCTTGTCGCCACGATGTTCACCCAGGGCGTTGCCCTGGGCTGACGTATTACGCCCCTTCGGGGCTTAGGACTATTTGAGGCAATCCAGGTAGGGTTTCTGCAATTCCAACATTTTCGCGAGGGTCTTTTCGGCGGCAGCGACGCTGTCGACCACCGGGTCGACCAGGAGCGCCTGGAGGGCGGCGGCCTTTGACTTCTGCAATACCGCCTCGGCGGTCAGGCGGTGGACCGCCACCTGGTTCTGCAGGAGGCCGGCGATCCCCGGGGGCAGATGGCCCAGGGGGATACCGGTCACGCCGCTTTTACCGACGGTCGCCGGCACTTCCACCGCCAGGTCTTTTGGCAGGTCGTCGATCAGACCGTCGTTTGGGATGTTGACCGCCAGCTCCTCGTGGCCGGAGTCATTGAGGATGCCTTCCATGATCGGCACCGCCCGCTCCTCGGAAAAGCTCAGCTCCAGACCGGGCTTCTTCTCGCGGCTGTAGCGCTTGTACTGGGCGTAAAAGTCGGCGATGCCCTGGTGATCCACCACCTCGTGGGCCCATTGCAAATACTCGCCGAAATGGCTGTCGATGGTGATGGGCAGGAGGTCGAACTTCGAAAGCATCACCTCGAACAACCCGCGCTCGGCCCAGGGGCGGGTGCCCACCTCACAGCCCACCAGCTGCGAAAGCAGGCTGGCGTCGCCGGGAATTTCCCTGAAGTAGTCCAGGGCTTTTTCGCGCACCCGGGGATAGAGGTCTTCTCCCCCGGCGCGGATCTGAAGCAGCACGCTGAAGTGGTTCAGCCCGCCCGCGCGGATTTGCAGACTCTCCAGCGGAGTCTGAAGCATCAGCGGCAGGTGCCGTTTCAGCGAAAATATCTCGTGGCACAGGCCGGTGAACTTGAGCCCGGGGAATTTCCTCGAGACCGTGGTGCAGATGCGGCTCATGGGATTGGAGTAGTTGAAGACCTGGGCCCCGGGGCAGATCGACTGGATGTCTTCGCAGATGTCCAGGATCGGCGGGATGATCCGCAGCGAGTGGAACAGCCCGCCGGGGCCGCCGTTCTCACCGTAGACCTGGCGGATGCCGAACTCCAGGGGTACCTGCCAGTCCTGCTCCCACAAGGCGAAGCGGTCGCCCACCTCGATTGAGATTATGCAGAAGTCGGCGTTTTGCAGGGCCGCCTTCCGGTCGGTTGTGGCTTCGAGAGTGTAGGGCAGCTGCTTTTCGTCGACAAACTTCAAGGCGGTCTGATGGACTGTCTGCAGTGCGGCCGGGTTGATGTCGTGCAGGACCACCGAGCTGCCATCGAGGGTCCTGGACGAGAAAATGTCGCCCAGGGTTCCGAAGCCGAACTGGGCGCTGCCCGCGCCGATGAGTACGATCTTGCTCATGCCTTCTCGAACAGGTCCCGGTGAAGCGCCCGCATGGCGTTCTGGCCGTGGGGGGGATCGGTGACCAGGGTGATGTTGATGCGCGAGGCCCCCTGGGAGATCACGTGGATCGGGACTTCCGCCTTGGCCAGCACGGAAAAGATCCGGGCCAGCAGGCCGGTGTCCTCGCGCAGTCCGGCGCCCACCAGGCACAGGATGCTGCGCTCGGGGATCTGGTCGACCTCGGCGAATGCGGAGATCTCCGCCACCGCCGCGTCCAGGGCGACCTCGTCGCGGTCGAAGGTCAGGGAGACCGAGACCTCCGAGGTGGCCACCACGTCGATGGAGATGCGGTGGCGCTCGAAGATCGCAAACACCCGCGCGAGGAACCCGTGGGCATCCAGCATGCGGGTGGAGCGGATGTGCAGCGATTGCACCTGCCGGCGTATGGCCAGGGCCCGCACCGGCTCCGCCGGCGCCCGGTCGCTGATAAGGGTGCCCTGACGCGATACGGGCAGGGCGCTGTTGGGATCCAGATGGAAGGTCCCCAGCACCCGGACGGGTATGCCCGCCCGGCGGGCGGGCTCGATGGTCCGGGGGTGCAACACCTTGGCACCGAAGTAGGCCAACTCGGCGGCCTCCTCGAAGCGGATCTGCGGAATGACCGCGGCCTGCTTGACCACCCGCGGATCCGCCCGCAGGATCCCGGGCACGTCGGTCCAGATCTGGATCTCCTCGGATCCGGCCGCCGCCCCGAACACCGCGGCGGAGAGATCCGACCCGCCCCGGCCCAGGGTGGTGGCATCCCCCGCCTCGGTCCGCGCGATGTAACCGGTAACCACCGCGACCTCGCCCGCGGGCAGGGCGGCCAAGGCCGTTTTTATGAACAGGGGGGCCTGTGGCAGCAGCTCGGCGCAGCCGTGGGCGTCGTTGGTGATGAAGCCCAGATCCCACGAGTCGTAGGCCCGGGCCGGTTTGCCCTGCTTGGAAAGCGCCTCGGCCACCAGCCGCGCGCTCATGCGCTCGCCCAGGGACAAGAAGGCGTCCTGAACCCGCGGGGTCAGCTCGCGGAGCATGGTGATGCCCGAGATCAGCCTTTCCAGCTCAGAGTAGAGGCCGGTCAGCAAACCGCGGGGCAGGCCCAGCTTGGAGACGATCTCGTCCTGCCGCCGCTGTATCTCCCGCAAAAACGGGACCGGGCTGCCCCCGGCCCGGGCGGTGCCGGCGGCCTCCAGGAGCAGATCGGTCACCCCGCCCACCGCCGAGACCACCACCAGGCACTCGCGCTCCTCGCCGATTACGTGATCGCAGGCGCGGCTCATGGCGTCGGCGGTGCCCAGCGAGGTGCCCCCGAACTTCATCACCAGCCGGGCGGTCATGATTGTTTCCCCGAAAGCCAGGCGGGAACCCGGTCCAGCCGGGTGATGTCGGCGGCGGTTTCGCGGGCGGCCAGCAAATCCGCGCGGCCCGGCGCGGCCAGCACTACCGCCGGCTTCGGCAGCCGGTTGTAGTTGGAGGCCATCGAGTAGGTGTAGGCCCCGGTCTCCAGCACCGCCAGCAAGTCCCCGGCCTCCACCGGCGGCAGGCGGACGTCGTGGATGATCATGTCCCCCGACTCGCAGCAGCGCCCGGACACCGACCAGAGCTGGTCGGCGTCGGCGTTCATCCGGGTGGCGGCCAGAACCTGGTGGCGCGCCTCGTACAAGGCGTAGCGCGGGTTGTCGGTCATGCCCCCGTCGACCGAAACGTAGTTTCTCACCCCCTCGATCCGCTTGGTGCTCTGGACGGTGTACAAAGTCACCCCGGCCCGGCCTACGATCGAGCGCCCCGGCTCGTCGAGCAGCACCGGCGGCTCGACTCCCAGCTCTCCGGCTGCGTCCTGCACGGTTTTGCCCAGGCTCTGGAGATGTTCGCCGACCGTCGGGGGATGATCGTCGGGGCTGTAGCGGATCCCCAGGCCCCCGCCCATGTTCAGCTCGGATACCGGCACCTTCAGATCCTTCTGCACGTGCGCGTAGAACTCCATCATCGCCCGGGCGGCGATGCGAAACGGCTTGAGCGCGAAGATCTGCGACCCGATGTGGCAGTGAATCCCCACCAGCTCCAGGTTTGGCGAGGCCGTTACTTTTCTTACGGCCGCTTCGGCCGAGCCACCCTCCAGGTTGAACCCGAACTTCGAGTCTTGCTGCCCGGTCTGTACGTAGCGGTGGGTGGAGGGCTTGACCCCCGGGGTCACCCGCACCAGCACCCTTGGTTTTTTCTTGAGCTTTTGAGCCATCGCCGACAGCCGCTCGATCTCCTCCAGGTTGTCGATGACGATCCGCCCCACCCCGGACTCCAGCGCCATTTTCAAATCTTCTTTTGTCTTGGCGTTGCCGTGCATCAGGATGTTTTCCGGCGGGAACCCGGCCGAAAGGGCGGTGTGCAACTCGCCGCAGGAAACCACGTCCAGCGAAAGGCCTTCCTCCTCGATGATCCTGCAGAACCCGGTGGTAAGAAACGCCTTGGCCGCATAGTAGACCCGCGATCGGGGGTAGTGCTCGATCTGCTTGCGGTAGGCCCGGCAGTTCCAGCGGACCACGTCCTCCAGCATGACGATCAGCGGAGAGCCGTACTCCGCGACCAGCTCGCGCACGTCGTGCCCCGAAAGCGTCATCACCCCGTCCGGCCCGGTCTGGTATACCACTTCCCTGTGCACTCGCTCCTCCCGGGGAAACAGCCCGAAGCATAAGGGGAAATCGGGAGGGTAGTCAATCTCTTGACAGTTTTTTACCGGCTGCGTAGATTGCCCCCGGGAGGAGATCATGAAAAAGATATTCGTGCTATTGGCGGCTATCCTGCTTCTGGCCGGCTGCGGCGACGACAACGGAAACGGAAACGGCGAATTCGAGTGCACCGAGCAGAACACCCTGTGCGCCACCCTGACGGTCCCGGCCGATTTCACCGGCGAGACCGCCAACCTGATGGGCCTGCTCTACACCTCGGTACCCCCCGCCGGCCCCCCCACCGCCATCCTGGCCCAGGTCGGCCAGCCGACCATCGGCGTCGACCGCCCCTACGACTTCGAAATCACCGGCATCACCCAGACCGGCGACTACTACTTCGTAGCAGAGCTGTTAATGGTCGGCGGCGGCACCATGTCCCCGGTAGCCGGCACCGACTACGTCTACTGGACCGACGCAACATTAAACTTCGACGGCAACCCCATGACCCTGGGCGAAGTCGACCTCTGGCTGTACGAATAACGTGCGCGTGCGCGTACCCGTGCGCGTGCGCGTGCGCGAAATCAAGTGATGGTATACCCCCCATCCACACAAAAAGTCTGCCCGGTAACGAACGAAGACTCGTCGCTCCCCAGATAAACCGCCATCTCCGCGATCTCCTCCGGCTGCCCATAGCGCTTGAGCGCCGTATGATCAGTGAAGATCTTGACGATGTCGGGGCTCCCGGTAAGCGCCGCCGACAGCCGGGTATCGATCAGCCCGGGAGCAATGGCGTTGATCCGGATCCCCAGCGTCCCCAGCTCCACCGCAAAAGTCTTGGTCATAGAAATGATGGCCGCCTTGGTCATCCCGTAAACCCCCTGAAGCGGCGCCGCCTGGATCCCGGCGATGGAGGCGATGGACACGATCACCCCCTTCTCCCCCTTCTCGCCCCACTTGTTCGCGGCCAGGCGGGTCGGCTCGAAGACGCCTTTCAAGTTCACCTGGAAAGTCTTGTCGAACAGCTCCTCCGAGATCCCCAGCATGGGCCCGAAGTAGGGATTGGTCCCGGCGTTGTTGACCAGCACGTCCAGCCCCGAAAGCTCGGAGAACACGAAGTCGATCAGCCCCTCGACCTGGTCGGCGTGCCCCACGTGGCAGGCCCGGGGGATCACCGTGTCCTTGTATTTCGCGTTGATCTCCGCGGCCACCTGGTCCAGCCCCGGCTGCTTGCGCGAGGCGATCACCACCCGGGCGCCCTCGCGGGCGTAGGCCTCGGCGATAGCCGCCCCGATCCCCCGGCTGCCCCCGGTCACCAGCGTCCGCTTTCCCTCGAGTCTCTTGCCCATGACCGTCTCCTTTCGCCAGCAACCTATTTCAGGAGTCGTTCGGGTGTCAAGGTCACCCGGTTGACAGTTTCCCGCAATCCTTGTATCTGTGCGGTGGGGAGGCCCCCGATGGATGAAAATACCGGCACAGACCTGAAGGCGGTGGTCGAGGAGCTGACGGCCAAGAACCAGCAGCTCGAGGCCCAGGCCACCAGGGACGCCCTGACCGGCCTGCACAACCACGCCCACTTCCAGGAGACCCTCGCCCGGGAGATCAGCCGCTCCAAGCGGCACCAGCACAAGCTTAGCCTGATGTTCGTCGACATCGACCGCTTCAAGGAGATCAACGACGAGCGGGGCCACCCGGCGGGCGACACGGTGCTCAGGCGCCTGGCGGACATCCTGCGCGGCGGGCACGCCGAAGGAGAAAACTCCTTCCGCCTGCGAGATCACGACATCGCCGCCCGCTACGGCGGCGACGAGTTCGTCCTGATCCTGCCGGAGACCCACAAGGGCGGCGCGGCCACGACCGCGGAGCGCCTGCGCGCCTGCGTGGAGAAGCACGACTTCGGCCACGACCTGCCCCGGGTGACCGTCTCGGTCGGTATCGCCGCGTTTCCCGAGGACGGGA
>Ga0272442_10012367_pt1 | contig 10317 bp, 8 predicted proteins | sample SSMForm2O_FD_200262 | JGI IMG/M metagenome (GOLD analysis project Ga0272442, IMG submission 200262) | Marine sediment archaeal communities from Little Sippewissett salt marsh, Falmouth, MA, United States - SSM-Form-2O | ecosystem: Environmental > Aquatic > Marine > Wetlands > Sediment ... | reverse complement strand
CCCATGTCTTGCCGTAGAGCATCACCTCCACCACCTCTTCCCGCCACGCCTATCCACCTACCAAACAGCAACGCCCGTGCCGAACGTCATTGGTTCTTAACCCACGCGGTCAAATCGTAAGATAGCGCCTTCCCCCACCGAACCTGCCGCCTCACCACCACCGGACAACAGGCCGCGCCACAAGACAATCACCACGCGTCCCCATCCCCGGGTGAACCGGCAAGGCCCACCCCGGGACTGGGACTGACGTAGAAGCAATTAGGCATTGAAGCGACCAAGATCGCCGTCATCATCCAGCATCATGGTCTTCTCGCTCACCTTCTGCTTGCCATCAGGCGCAGCGCTCCTCACCCCGGCCCCCCCGGCGATCCGATGGAAAAGACCATCCGCAGCCGACATGTCGCCCTTCGCCCCGCGCCCCGACCGAACCTCCGATTCCTTCCGCTTTCCGGAGGTCCCGATCAACGCGATCAGCTCCGCCACCATATCGTTCATCGCGACCGCCTGCGCACTGAGTTCCTCCGACGCACTGGCACTCTCCTCGGCGTTGGCCGCGTTCTGCTGCGTCACTTTGTCCATCTGAGCAATCGCCGTATTCACCTGCTCGATCCCCTGAGCCTGCTCCTGCGACGCCGCCGCGATCTCACTAACCAGTTCGCTCGTCCGGCTGATCCCATGCACGATCTCGTCGAGAACCTTGCCCACCTCGGTGGCGATGTCCACGCCGTTCTTCGAGTTCTTCACCGATTCTTCGATCATGCTCGCCGTGTTCTTCGCCGCCTCCGCCGAACGCATCGCCAGATTGCGAACCTCCTCGGCAACCACCGCAAAGCCCTTCCCCGCCTCACCGGCACGAGCCGCCTCAACCGCCGCATTCAACGCCAGCAAATTCGTCTGGAACGCAATCTCATCGATCACCTTGATGATCTTCGCCGTCTCGTCCGAACTCTTCTGGATATCCACAATCGCCGCGTTCATCCGCTGCATCGCCTCGGCGCCGTTGCCGGCCGCCTTCTGAGCCTCAGAAGAAAGGCCGTCCGCCTGCTGAGCGTTCTCCGCGTTCTGCTTCGTCATCGAAGACATCTCTTCAAGGCTAGACGACGTCTCCTCCAAACCCGCCGCCTGTTCCGTCGCACCCTCGGCCAACGACTGCGACGCCGAAGAAACCTGACCCGAAGCCGCCGTCACCTCCGAAGAGCCGGCCGACAGCGCCTCCGCAATCCGACGGATGCGCGTCGTCAGACCACGCGCCACAAACAGCCATATCACCAGCGAGCCAATCACGCTAACACCGATAACGAGCGCCAACGTAATCGCACTCGAATGCCCGATCGCCCGCACCCGGTCCTTGGCCGCATAGAATTCCTCAACGTAAGAGCCAACCCCGATGACCCAGTCCCAAGGCTCGAAATACGTCAGGTGCACGACCTTCTCCCGCCCAGTCGATTCGCCCGTGTTCTTCCAGAAGTAGCGATGCTCCGCAATCTCACCAGGCTTCAGCGCAACCGCCGCCTGGCAAATATCCTGAATGAACAGACTCCCATGCGCATCCTTCGCCTGCGAGATATCCTCCCCGTCTCGCTGCCCACCCTTCGAAATCACATAGTGACCCGCCGAGTCCAGAACGTAAACGTAGCCCGTCTTGCCCACCTTCACCGACATGATCGCCTCACGCAGCGACCGCACGCTCTCCTGGGGAACGCCCACGTACAGCACCCCCACGACCTCCCGGTCCCCGTCGAACAGGGGCTCATAAGCCGTGATGTACCACCGGTCGACCACATACGCCCGGCCCCGAAACGTCTCGCCCCTCAGAACCGTCGAGACAACCGGATTGGGCTGCCCGTCCGGATTCGTGCGCGGAATATACGTACCGATCGCACGCGTGCCGTCCTGCTTCTCAACGTTCGTGCTCACACGCAGCATATCACCGGACGCGTTCATACGCTGAAAAATCGTACACGTCCCCGCCACCAGATCCTGCGTCAGGTCCACCACCGCAGAAGGCGTCCCCATCTCCGCGTTCTGACCCAGCCACGTCTCGCCCACCATCATCTTCGGCAGCGCCACGCGCGTAGACGTCTTCGTGTATTGGTTCACCGCCAACCACGTGACCGTCTCATCACTGAATCCTACCCGCCCCGTGCTCTCCAGCACGTGACGCGCCACGTTCAACGAATGATCCACGTTCTCACGCAGCAGCTCTTGCTGCGCCAGACACATCGTGTACACGTTCTCGGCGATGTGATTCAAATCGGAATACGCCAGAGCCGTGCTCTCCTCCTCCGCCACACGCGCCATCGTCCCGTTCTGACCGAAAACCGCGATCCCCACCACAACCAGCGGCAACACCGTCAGAGTAATGCCGATGGCCAACAGTTTCGTCTGCAGTTTGGTGTTCCTCAGCATGATCTAGTCCTTTCCTTTCGTAGGTGTCGTTCGAACCATGCGCCTGCAATCTCAATGGTCCCGTCGTAACCAGCTGTCCTGACACAGCCCTCACCCCGATAGACCCGCCAGACCCTCGCCCCCCAGAACCGCGTCGATCTCCAGCAGGATCTTCACCCGCCCACCGACCTTCCCCATGCCCAGGATGAAATCGGTCTTCACCGTCGACCCGAATAGAGGCGCGTCCTCGATGTCACCCCCGGGAATATCCAGAACCTCTTGCACGCGGTCCACGATAATCCCCGTGCTGAACGTCCCGGCCCCACCGCCAATCTCCACCACGATAATGCACGTCTCATCAGTCACCTCAGCGGTCGACATCCCGAACTTCGCCCGCAGATCGATAACCGGAATCACCTGACCACGCAGGTTCACCACGCCTTTGACGTAGTGAGGCGTCTGCGGAACCGAGGTCACGTCGATGTAGCCGATGATCTCGCGGACCTTCAGAATCTCCAGGCCGTATTCCTCCTGACCCAGAGCAAAGGTAAGGTACTTCCCCTCACGCTCCGCAGCGCCGGTGCTGACGCGTTCATGGCTAACGGCTGCATCTGTCATCGCGAATCTCCTCAAGTAGGGTCCCCGCGTCTCCCCCCCCGACCAATGGACGAGGACCGAGCCAGAAATATCAAGCGGGCCGATGTGGACCCGCGCGCAGCTATGATCGGCAGAAATGCTTACCCCGCAGGCGACCTTGCCCAGTCCCGGACGCCGGGGACCTGATTGCCGGCATGGCCAATAACACAACACCAATGGCCCCATCGGCACACCCGCATGACCCAATCACAGAATCGCCCATAGACATGCCGGATATTCGTACCACCGGCATAAAATGAATTTGATCCCCAACCACCCAAACACCAACGTGAGACCGCTGCAACCCACCATTTACAGCGTGAGTACGAACTGAAATTGATATACTAGAAAAGCGTTAGGATTGTGTTAGGAAACGCCCGCACACGTCCGATACGACAAATCCCATCACAATCAACCGCTTCGACCGCCTCTCATCCCACCCGAAGCGCAAACCCCACCCGACTCTCATCTCACCCGCAGCACAACCCCCACCCGACTCTCATCTCGACCGAAGCGCAGCGCAGTGGAGAGATCTCGTCTCGCAGGGATACAACCCACGTCGCCCGCCAGAACTCGCAAAGTGGCGGCTCGCCACACCACACCTAGGCAACCTGCCACCGCGCTCGTAACATGACCCCTGGAACGTGTACATCAACGACACCGGCCAAGGCAGACCGTCCGCCTCACAACCGTCAAATGACAGGATCGGATCGTTGCTCGACGAAAGAGGTTACCCATTCCTCAAGGTTCGTATACCCATTGCCGTTATCGTCGTCATGGAGGTCTGCAGGCAAGTCAAGTCGCCGCGTGTTGGACGGAAAGACGATCTCTTCATACGGAGCATCATCACCGGTGAAAGTGCCCTCCGGTATCCCAAACACAGAAGCATCCCCGCTGATCGCAATAAACTGATCGGCCCCCGCCGCTTCCGTTTGAATGATGATGTGGTAACACAGCCGATGGGGGTGATCGACAGCCACAATCCCATCAGGCAACTGACCGTTCAGCAGATCAAGGACCTCCTTCTGGGACCGGGCGTTTTCGTCCAGTTCTACGTCTGTGCCATTGACGGAAAACGAAACAGGGTTGGAAGAGAAATCATAACCGTTCTTCATGTTGCCGGCATCGGTCCTCAGGCCCTCATAAACAGATCGATTGTATGCCCTGGCAGGCAACGCCTTCGTGCTGCTAATGGTGCGATGCGACGTGTCATTTAACCGCGCCAGAACCAGAGAATCATAATAATCTCTATCCCAGGGCCTGTATCCGGCGTTGGCCTTCAAGTAGTCCAGAACATCGCCGGCAGGAAGAATTCGGTACTCTGAAATGTCGATGACGTTCGATCCTGGATCGTCAGTGTAGATCGCTCGCGTATCTTCCTCTGACATCTTGGTCGCGATGTTCTCAAACTCCGAGCGACCCTTGTCCTTGCCGATGCAATGGTTGTCGTGCAAGTAGATCGTGCTATCGGTGTTCAACGGCCCGCGCCAATAAATAAATCGCTCGGCATAGCGGTGCGTCATGCCACCCGTGGGATAGAAACTGTTGCCAACGAAAGCACCATCATTTTCTCCCGCTTCGTTCCCTTCGAAATCAACGCCCGACAAGGCGTACCCGGTGGCATAGTTGTTTATGTAGGCGACATCGTCCGTTGACATCTTGGGAAACCGAAGCGTGAACCACCCCCAGAAATTCCTGTACATCGTGATCCGGCCCGGAGATGAAATGACACCGCCGAAGCAGTGCCGTTCAGGTTCGTGCTCGCCCTTTTCGTTAGCGTGATAACTGTACCGCAGAGCGTCGTACAGCAAGCAGTTCGAAAGAGTGAAGTTCTCCGAATAGATGCCAATCACTTCATCCGTGCCCCAGCTAAAGGAACAATGGTCCAGCACAAGATTGGTGGTGCCCGAGAATGCCGATACACAATCGGCAACGTAAGCTTCACCATTGGGCGTCAGCTCGTCTCCATAGCGCACAGCGATATGTTGAAATAGCATGTCGTGTGCTTTGCCACCGATATAGAGAGCAGCAGATCTCAGGGTGATGCCCGGACTCGGTGCCGTCTGACCATACACATTGCAGTATGAATGGCGCACGGTGACAGAGCGAGTCGATGTGTCGGAGTAGTCAATAACGCCACCCACTTCAAAAACGATGATCCTCGGATACGCCTCTCGTAGAGCCCACTCGAACGACCCACGATTCGGCTCCGTCTTCTTGATCCCCGCGTATAAGGTATCAACCACCAAGACGGCTGGATCGTCACCCGATGCATAGGCCCCTCGGCTCTCCGTCCCGAAACCCACCGCACCCGGAAAGATCCTCTGACCCTGCGCAACGCCCCCGAAAAGATTCACCCCCAAGATCACTGCAACCAGCCCAACTCTCCAACCCATCGTCTCCCCTCTTTCCTCTAACACGCCGCCCCTCTCATCACCCTTCCCTCGATCCCGACCCTGTCATTCCCGCAAAGAGCCTGCCCTCGACCCCGATCAGGGGCGGGAATCCAGGAACCGATGATCTCCGATTGACCCTACGGAACTCCTGGCAGCCCAACGCCCAGCCTCACAAAGGCCATTATCGCCCACAGACTCCCTCTTCGCCACCCAAAACCCACCAGCGAACCGCCCCTCGAATAGAAAGCCACCCCCCTGAGCCTCCAAAATCCGCAATCTCATGCTTTTTCCCCGAACATTTCCCCCACCCCAAGCGTCTTATATTAGGCATATAGACAACAAAATACATAGTTGAATTAGTTGCAAATAATCACTCATCAATCGGAGAGGGGAAGCGCCATGGCTACCGAAGCTCAGATCCACGCCAACCGTTCGAACGCCCAGAAATCCACCGGCCCCCGCACCCCCGAAGGCAAAGCCGCCGTCGCCCAAAACGCCCTCAAGCACGGCCTGCTCGCCCGCCAGGCCGTCATCGTCGGTGAAGATCAGGGCCAATTCGAGTTCCACCGCGACCAAATGCTCGCCGAACTGGCCCCCGAAGGCCCCCTCGAATCGGCCCTCGCCCACCGCGCCGTAGGCCTCGCCTGGCGACTCCAACGAGCCGAACGCCTCCAAAACCAAGCCTTCGACGCCCTCCACGAAAAGGACACCGCCGGCCCCCTCGCCCGCTTACACAAATCGCTGCTCCCGAAAACCGATCCCGGCGACAATGCCCGCGACCTAACCCTCGGCCGCATCGTCGTCAGGGACTTCGCCAACACCCGCGTCCTCGACAGACTCCTCATGTACGAACGACGCTTGGAGCACAGCCTCTACAAAACCATCGCCGAACTACAGCGTCTCCGCCTCCTCCGCCAAATCGACCCGCCCACCGAAGGCACCACCGCGCCGCCGCCACCCAATCGTGCGAAACAAACCCAATCTCCCATGAGCCAAAGACCCGCTAACCGAATGCAGCGAAACACCTTACAGCCCAATCGACCCATCTCGCCCCCGCCAAAACAAACCCAATCAAACCCAATGCCAGCGAAACGCCCGGCCGAATTCCGTTTGCCTCAAGCCCGCACTGCGGTATCTTCGGTCCCTTCCGCGCCACTGTTAGGATAGATGCCTATGGAAATCGTCGTCGATAGTCTGCTCGAAGGTGCCCGCCGGGCCCGAGGTACGGTTGTGATCGTGGACGTCTTCCGCGCCTTCACCACCGCCGCCGTCGCCCTCTCCCGAGGCGCCGCCAAAATCATCATGGTCGCCGAACCACCCGAAGCCCTCAAGTTGCGCGAGCAAGGCCTCGGCGATTTCTGCGTCGGCGAGGTCGACGGCATCCGACCCCCAGGCTTCGATTTCGGCAACTCCCCCCACGAAATGGCCGCAGCCTCTCTCGACGGCAAGACCATCATCCAGTCCACCCGCGCCGGAACCGTCGGCGTCGCCGCCGCCACCGACGCCACAACCGTATACGCCGCCTCCCTCGTCGTCGCCAAAGCCACCGCCCGCGCCATCATCGACGACGACCCCCCGCTCGTGACCATCGTCGCCATGGGACACAAGGCCCAGGTCCGCACCGACGAAGACGAACTCTGCGCCCTGTACCTCAGAAACCTCCTACAAGGACGCGATCCCGACCCCAACGCCCTGCGACAACTGATCGAAGCAGGCGACCAGGTACGCAAATTCCACGACCCCGACCAGCCCCACTTCCACCCCGAAGACGTCGCCTGGGCCCTCGACGCCAACCGTTTTGACTTTGCCATTCGCCTCGCCAAAGAGGATAATGCCCTCGTAGCGAGAAGATACCCATGACCCAGTGGACCATCCAGAAACTGCTGACGTGGATCACCGACTACCTGACGCAAAACGACGTCGACGCCCCCCGTCTAAGCGCCGAGCTGTTCCTTTCCCACGTCCTGGACTGCAAGCGAATCGAACTGTACACCCAGTTCGACAAAGTCGTCGCTCAGGAGAACCTCGACCGCCTTCACGATCTGGTCAAGCGCGCCGCCCAACACGAGCCCGTCGCCTACCTCGTCGGCCGTACGGAATTCTACTCGCTCCAGATCGAAGTCGACGCCCACTGCCTGATCCCCCGCCCCGAAACCGAGCTACTCGTGCAGAAAGCCATCGAATGGCTCCGCACGCGGGAAGGCACGCAACACGTCTGCGATCTCTGCACCGGTTCCGGCTGTATCGCCGTCGCCATCGCCAAAAGCGTCACCGACGCCAAGGTAACGGCCACCGACATCTCCGACGCCGCCCTGGCCGTCGCCGCCCGTAACGTTGAAAACCATCACCTCGCCGAACGTGTAGCATTATTACACGGAGACCTCTTTGAGCCGCTCCTCCCTCACCTCGATGTCACGCAGTGGGACCTGATCGTGTGCAATCCCCCGTATGTCAGTGCCGCCGAGTACGAAGCGCTCGACAAGAATGTCAAGGACTACGAGCCGCAGCTCGCCCTCCTCGCCGGCACCGAAGGACTGGACATCTACCGCCGCATCGCCGCTGAAGTGGATCGGTACCTGAAACCCGGCGGGACCCTCCTGCTCGAAATCGGCTACGCCCAGGGCCCGGCCGTCCGCGAAATACTCGAAGAAACAGGTGTGTTTACCGAGATCACCGTCGAGAAGGACGACAGCAACAATGACCGCATCGTCACCGCCAGGAGGATGGAGAACACCGGATGAAGCGAGACCGGCGACAGCGCGATCAGTACGAGATCACCGTGTGGATGTCGTACGGCGAGAGCTTCTCCCGGCCTTCCAAATCGGTCAACTCGATCAGGCAGGTGATGCCCAGAATGTCGCCCCCGACCTTCTCGACCAGTTCGCACGCCGCCTTCATCGTGCCGCCCGTCGCCAGAAGATCGTCCACCATCAGCACCTTCGCCTTCGGCGGCACCCCATCGCGGTGGATCTCAATCGTATCCGTACCGTATTCCAGATCGTACGTTACGCTTTCGGTCTCGAAAGGCAGCTTGCCCTTCTTGCGAATCGGCACGAAACCGGCGTTCAGCCGTGCCGCCACCGCGGTGCCGAAGATGAAACCGCGCGCCTCCACCGCCGCCACGTATGCCACGCCCGTGCCTTTGAACGGAGCGCACATCGCGTCCACGGCCGCACGCAGCGCCTGCGGATCGTCCAGCAAAGGGGTGATATCACGAAACAGAATCCCCGGCTTGGGCCAGTCAGGGATCGCGCGGATGAAACGCGACAGGTCGGTCGTTTGGGTCGTCATGGGCCTCCCTTCCAAATATCTTTTCACATCGCCTGGCACGGCGGTTCCAGTCAACCATGCCATTGTCGTCGATGCAAGGGTGAAATGCAAGCCACCAACTCTGGAGGGCCCCGATGACGGCCACACCGCTTCAGAGGCGTCATCGGCGGTGGTTCTCAACGCCCCCCGACCGGGCCGGAACCGGCCGGCCGCACTTGCCGGGACAGACCCATTCGGGTTTGCCCCAACCTCAATCGGCTTCCATGTATTCGTAGAGTTGGGTCAGGGCGTCGCGGCGGATCTGTCGGATGCGCTCACGCGTCAGACCCATCTTCTTGCCGATCTCCTTCAGCGTCATAGGCCGCCGGCCGCCCAGGCCGTAGTGCAGCCTCAGCACGTCGGCTTCACGAGGATCGATCTCGTCCAGCAAACGCAGCGCCTTGTTCTTCTCTTCGTCTTCGACCAACACATCCTCAGGCCGCCCGGCGCTCTCGTCTTCCAGCGTCGACTCCAAGGCCTGGCTGTCGTCCTGGTCGTCGCCACCGAGGCTCTCGCTGACATTGCTGAGAACTTCGACGATCCGATTGATCACCTTGGCCTTGCGCGGCGCCAGGTGCATCAGGTCCGCCATCTCTTCGACACTCACTTTGCGGCCCAGGCGACCCTCCACTTCCGACGCCGTGTGACGCCACTGATTGATCAGCGTCACCATGTAGGTCGGCACGTGAACCGGCTGGATGTTTTCGAGCAAGGCACGCTTGATGCTCTGCTTGATCCACCAGGCCGCGTACGTGCTGAAGCGCGTCCCACGCTCCGGATCGAAGTAGTCCACAGCCTTGATCAGACCAAGATTGCCTTCCTCAATGAGATCGCCCAGGCTGATGCCGCGCCCGCCGTACTTCTTGGCAATATTGACGACCAGGCGAAGGTTGCTGCGCACCAGCAACTCGCGTGCCCACGGATCGTTGTCCTGAACGATCCGGGTGCCAAGTTCGTACTCCTCATCCCAGGTCAACAGCGATGCCGCGTCGATTTCCTTGAGGTAGTCTTTGAGTGTCACGTCGAATACTATGATACCCTCCCGCCCGACCGCGAACCTCTCGGCTGCGGCCATCAAAGGCTAGTACGAGTAGGACCCATCCTCCGTTATGCTGCCATCGGCGGCTCCCCGCCTGCCTGGTCGTGCTGCCCGCACGGGAGTCCACCACATCAATCACACTGTTCGTATCGACCGAACGGGCGTGACGGTTTAGCCGTCGGGAGGCGGAAGTGGGCCGGGCCCGCGTCCACGCTTCAAAAGAGGCGGTCGGGGCCCATTGAAGGGCCCATAAAGGCCATGCCACGGGAGATACCCCCGACAAATTCGGACTTTGGGCCGGCGCAAGTCCAGTGCGACGGCTCGACGGGAAGCGCGGAGATGACCTCCATTCGGCCCGGGAAAGCGACCGGGAGAAGGGAAAAAACGGGGCCCGTGTCTTTGTGACACGGGCCCCGTGCAAGCGTTCAAGACCAGGCGGCCGGCGCTACTCGGCGGCGGGGTGGCCGTAGGCGATGTCGTCGATGAAGATCGTGCCGGTGCCGCCGGCGGTTGGGTTGTCGCGGTCGCCGATGCCGATGGCCAGGGTCG
>Ga0272442_10012366_pt1 | contig 10319 bp, 10 predicted proteins | sample SSMForm2O_FD_200262 | JGI IMG/M metagenome (GOLD analysis project Ga0272442, IMG submission 200262) | Marine sediment archaeal communities from Little Sippewissett salt marsh, Falmouth, MA, United States - SSM-Form-2O | ecosystem: Environmental > Aquatic > Marine > Wetlands > Sediment ... | reverse complement strand
ATCCGTCTTGCCGGTGACGGTGCAGGTATTGACGATATAAATATCGGCCATGTCACTGAAGGGGACCAGGGAGTGGCCGTGTCGGAGTAGTGCTTCCGTAATGCCTGCCGATTCATACTGGTTAACTTTGCAGCCGAGGGTCGTCACTGCGAATCTAGCCATGCCGTACCCCCTCTCTGATCCAGCCGCCGCCGATGAGGATATCATTTTGGTAAAAGACGGCTGCCTGACCGGGGGCCACGGCTTTCTGAGGGGTGACGAACGTGACCCGCACTGTTTCGCCGGATCCGGAATTTTCATTTTCGATACCCACTCGTTCGATTTCGGATTCGACGCCCCGGTGGCGGTACCTGATATGTGTCCGCGCCGGAATGGGGTTCTGTGATCTCACGTCCGGCGATACCCAGGAGACACAGTCTGCCACGAGGCCGTTACAGTACTGGTCTTCATCACGGCCGACGATGACCTCGTTCTTTTCTTTATCAAGTGCGAGGACATAGTAGGGACGCTTGGATGCGATGTTGAGGCCCTTGCGCTGGCCGACGGTGACGGAATAGATGCCCCGGTGTGTTCCCACAACAGAGCCCTCGCGATCGACGATGTTGCCCGGTTTGAACGGAGAAGGGAAGATGGTTTCTTCGATAAATTTTCTGTAGCTGTTGTCGGGGATAAAACAGATTTCCTGACTTTCGCGGTCCGAGAGTTTCCCCAGGCCCAGCTCCGCGCCGATTGTTTTGATTTCCTCCTTGGTTAGTTCCGCATTAGGGAAGAGGAGACGGGCAAGCTCCATCTGTCCCAGCATATAGAGAAAGTAGGTCTGGTCCTTTTTACGGTCACGCCCTCTCCGGAGGCGAAGGCCGTGTGACCCGCCGACGTTTTCGATACGGGCATAGTGCCCGGTGGCGATAAAGTCAAGGCTGTGGCGGTCTGCCTCGTTCAGAAGATAAGTAAACTTTATTCTTTTGTTGCAGACGATACACGGGTTCGGTGTCCGGGCGGCAAGGTAGTCGGAGATAAAGTAGTCAACGATATCCTTCCGGAATGATGCGGTGATGTCGAGCGTGTGCAGAGGAATGCCGATAATGTCGCACACCCGGGCAGCATCCTCTTCCGACCGTGTGGGAAAGCCGTTGTAAAGGTAGAGCCCCTCGACGTGATAGCCTGCGTTTTGCAGGAGATGGGCCGCAACGGCGCTGTCCACCCCGCCGCTGATGCCGATTAATACGCTTTTTTTATTCATTTTCAGTGAGCCTGAACATTAATAATTTAGGTTCTTCTCCAATTTCGTTGGAGAAGGGGAACCAGGAACTCAAGGGTTTCTGTTCCAGAGATTTAAAAAACGCTTTTAACATTCTTTCGATTTTCGCTATGCCTTTTTTGAGAATACCCCGTTTACCTTTTTCGATTAAATATAAATTCCCCTGCGCACACTATGTGTTCAATAAAGGTCATATGACTTCTGTCATGTTTTCAACTCTTTGTAATTCTTTAGCATTTCACTTGAATCCCTGAATCCTTGTATCCTCTGGAATCGTACCTGCTAAATTTGATACTTTGCCAGCATTAACTGCAATTACTCGGGAGATGATTCAGCAAGCATTTACTTCAAGTCCTCTGTATATTTCCTGAAAACGCGTGGTTGTAAACTTAAATGCTCGATTTGTCAATCTTAAAAGAAAGTGTGGCGATGCGCAAGGGTGGGGGGAGGATCGACGGGTTTAAAATCATTGACACACGGAACGTGATAGACAGCGCCGCGCCGCGCAGGGAATTCGCTGCCGGCGATACGGGAATGGAATCGGCCATGGCGGTCCATGAGGGGCAGAAGTACTCTCATCCTGATCATAACGTTTGGACAGTCAAACAATGATATGATATAGATACCTCAATGAACGACCCGGCAGGAAACGGGTGAAGGGGAATATCACCCGGACATTACACCGTTACTCGACAAGCTGAGGTGTGCCCTTCAAACGGGTCGTCGGGTATGACGTCGGAAGTGGGGATTTCCGGGTCGTTACACGTGTGCTCATTTCATTTCTGACACCTGTCAGGCGATTCCATGTGCTCCTTCCTGAATATCCAGACCATGCAAGAACATACAGTTACGACAGTCGAAGGAGTGGAAGGCCGATGGCGTGAGCCCGCAGCGGAATGGTCTGACCCGATGGATAATACCGGTTTTAGGTCGTCCGCCTCATGGGTGCCGGACTGTAAATAAGATTGCTGGTGCTGTAGATGGAAATTCGGATGACGAGCGTATTCATTGTGTGTGTTGATCACATCGATCGTCATGACGATGGCTGGCATAGCATACGCTGCAGATAAAAATAAAAGGATTTGACATTAACGCGGAGTAGTAAAGATATCATGAAAGCATTACTGTGTAAAACACATGGAGGACCGGATGCTCTGGTGTACGAAGATGCGGCAGCCCCGAAGGCAGGAAAAGGGCAGGTCACAATCGAAGTACACAGCGCCGGTGTAAATTTTCTCGATACACTGATTATTGCCGGGAAATATCAGGATCGCCCGCCGCTGCCCTTTGCACCCGGTGTGGAAACCGGAGGTATCGTCGTTGAAGTGGGGAAAGGTGTAACGGGGTTTGCCGTGGGTGATCACGTGACGGCACATCACAGAATCGGCGGCTTTGCCGAATACGTGACGTGCGATGTTCAAACCGTGTATAAGATTCCGGACGATATGCCCTTCGATCAGGCCGCAGGCTTTTCCCTAACCTACGGCACAAGTTATCATGCCCTCGTCGACCGTGCTGCACTGACACAGGGCGAAACACTGCTTGTTCATGGTGCTGCGGGTGGTGTGGGCTTGACTGCCGTTGAGATCGGCACACGGCTGGGTGCGCGCGTCATTGGCACCGTTGGTTCCGATGAAAAGACGGCAATCGTCCGCGACTACGGCGCGGACCATGTCATCAATTACACAAAAGAAGATTTCCGGGACGCGATCAAAGAACTGACAGACGGCGCCGGTGTGGACATCGTCTACGATCCTGTCGGTGGCGACGTGTTCGACAGGTCCCTGTCCTGTATCGCGTTTGGTGCCCGGCTTCTCGTGATCGGTTTCGCATCCGGCCGGATTCCCGCACTCAAGACCAACCTGACCCTGCTGAAGGGCTGCTCGATTCTCGGTGTCTACTGGGGCGAATGGGCGTCACGCTACCCAAAGAAAAATCGGCAGAACTTCGATACCATGCTAAAGTGGGTCGCCACAGGAAAACTGCGTCCGCATGTATCGCTTCATTTCCCGCTTGAAAGAGGCGCGGAGGCTTTGAAGGCCCTCATGTCCCGCGTTTCAACGGGTAAGGTGGTCATAGACGTGAAGTCATGAAGGCAACACTCATAAACACTTCCTGTCTTCTTAAAGATCGGAAAGAGTCAGAGGCTGCCTGTCTTTTCTTCTATGGTGAGACCGAAAAAAAACGTGACTGCTCCAGGAGTTCGGCATGTGCAATAAGAGTGTCCTCATCACGGGCGCCGGTGGTGCCTATGCACACTATCTGGCAGTCCATTTCAAGGCCGCAGGATACGGCACAATCGGAATATCCCGGTCCGATGCCCTGCCCGTGGATCTGTACGATCACCACATACGGGCCGATGTCGGGGACGATGCCTCGATAGAGACCATCAGTCAAGAGCTCGATATGATTGCGTCTTCCATCTCAGTTGTGGTGGCCAATGCCGGACAGCGAGCCCCGACCGATGGCGCGATGAACTTACGAACCGGCGAGTTGCTGGACCTTCTCAACGTGCACTGCGTCTCGCTGCTGCGTACCCTTCACGGTTTATGGAAATGGAAGACCACTCCCCTGAAACTGGTTGCCGTGTCGAGCCGGTTCTCGAGTTTTTATCTGCACCGGAGCGGAGCATTCCGGGATTATCGTCCGCTTTACTCGTACAGCATTGCCAAGGCGGCGCTGAACATGTTCTGCATGAGACTGCGGGCTGAGTATCCCGCCAGTGAGCTTCAGATTTATCTTGTTCATCCGGGACAATTGACTGTCGGCGTGAGTGCGGCCGATGCCTCCGATGACCCGGACATATCCGCCTCGCGACTCGTTCGCTACATCGCGGAATATACGGGTGACGAGGTTCGCCTGTACAATGTCATGGAGGGGACAACGATTCCCTGGTAAGTACCAACGCTGTCACCCCATGGGCTGCCCGGAAAAACGAGGTCGCAGCCGGATGTCTGCCGATGCCGGGCCGATAACAGGTTTTCCTTCAATAACCCGTCTCACTTTGACTTCACGTACCGATTAGCGTAAAGTGCACTATGGTGTTCTGACATCATCGTGGAAATATTTTAGTAAGGAAGTATACAGTGTTTGTAAGACGTTATACGATGCCGGAAAAACCTGGCGACACATCTTGGGTCTTTTGCTTCAGGGACGGGTTGCTGCTGGTCAATAAAGATGATCCGGGGCACAGTCTGCCGTCTTTGCATGAGATGTCGCAGCTGAACGGTGAACTTTCCGAGTGGCATTATCTGGGTGAACAGGACGGTATTCCGTGCTGCTGTGTCGGGGTAAAGGCAGGGGTGGCAGTGCCGGAAGCCTATGAATTTTGTGATCTCCGGACCCTCTATTCTTTCCTGGGGCTCGAACTGTGGCGCCTGGCGGGGTATGCGCGCCAGATCGTCGACTGGGACACTAATTTCAAGTATTGCGGCCGATGCGGACATGAAACATCAGCAATGAACAATGAATGGGCGAAGGTGTGCGGTCACTGCGGACTTGTCAGTTATCCCCGCATCTCGCCGGCCATGATCGTTGCCGTAGTGAATAACGGGAAGATCCTCCTGGCCCGGGGACGAAGATTCAGGGCGGCCTATTATAGTGTACTGGCAGGATTTGTAGAGCCTGCCGAGAGTCTGGAAGAATGTGTTGTGCGCGAGGTACGGGAAGAAGTCGACATCGAAATTGAAAATATCCGCTATTTTAAGAGCCAGTCATGGCCGTTTCCGGATTCGCTGATGGTGGCCTTTTTTGCGGATTACAAGAGCGGAGACATCAAGATCGATCCGGCCGAAATAGTGGATGCCGGCTGGTTTTCGCCGGATGACCTTCCGCAGATACCACCGGAGGGAAGTGTGGCCCGGAAGATGATCGATGAATTCAAATCGATGTCTACGCGTGCGTCAGATAACAACGGGTCACATACCGAATGATTATTGAATAGCGGCGTTATCGACCATTTGTTCATGCGATGGAAAGGGGGTGTTATCCCACGATGCAGCGCAGTCTGATCTTCATGTGCTTCGTGAGTGTCATGCTCTCCATGATGGCATGCGGGAATCAATCCCCGGATGAGAAAAGTTTCGAAGCGGTATGGCAGACGGTGAACGAGACCCATCATGACCCGGACTTCGGCGGGATAGACTGGAAGGCGCTCCTTGTACAGTATAAGCCACAGTTAACTGCTGCCGGCAGCGATTCGGATTTCTGTACAGTTGTGAACAGAATGCTGTTCGAGCTCAATCTGTCACATCTTCTGGTGGCGTCTCATGGCGATCTGAAACTGTTTTTGCCTACACTATTTGCAGAGGGGCATGTTGGGGTGGACCTGAGACTCATTGATGGATCTGCCATCATTACTTCGATCACGCCCCTGTCTCCGGCCGCACGGGCCGGGTTGCGTCCGGGCTTTGTGATTCAAGGCATTAACAGGGTTTCGATGGAACGGATTATGGCGGAAGCGGAAAAAAATCTGATCCCGCCCTATAACAGGCGCAACAGACTGAATACCATTACCCTCCGTATTCTGGGTCATCTTTATGGTCCTCCCGGCACACCGGTGACGATTATGTACCGGGACGGACAGGGGGTACAACATGAAAAAACACTTGCGCGCGTGTCGCGAGGACAGGGCAAGGTACATTCTGCGGCCCTTCCACCGTTTTTCATAGAATGTGAGTCCAGGAGGCTGGCGCACAATGTCGGCTATATACGGTTCAACCACTTTGCCGCACCCGTGGACAAACAATTCAGAGACATCCTGGCATTGATGCAGGATGCACCGGGACTGATTATTGATCTTCGCGGAAATTCCGGCGGGTATTTCAAAGTTGTCGACACAATTGCCGCACACCTCCTGTTGGAAAAAACCCTGTTCTGCCGTTTTAAGTACAGGGCTGAAACAGTGGACGTTGTTATTGACCCGGTGCAGGATGCATATAGAGGTCCTGTGGTTGTTCTTGTTGATGCCCTGACTATGTCTGCAAGCGAACATTTTGCCGGCTGTCTCCAGTCGCTCAAGCGTGCCGTAATCATCGGCGAGCAGAGTCCCGGATACCTTTTATGTGCCAACTGGATGATGCTGCCGAATGGCGCGGCGTTCATGCACACAATCGCAGAGCCCCGCACGCATGGTGGCAAGGTGATAGAGGGGGTTGGTGTGATGCCGGATATTTCAGTGACGCTGGAGCGCGATGCATTGCTGCAGGGTCGAGACTTGCAGCTTGACGAGGCGGTTGCATATATCCGAAAACATAAAGAGTAAAAGTGAATGCCTCCGTATAAGATCTCCGATAGTTCTTCTGTCTTCCGGTGGCACTGAGACACGAGTGAATGCCCATGAAAAAAGAGAACAATACGATATCCGGTGCGGTCTACTCGACCGAGTTTGGCAGGATGTGTCCTGTATGCGGCAGGGCCACTGGTGACTGTGTGTGTCGCCGGAAAAATGTACTGCCGGAGGGCGATGGTGTGGTGAGGGTCAGCCGGGAAACAAAAGGACGCAGGGGTAAAACCGTCACGCTGGTTGCCGGGGTTCCGTTGACTCTTGACGGGCGTGCAATACTCGCCAAACAGCTTAAGCGGAAATGCGGCAGTGGCGGCACAATAAAAGACGATGTCATTGAACTGCAGGGCGATCATCGGGATGTGGTGACGGCGGAGCTGAAACGGCAGGGATACAGGGTCAAACGGGTATAGCAAATAAAATCGCGGCGGTTCGCTATCGACAAACACAGGCATGCAGGCCGCACGCATGAGCTGATTTCATGTTGACATGGAGGTGTCGCAGTTTTAAACTTTCAGATTATTAAACGGGGCACATGGTGCACCGATCAACTTACCATGGTATGCGCATGCGAAAGCTGACGCTTGCTGAAGATACCGCGGTTTTGGCGTGTAACCGTCCGGCAGTAGGAATAGGGCCCAACAAAGGAGTATTTTATGAAAATGCTATATTATGACTGTTGCGCAGGTATCAGTGGCGATATGAACATGGGGGCCCTCCTGGATCTCGGTGCAAGCCTGGAGTATGTGGAGGAAGGGTTACACTCGCTTTTACTGTCGGGATATGACATTCGTGTTGACAGAGAGAGCCGCAGGGGGATCGGGGGAATGCGCTTCGAGGTACGTATGACAGAGCCCGCGCACCACCACAGAACGTTTGAGGACATTCGGAACATTATTACGGGCAGCGGGCTTCCCGAAGGGGTGAAACAGACGAGTCTTGAGATATTTCTGGCTATTGCCCGGGCGGAATCGAAAATTCATGGGAAGGATCTCAATGCGGTACACTTTCACGAGGTAGGGGCAATAGATTCAATTATCGATATTGTAGGATGTGTGCTGTGCCTCGAAAATCTCGGTGTAACAACGATAGTTGCGTCTCCCGTCGAATTGGGAGGCGGATTTGTGACCTGTGCCCATGGGACCCTGCCGGTGCCTGCGCCGGCCACCATGGAGATTCTCAGAGGAGTGCCGGTTACCTTGGGAGGTGTGCCCCACGAGGCGACGACCCCCACGGGGGCCGCAATCCTGAAAGTTATGGCCCGGGAATTCACCGAACGCCTTCGCTTTACACCACTCAAGGTGGGGTATGGAATAGGGACGAGAGATACGGAGATTCCCAATGTACTGCGGGTTGTACTGGGAGAGACGGGGGTAACGGCGGAACACGGATTACGGAAAGACGCGGCATGTGTGATAGAGTGCACTGTCGATGACATGAATCCTGAATTGTATGGGCATATCATGGATCTCCTGCTGAAAACGGGGGCCTTCGATGTCTTCATGACACCCGTCGTGATGAAAAAATCCAGGCCGGGAGTGGTGCTTACCGTTTTGTGTCAACCCGACATGAAGAACTCAGTCAGAGAAATTATCCTGGCCGAAACAACGACATTCGGTGTCCGGGAATACGACGTTGACCGGCATGTGTATGAGAGGGAGACGACAACCGTGTCCACAAAATACGGCCCGGTTCGTATAAAACATGCCCTCAGGGATGGCAAAGTAATAAAATCGAAACCGGAGTACGAGGATTGCAGGGCGTGTGCCATGAAACATGGTGTTTCCGTATTGGCGGTCTACAATAGTCTGCAGGAAGACGGGTACGCAGAACCGTCTCCGGAATCGGGAGATATTCTGCCCGCACAATCGGGTGACGGGTGATGGTACACTATAGTTACCTCGTGAACCATATCCGTCGGCATATCGGGCCGTGCGGCGTTGCCGTTTCAGGAGGTACCGACAGTACTCTCCTGCTCCGGGCGGCAGCGGATGCCCTTGGCGAAAGGCTGCTGGCACTCAGCGTCGTAACACCCTATACCATCAGCCGCGAACATGACGCATTGCGAATGTGGACGGAATCACTGGGTGTCCGGCACATCGTCCTCACACTGCCGTTGATCGATGCACTCAGATTCAACCCGGAAAATCGGTGTTATCTCTGCAAGCACGCGATCATGTTGGCCATGTGTCAACGGTCGAGGGAAGAGGGCTTTTCGATCCTGATCGAGGGCACCAATGCCGATGATATGCCCCGGGACCGTCCCGGGATGAAGGCACTGAAGGAACTCGGCATTAAAAGCCCCCTCAGAGGCTGTGGCGTCACCAAACAGGATGTGCGACGATGGTTGACGATACACGGTCATCCTGCGGCGGAGCGTCAGTCAAATTCATGCCTCCTGACGAGGCTTCCGTACGGCATGGAGGTACGGACTGCGGACCTTGCCCGGATCGAAACGGCGGAAAATTATCTCCTGGATCTGGGCGCACGATACGTCAGGGTGCGGCAGCGCGGAGACCATGCCGATGTTGAGATCGATCCCGAGAGCAGGGCTGCCTTTTTCTGCCATGACGGGTATAGAGGCATCGTGGCAAAGATGGAGGAACTTGGATTTATGGCTGCGACCATAGTCGAAGAGCTCCGACGCTCATGCTGACGATCCCGAAGATCGGTCAGGCGCATGTGCGGCAACAGGGCAACAACACAGTTGGGAAATATTAAAGTGCTATGAATGAAAGAGAATTACGAGATATGCTGGCAAGGATACGGGACGGTCACCTCACCATCGATGAGGGGATCGAATACCTGAGGCATATTCCCTTCAAGAATCTGGGGTTTGCCAGGCTCGACAGCCATCGTGAACTCAGGGTGGGGTATCCGGAAACGGTATACTGCGCGGGCAAGACCATTGAGCAGGTAACCGGGATTATTCGGCACATGCTGGATCATCAAACCAATATCCTCGCGACCCGCGCGACCCGTGAGATGTACGAGGCGGTTCGCCCTCTCTGTGACGCCGCCCGTTACAACGACCTTGCGAAGACCATTACGATAATCAGGCACGAAAGTCCAAGGACAAAGACAGGTATTGCAATCATAGCGGCGGGCACGTCCGATCTGCCTGTCGTCGAAGAGGCTGCCGTGACTGCCGACATTCTCGGGAACCGCGTGGACAGAATCGTCGATGTCGGCGTTGCCGGCATACACCGCCTGTTCGACCAACTGGATCTCATCCGGCAGGCGCGGGTAATCATTGTTGTTGCCGGTATGGAAGGTGCCCTCCCCAGCGTCGTAGGGGGGCTGGTCAACAAACCCATTATTGCCGTGCCCACCAGCGTCGGGTACGGGGCAAGCTTCGGAGGGATCACTGCCCTGCTTGCCATGCTGAATAGTTGTGCGTCAGGAGTCTGCGTGGTCAATATCGACAACGGTTATGGTGCCGCCTGTGTTGCGAGTCTGATTAACCACATCGAATGATACCAAGCGCCGTTCGGAGCGCTCGAATGCCGGTAGAGGTCATGAAAGACTGTCTGTCTTCCGGTGACGGTGGCTCCGTTCTTTTTTTTGCCCTCCAATGCGAACCCTTTGACGTTCTATGGCTTCGTTGTGACGACGACGCTCTTCGTGTGAGCTTAGGATCAGTTTCGGAATTTCCATTGGGTGTGCCGAGTCGTCAAGGGCAACATAGATGAGATAGGCCGATGCCGTATGGCGGACTTCTTGCGTCGCCGGATTTTCCGATTCCACGCGAACGCCGATTTCCATCGAAGTGGTTCC
>Ga0272442_10012365_pt1 | contig 10320 bp, 5 predicted proteins | sample SSMForm2O_FD_200262 | JGI IMG/M metagenome (GOLD analysis project Ga0272442, IMG submission 200262) | Marine sediment archaeal communities from Little Sippewissett salt marsh, Falmouth, MA, United States - SSM-Form-2O | ecosystem: Environmental > Aquatic > Marine > Wetlands > Sediment ... | reverse complement strand
GAATTTCGGGCGATGCCGGAATTCCGCCATCCGGGCTCTGTCTGATCACATCACGTCCGGATTCAGCCCTTCTCCGCTTCTCGAAGCCCCTTTCATGGAGTGATTTCTGAGCATCCAGCAGACGGGACAGGATACGTTCCTGACGGCGGATGGTTTCCGGAGTGGCATTCCTGTTTTCAAGCTCTTCCACAACACGCTGCATGTCTTCCGCCATCTTGTCCAGACGGCCGGTAATATCCGGCCGTTCTCCATATTGTTGGATGAGACGCTCCAGCCTTTCCCTGATGGCCTTTTGTTCAGCCGCCATACGGGCCATAGAAGCCTGCTGCTCCAGGCTTAATCCCCCTTTTCCCATCATTTCCTGCAGTTTCATGTTCAATGCCATCTGTGCCATGCTCATCTTCTCCAGCTGACCAAACAGACCGGCCATGCCACCGCCTCCTGCCATATTTTCCATGGCATCCATCAAAGCCATCACTGATATGTTTAACGACCCCACGGCATTTCTCTGATAAGACATGCCGCTTTCCGACTGCTGCATGGCCTTGACCGCCTCCTGCATGTTCATCTGTGCCTCACCAATCGCCCGCCCGATATAAGGCGTAATGACCAGCGTTTCCGTCGACAACTGATACAGGGAATCGGTTTCCTGCCTGAGATAATCCGCCATCGCCAGCTGGTCCCTGGCACTCTGTTCCGGTGATCGCTTTCCTCCGGATATGGCCTGCATCAGCTGCTCCTGGGACTCCGAGAGCATCAATAAACGCTCGGTGGATCTTGCCAGTTTTTCCATCACACGCGAGTTTTCGCCTTCCCTGAGTTCTTCTTCCAACTGATTCATCATGGCAGAAAGAGTCTGCATGGACTCCGCAGCCTGCTCACCCTTTTCAGACGCTTCATCCATTTTTCCGGATGCCATGGCCATTTCCGCATCCTGTGTGGTTTGCTCCAGATTGGACTGTTCCAGATGGGCCATCATTTTATCCATGGATACGACCGGCATATGAGGCAGCCGGGACATCATTTCACGCGTTTCTTTCATTTCCCGGCCCACATGCTCTATCTGTTCTCTGATCCCGGCCTGCTCTTCTTTCCCGGCTTCCGGCGTGATGCTGCTCTCCTTGACCTGGCGATTCAGCGCCTCCTGGCGGGATGTTGTTTCCCGGATCTGTCTGGCCAGGGCACTGACTTTCTGTTCCACCTGAAGCCGTTTCAGCAATGAAATAGTGCGTTCAATGGATTTCAGAAAATCTGTCTGCGAAAAGCGAACCTGTTCCATGGCCCGCTGAATGGCCGCCGGATCCATTTGTTCCAGCATCTCCTGCATTTTGCTCATGGCCTCTGCAAGTTCCGGTGAGGCCAGCTCATCATACAACTTCTGCAGTTCCATATACTTTTGCATGGTTTTAAGCGGGACCAGATCATGCTGTTCCAGTTCCTGTACCATTGCACCAAAATCATCGTTAAGACGGTGTATCTCTTCCTGCACCGCCTTCTGTGATTCTGTGAGATCTCCTGCTTTTTGCCGTTCCTCCCATGTCAGTTCATTGTGGCGTTTCATCTCATCGGATAACTGTGTCAGCTCGTTGAAAAGTGTCTCGCTTTCATCACGCAAATCGGCCAGGGATTCAATTTGCTGTTCCTGCATATGATCCATTTGCTGAAGAATTTCCATCATCGAAGGAAAACGGGCTCTGTAAGTCCGGCTTCTCCCCATCTTGGGACCATAAACATCATCATTATCCGCCACCTCATAATAATAAAAAATAACATCTTGCGGTAACATCCCAACAGGCGCCAAATTCCAGTTTATATTCTTCAGAATTCTTTTTATTTCATGAGAATACCCGCTGATTTCAAAACGCATCGTATCACCGACCGATGCTGCATTCCCGCCCTCACAGATATAGTATCTGAGCCATGTTCCTGTAAAACCGTAATCATCCCGCGCTTCCAGTGTCAGTGGAAGTACCATAGAATCATCGATATCCACGTCTTCCGCAGGTTGAAGAATTCTGGCCATGGGAGGCAAATCTTTGAGTACATCGATGGAATATTCAATAGGTCTTGTATTGGTCAGCCCGGTTGTATCCTCCAGCATGATGCTGTATGTGTCCGGCTTGTCAACGATAAAAAAGGCGCCTGCATTCCTGCCTGAAATACGGAGTGTTTTCTCCGTTCCGGAACCAAATGCAATCCATGCACGGGAAAGTGTTTTATCCGCCTGCACATCAACATCCACGCGCGCCCCTTTCAGCGCAAGCACATCCCCCTGATTGGCTTCCAGGTACCGGGGTTTCTGCACGATATACGACGGGGGAGTAATGGTCAGACGCATTCGGCGCACCATGGGACGACGAATGACTGTCACCGTGTAAACGGGACTTCTCACACGACCCGCTTTGGCAAAATATTCAAATTCTTCTCTGACTGCGGATACCTGTTGTCTGAAAGGCATACGCATGAGTTGCGTTTTCTGTTTGCCCGTTCCGGTCCGGGTGATTAATTGCACCACTTCCGGTCCATCCCCATAAATTTGCACATGCAAAGTGATGTCTTCTCCATATACAATCCGGCTGCTTCCCGGAGAAATGGTCAGTGAATAGGGAGTGGCACGGATAAAATGCTGCCCGGGATGCATCATGCGATGCATGGCCGTTAAAAACGCATTCTGAAAGACAAATATGGCCGTGAATCCGATAAGGACAATCAGCACGCCGCGACGGCCTCTTCGAACAAGATGCTGAACCGGAATTCCATCCAAAAAATCAATATCGCGGACTGTATGATATGCATGCCTCAGAGATGCGGCGGCCAGTTCATCCGAGGTTCCGGATTTTTCTTCTGCCCTGTGCTCATATACCTGAATGGCATTGGCAAGACGGTCTTTGATGTGTCTGATATGATATCCGGTATCACGGGCCATCTCAACATCGTCGGGCTCTCCGGTGCGAAAGAACAATGAGACAGCCGGATATATAATGCTTCTGACGAACAGAATCCCCGCTGCAACAATGAGAAACAGACATACTGCGAGGCGAAATTCTGAAGGCATCCACAGCATGCTTTCCAAAAAAACAAGGGCGCATCCCACTGCAAAAAAAGTGGTGAAGAATTGCACCATGCCGTCCGTCAATGCGATAATTTTGATTCTGCGGCGGCGCTGATTCAATTTGAATTTCAAAAATTTTTCAATGTCTTGAATGGAAATCATGATAATCAGTGTAATAAGGCCCACACCACAATATTGAGTCCCATTCGCAGTGCGGCCTCTCTTTTCTCCGGAGGGTCTTCATGTATCTGGGGATCTGCCCAGCCATCAGAAATGTTGGTTTCATAGGTATAAAAAACCATGAGCCGGCCATTGTCATCAAAAATACCAAATCCTTGAGGTGGTTTTGTGTCATGCTCATGAATTTTTGGAAGTCCATGGGGAAAATCAAAATGACATTGGTAAATCCCATGAGAAAAAGGTAATTCTATCCATTCCCTTCCCGGGAACACTTTCGCCATGGCTTCCCGGAAACCTGCATCCAGTCCGTAATCATCATCGGCATATAAAAAACCGCCATTCAGTAAATGAGATCGCAACCGGCCGGCTTCCGAATCGGACAGGACCATGCGGCCATGTCCCGTCAGAAAAAGAAACGGAAAAGAAAACAATGATTCGTCTTCCAGAGAAACACGGGCTTCCTCTTCCGAGACATCAACATCTGTATGCATTCGAATGAAATGTACCAGATTGGGGATGGCGGAAGGATCATTGTACCAATCCCCGCCTCCCTGATACCTGACACGCGCCAATTGAAATAAAGCCGCTTCCCCCGGTTCCCCGGCTGCGAATAAAACCGTGGATTTCAGTAATAATATTAAAAAAATGACTCTACCCATTTGCAGAAACCATTTCATGTTCACTGATTGAATCCATCTCTGTATTTAAAAAATACGAACACAAATTAATACGACCATGACCACGGCCACTGTAAATTTGGTCACCTTTCCACCGAGTGCACCCAGAAAAGCACCATACCCAACCTTTAAAGCCCTGTGCATATTTTTATGATGAATCCATTCAAACAGAGCGGCACCCAAAAAACATCCAAGGAATCCGCCGATAACCGTTCCCACAAACGGTACGACGGGCGTACCTGCCAGTGCGCCCAGAAATCCGCCGATAATGGTTCCTGCAACCGCGTACCTGGAGCCTCCGAATTGCCTGGCCAATATGCTTCCCAGAACAGCTTCGATCAGTTCAACCAGCAGGGCCAGTCCAAGAAGCACACCGACAAACATCAGCGTGATTTTTTCAAATCCTGTAGCCAGCCCGTATACAAGCGCATCCGCCACAATGATAAAAGTACCTGCCACACCGAAAGGAATGACGACCAGAGAAACCAACAGCACAAGCAAAAAGAAAGCCAATCCGATCACTGATCCCATGACAATCACCCGCATCCTGAACAGAAAAAAAATCTCTCCAAAAATCAGAAAGCCCCGGTAACTTACCGGGGCCGGAATCAATAAAAGCCGGAACCGTTAAAGCACGCCCTCAAAAACATGAATATATATATCCTTTTTCAATTCTGAAATCCACTCGTCAAGAATTTCCTGTTGCTTTCTGGACAATGCCCAGTCCGCCAGTTGTTCATAATCATCTTCAAGTGTCAGCTCCCGGCCTTCTCTGCGATCTTCAAGCTTGACGATATGATATCCCCATGCAGTCTGAAATGGCCGGGATATTTCACCAATTTCCAGAGTGTCAACCGCCTTTTTAAAGGCTTCAATTTGAAGATCATCGATGGTATTCCAACCAAGATCCCCGCCCTCATCCCGTGTGCTGGTGTCCTGTGAATATCGTTTGGCCAAATCTTCAAATGATTCACCACCCAAAATTCGTTCTCTAAGCTCATTCAATGTGTCGGCTGCCGATTCCATGTCCTCATTCGTTACTTCCATGCTGATAAGTATGTGCCGGCAGTTGATTCGATTGTCCTCTTTCGCAATAACCTGAATGAGATGAAGGCCCAGTGGCGTTTCCACAACGTCCGAGATCTGCCCCACATCCATGGAGAAGGCCTTGTCTTCGAAATTATCAAATAAAGTGCCGCGCTCAAAAAAACCGAGTTCGCCTCCCCGTGACGCTGTTCCGGGATCATCAGAGTATTTCCGGGCAAGGCTTTCAAAGGAAACACCCTGTTTGAGCTGGTCTTGAATTTCAGCGATTTTTTCATTGGCAGCAGCCCTGGCAGCGCCTCCCGCCGTGGCTGTCATCAGGATATGACGAAGATGAACCTGGGGTTTAATCACCGGGAGGCTGTCTTTCATTGTCTCGTAAAACATCTCAACTTCCGGCCTGGATATCTTGACATCTGCGAGTTTTGTCTGACGCACCATCTGCACAACCAGCATTTTTTGCACATCATCACGGTAATCCCGTTTGAGTTTACTGATGGGTGCACCGAATAATTCTTCCACTTTTTGCACAGAGCCAAACCGGTTGATCAACTCGGATACCCTTGATTCCAGTGATGCCTCCACCTGGGCGTCTTCCACCGTAATGGTATCCTCTTCTGCTTTCGCAAGCAATACACGTTCATCAATAATGTATTTCAGCACATCTCTGGCAATCTCCTTGAATTTTTCCGGCTGCTTCATCGGATCTACACCCATTTGCATGGCCGGTTCCAATGTTTTCTGAAGCAGCTCTGTTCTCAGGATAATGTCATCGCCTACAATGGCCACGATGCCATCCAACACTTCTTCCGTGTATGCCATGGAAACAGACAGCATCACAAAAAGGCATATCCAGCATTTACGATATAGTACCATATAGATGGGCTCCTTATCGTTCACTCAGTATGATTCAATGGCCAGAGAATCCGGCAATTCTGTATTATCTGAAGGCACGGATATATACACCTTGATCCGATTGCGTAATTGATAGACGAGATCATAGTAAACCGCACTTTCTTTGGTCACCCTCAGACGCTGTATGATTTCGTCTCGGACTTCGGATAATTCCTTGATATTGCCCGCATTTCTTTTTTTGACCACCTGTATCAGATGATAACCATGTTTGCTGGGAATAATCGATGACAGCCTTCCTTCAGGTAGCATAAAGGCCGTCCGTGAAAGCTCCGGGATGACATCCTGACGCCGGATAAAACCCATGTCACCGCCTTCGTCCTTGAAGAAACCAATGGATCTTTCTTTCGCCACATCCCTGAACGGTTTGCCTGCTCTGATTTCCTGCCGGGCCAGCTCTGCTTCCTGGCGGTCCTTTGTTAACAAATGATAGATGCGAACCTCATCTTCCTGAACCACAAACTGATCTTTGTTTTTCTCATAATACGACGTGATCTCGTCTTCATCAATGGAAATACGCTCGGCAAAAGTCCGCTCCATCAGCTGGTGAATCATTTGTTCCTTTTCAAAAAGATCCAGTTGATATTGAAGTTCGCGGTTCTGATCCAGGCCCTGTTGTCTGGCTTCTGCAAAAAGCAATTCCCGGTTCACCCAGCGTTCAATATAATTGCTCTGCTGATCGGCACGAAATCCTTCCCAGGACATCTGTTCCTTCAGGGCACTTTTCGTCAATACAGCGCTTCCGACACGGGCCACCACCTCTTTTTCATCAATTCGTTTCCAGCACCCAGTCCCTGTCAAGACGAGGATAATAACCGGAAAAACAAAACTCCATTTTATTCCATTAGGCATCTCTATCCTGAGCCAGTTTTTCAATTTCATTTTTAAAAACCTTCACTTGATATTTTTCCCAGAGTTCGGCACGGCGCTTCTCCGTGTTCATTTTTTCCCATTCGCGCTGCAAATCCCAGGCTACCCTGTCCCTCACATTTTCATAGGGCTGCGGAATTGCCTCTATTCGTCCGAGGCATTTGATCACGGAAAAACGGTCTTCGCCGGATCTGACCGGACCGGCCAGATCCCCCGGTGACATAGTAAAAGCCGTCTCGCCCATTCTTCCATAACGTCCCCTTTCAAATGGGGCCATGATCCCTTTTTTGTCTTTCATCCCGATTCGAATCGTATGTTCCTGCGCCAGCATGCCCATATCACCACCCTGTCTGATCGCGTTCACAAGCCGTACAGCCAAAAGAGAATCTTTGACCAGAATCTCCTGTACCTTGACCTTCTCAGGAACCGCGTACCTGCCGGGATTGTCATCAAAATAGGCCCGGATATCTTCTTCCGCCGGCAGGCTCCTGCCGGTCTGTTCCTGATCCCGGACCAGATTTACAATTTCACTTCTCAACCGCTCCTGCATATGTTTTTTATAATTCTTGGTTTTTATATACCCCTTCCGAACAGCAATGGGCGGCAACAATTCATATATCAAATAGTTGTTCGCGAGATTTTTAATCGCACCCGGATTTCTCATGATACGAAGTGAGCTCACGGGAATCTCCGCAAAACGATCCTTGAAAGTCTTATAGGTAATGGCGCCGCCCTTGTAGGTGATCATAGGCGTTTTGAGTTCCTCGGGTGTGAGTGCAGCCAGACTGTCAATAAACAGATCCTGTCTGAGATCCGGAAATGTGGCGATCCAGCTGGAAAGGGAATCAACGGCATCCATATGCCACTGGACTCCCGCATCTTCCTTGACGCGGTTTAAATACGCATTGCTTGCCTCGTTGATTTGCGGCCGGCTCAAATTCATCAATTGTGACTTGATTTTTTCCCGTTCCTCAATATACGGCCTTCTTTTCCGCATATGCACTTCTTCCACCTTAATAATATTAAATCCATCCGAATTGATGATCAAATCCGATATCTGTCCCTCGTCCATGGAAAAGGCCGCTTCACGGATGGGATCACCGGGATGCGTCCATGTGAGCGGACCGATCAGTCCCCGCCGATCCTCCGCATTTCTGACTTCCGAGTGCATCCGGCGCATTGCGTTGAAATCCGCCCCCTGACGTATCTCCTCCAGAACAGCCTGCGCCTTTTTCCGAACAGCTTCCTTTTCCTCCTCACCGGCTTTTAATGGCAGCCTGAATACTATTTTCCGTATCAATACCTCACGTGCAGTCCGTGCATAATAATCCCGGATATCCGATTCAGGAATGACATCATCGATGATTTCCTTCTGGAACAGCAATTCAAGCAAATAGCGTCTTTTTTCATCTTCCATCGCTTTTCTGACCGCTTCCAGTGTATCCATTCGCTGATCCATGCCGGCCCGGAATCGCAGCTCATCATCAATGAATTGTGTGAGACGGTCGTTGATATCCTTGTATGTATACACGGCCGGTTTATCCTGTGTGAAGTCCAGATTGAGATCACTCGCCCTGATGGTTTCATCGATACCGATAACCGCCAAAACCGGATCATGTTTTGCACACTGAATACACCAAATCACCGATATGAAAAGAGAAAAAAGAAAAGCACTTCTCATCGCCTTCCGCATCATAGATCCTCCGTCATGAGCCCACATAAAGATATGTTAAAACACGAAAAATATACTGAATCACGGCCAGCATTGCAACCATTTTTTAACATAGTCCATCTGGTTACAATCCTGAAGGGAAAGATGCATACCGAGACGTTTCCCGGGGATCAACCGGACAGGCATGCCTGAGCAATCGATGATTAAACGCAGATGTCCGGATAAAAGTTCTGGCGATTCAAATCGTTCCGCCCACATATCATCGAACCATACAGTCAGGTTTTGATGCTCGATAACGATTTGTTTGAGGCCCAGTGACCGTCCCAGCATACGCAGCGTGACCACATCGAGCAGGTTGACCGCTTGCTGCGGGAGAGGGCCGAACCGGTCCTTCAGTTCACCTGCAAAAATATCGATGTCCCCCGGTTTTTCGAGTGCCATCAATCGCTTGTACAAATTGACACGAAGACTCTCTTCCTGAATATACGTTTCAGGCAAATAAACCGGCATGTCGGCATCCACCTGGCACTCGGACTGAAAAACCGTACATTCGGTTTCTTCTCCTGCTTCGCTTTTCATTGATTCCACAGCCTCCTGAACCAGTTTCATATACAGCTCATATCCCACCGCATCAATATTTCCACTCTGACGGGTTCCCAAAAGATTTCCGGCTCCCCGGATTTCAAGGTCTCTCAATGCGATCTGAAATCCCGATCCCAGCTCCGTGAACTCCTCGATGGTGCGAAGACGCTTCAATGCATCTGGAGTCAGCGACTGAAAAGGCGGCGTCAGCAGGTATGCATATGCCCGGCGGTTGGAACGGCCCACGCGGCCCCGAAGCTGATAGAGTTGTGCAAGCCCCAGTTGATCCGCGCGGTGAATAATCAGGGTGTTGACGTGAGGCATATCGAGACCCGACTCGATAATCATTGTGGCCACCAGGCACTGAAACCTGCCTTGCAGAAAATCCATCATCACATTTTCCAGATCTTTCTCAGCCATCTGGCCATGGGCCACTCCCACCGTCATCCCGGGCACAAGCCTCTCCAGCATTCTGGCCGCGGCATGAATGGACCGGACACGGTTATGAACGAAAAAGATCTGCCCTCCTCTGGCCAATTCCCTTTCCGCTGCTTCGACAATCAGATTTTCATCAAAGGGGGATACGACGGTAATGATCGGCAGGCGGTCCCTGGGCGGTGTGGTCATCAGGGACATATCTCTGATCTGCATCATTGAAAACTGAAGTGTTCTCGGAATGGGTGTTGCGGACAGGGCCAGAACATCCACTGTTTTCCGAAATGCTTTCAGCCGTTCCTTGTGTTTTACACCAAACCGGTGTTCCTCATCCACAACCAACAACCCCAAATCCTTAAAAGCAACATCCTTCGAAAGCAGCCGGTGCGTGCCGATTACAATATCGGTATTCCCGTTCTTCATCTTTTCGACGATCCGGGCCTGTTCAGCCGGACGGCGAAATCTTGAAAGCATTTCAATGTGGACGGGAAACTGTTCGAGCCGTTCACGAAATGTCAGATAATGCTGCTGCGCCAGAATAGTGGTCGGAACAAGAACGGCCACCTGTTTTCCATCGTTCACGGCCTTGAATGCCGCTCGTATGGCGATTTCTGTTTTCCCGTAACCAACATCTCCGCAAATTAACCGGTCCATTGGACGGGATTTCTCCATATCTTTTTTCACATCCACAATGGCCTGTGTCTGATCAGCGGTTTCTTCAAAGGGAAAGGACGCTTCCAGCTCTTTCTGCCATGTGGTGTCCTCTGAAAATCCGTGACCAGGCAGTGCCGACCGGACCGAATAGAGGGAGATCAGATCTCTGGCAATGTTTTCCAGGGATTTTCTTGTTCTGGATTTTGTACGCTCCCACTGGGGGCTCCCCAGTTTGTTTAAAA
>Ga0272442_10012363_pt1 | contig 10321 bp, 13 predicted proteins | sample SSMForm2O_FD_200262 | JGI IMG/M metagenome (GOLD analysis project Ga0272442, IMG submission 200262) | Marine sediment archaeal communities from Little Sippewissett salt marsh, Falmouth, MA, United States - SSM-Form-2O | ecosystem: Environmental > Aquatic > Marine > Wetlands > Sediment ... | reverse complement strand
AAGCAGGTTTGATAGGAGCAAAAGTAATTGGAAGTGATATAGAAGAAAAAATGATAAAGGGTTGTAAAAAAACTCTTAAATATTATAATATTGGCAATTACAGATTATTTAATTCAGATGTAGGAGACATCAAAAAATATATAAAAAAATCAGTAGATAGCATAGTAACAGATCTACCATATGGAAAATCAACAACTACAAAAGGTGAAGATATCAAAAAGTTATATAATCGATCTTTTAAAAGTTTTTATGAAGTATTAAAAAAAAATGGAATTGTAATAATTGGTTTATCCAATCCAGATATGATTTCGGTTGGTAAAAAATATTTCAAATTGATTACAGTATATAATTTTAAAGTCCATAGAAGTATGACAAGATATTTTGCATTATTTATGAAATAACCAAAATGCTTTTACATAATATAAACATCCATCTCTTTTAAAATGACTCAACTAAAAATAATCTTCCTTGGAACTGGGGGAAGTTGGCCTACAGTAAAAAGAAACGTAACATCAATTGCTATTAAAAGAGGTAGTGAAATTATTCTTTTTGACTGTGGAGAAGGAACGCAGCGCCAATTTCAAAAATCAAAACTTAGCTACATGCAAATATCAAAAATATTTATAACTCATTTTCATGGTGATCACTTTCTAGGACTTCCAGGTCTTATACAAACAATGCAATTAAATGATAGAAATAAACCTCTACACATCTATGGACCAAAAGGGATGCATGATCTTGTAAAAAAATTATTTTCGCTTGGTTATTTTAGACCATCTTATAAAATTACTTCTCATGAGATTAAAGATGGAGATATATCAGAGTTTTCTGGTTATTTTATACATGCTTTAAAGGTTGATCATAATGTTCCTGCTCTTGGATATTGTCTTGAAGAGAAAAAACGTCCAGGCAAATTTAATAAACCAAAAGCACTAAAACTTGGGATACCTGAAGGCCCTCTATTTAGCAAATTACAAAAAGGTCAATTTATAATATTGGATAATGGTAAAAAAATTACATCTGATATGGTTCTTGGTCATCCTAGAGATGGTAGGAAAATAGTCATCTCTGGAGACACAAAATCAATTTCTAAGATGATAGAATTTTCAAAAAATGCAGATGTATTGATACATGAAGCAACTTTTGATTCCAAGCTTGAAAGTATTGCAATAGAATATGGTCATACAACTGCTTTGCAAGCAGCGGAAATAGCTAAAAAAGCTAATGTATCAAAACTATTTTTAACACATATAAGTCCGCGTTATCTTGATAAAAAGATAATTGAAGATGATGCTAGAAAAATTTTTAAAGATTCTTTTGTACCTAAAGATTTTTACGAATTTGATATAAAATTTAAAGGATAGTATCTCTATTTTAGAAATGTTAAATAAATATATCAGATTTACAATTTATTTTATAGAGGATGGGATTTATTTGTATACTTCCCAAGTTGTAAAAGAGTTAAGAGAAAAGAAAAAACCAGATACTATTAGTTATGATAATTAAATTAAAAAAAAAATTTATTTGATGCTATTAATCCTGATTTATTAGAATCATATTTACCTTTTTTAATTTATATAAAAGATTTTGAGGAATATAATAATTTCTTTATTAAAAATATGGACAAAATACTTGATAAATATGTTAAAAAGAAATAAAAGAATAAAATTATAAACTTATAAATTATTTATATTTACAATTTGAGGTGTTTTTTAGATGAAGAGAATTATGGTTGTTGATGATGAGCCAGATCAGACTTTTACGTTAAAATGTTCTCTTAAAAACATGAGTGGGGATTTTGAAGTTATAACAGCAAATAGTGGTATGGATTGTCTTAATAAACTTAAGGAAGATATTATACCAGATCTTATTATTTTGGATATTATGATGCCTGAGATGAATGGTTGGGAGGTATATGATAAGGTAAAAAGTGATCCTAAACTTAAAGAAATACCAATTATTTTTTTAACTGCAAGAACTGATGATATAGCTAAGAATGCAGGTAAATTTCTTGGCGAGGATTACATTAAAAAACCTTATGATATAAAGGAAGTTTTGAAAAAGATTAGTAAAATATTAAATAATTAATATAAAATTAATAAAAATGTTTAAAATGAAGCCGCAATATGATGATAAAAAAGATATCTAAAATCTTTATGAAAAAAATATTATTTTAAAGATAATTTATTGTTCAAAGATCTTAAAACTGAAAATAGATCTGTTAAAGTAAAATAATAATTAAAAATTATTTTTTGAAATTTTTTTTTTATTTTTTTAATTAAATCATAATTTTATTAAATATACTATGCTATTATCAATTGATTTTTATGGGAGATAGGCCATCTTATGATGAGTATTTTATGAATATGGCACATCTTGTAGCAACACGTAGTACTTGTTTGCGAAGGAAAGTAGGCGCCTTACTTGTGAAAGATAAACATATTTTAAGTACTGGTTATAATGGAGCGCCTAAGAATCTTAGGCATTGTAGTGAGGTTGGCTGTTTACGTGAAAAAATGGATATAGCAGCAGGGACTAGACATGAATTATGTCGAGGTTTGCATGCAGAACAAAATGCGATAATTCAAGCAGCCGTTTTTGGAGTTTCTATTAAAGGTTCAACTTTATATTGTACAAATACTCCGTGTGTTGTGTGTGTGAAAATGCTAATTAATGCAGGCGTTGGGGAAATTATTTACTCTGGTGATTACCCTGATGATCTGGCTAAAAAAATGTTAAAAGAAAGCAATTTAAAAATAAAAAGATTTAAATAATTAATTTACATATAAAAATTGCCTATTTGAAAAAAGAGAAAAATATAAATACTCAAGAATTGATTTATTTCGCGAGGAGAAAATATGAAACGGAAAAAATCATTTGTATTAGACGAGAAGGATACAAAAGCTGTTAGCTTATTTGCTGATCTTGGTATGCCTAAGAACCTTGCAAAAACATTACTTTACATTTCTCAAGTTGAAGAATGCCGCTCTGCAGATGTGGAGCAAGGAGCTGATTTAAGACAACCCGAAGTAAGTGTTGCCATGCAGGAGCTAAGACGCCGAGGTTGGGCAAAAAAGAGAGATGTCAAGAAGAAAGGGAAAGGAAGACCGGTACATCTTTATAGACTTACATCAGATTTACCTGAGATTTTGAAGAGTTTTGAAAAAGAAAAGATGAAAGAAGTTGAAAATATTAAACAAGATCTTGGTCAATTACAAAATCTCATTTCAACAATTGAAAAAACAACTTAGAAGTAGAAAGAATACTACTTCTCTTTTTTTATATTTCTTAACATTTATTTACTGATGTTTGCATAACGTTTTTATGGCATCTAATGTTTTTTATTTAAAAAAAAGAGTAAAAAACATTTTTAATAAAACTAATAATAAAGTTGATTTAATAATAATTAAAAACTCTATTGATCCATATATCGATGATAATTTTTTTTATATAAGTGGTCTTACAAAAGGTATATATGAAGGTTCTATTGCGATTTTATACCCTTCTGGAGATATTGAACTAATTACATCTCAACTTGAATTAGAAAGCGCTAAAAAATCAAATCTGCCTGTTCATATCTATAATGATTATGAAGAGTATAAGAACCTACTTGAAAAATTAACAACTAAATATAAAAATATTGGTCTTAATTTCACAGGTATTTCGCATAAGGGGTTTTTAAATTTAAAACAAATCCTTGAAAAAAAACAATTAATCGATGTTTCAAATGAGATTTGTGAAACACGTCTTATTAAAGATAATATTGAGATATCAAAAATGCAAAAAGCATGTAATATCTCAGATGATGTGATGAAAAAAATTCCTGAAATTTTATATGAAGGTATATATGAGTATGAGGTTGCTGCTGAAATTTCATATCTAATGCAAAAACTTGGAGCGGATTCTTCGGCTTTTGAAATAATATCTTCATTTAATAAAAATACTGCAGAACCTCACTATAGTCATGGTAATACTAAATTAAAAAAGGGAGATTTTGCTTTATTTGATTTTGGTGCACAATATAAAAAATATAATTCAGATATAACAAGAACTTTTATATTTGGTAAAGCTGATAAAAAACAAAAAGAAATGTATTATACAGTAAGAGAGGCTCAACAGATAGGTTTTGATGAAATAAGACCAGATATTGCAGCAAATGAAGTCCATAGAAAAGTGAAATCATTTATAGATAATACAAAATTCAAAGGACATTTTATTCATTCAACAGGACATTCACTTGGATTATCAGTGCATGATACCAATAAAGGATTAAATCAAAATGGAAATTTTTTATTGAAGGAAAATATGGTTTTTACAATAGAACCAGGTATATATATTCCTAAATTTGGCGGCGTTAGAATCGAAGATGATGTTTTAATAAAAAAAGATAAAATAAGATTGCTATCAAATTCTCCAAGAAAATTAATAGAAATTTAAATATTTAATAAATATATTTATAATTCATTTATTTGCTTTTATTAAATTTATATGTGTAATTTATCTCACTATTAATCTTTCTATATAATTTTGCACCTTTTTCTAATGTTTTTTGTTCTAATAATACATCAAGTGATTCATCTGCAAAAAATTTTAAGAGTTTATTTATTTCCTTTCTATTTGATTTTAAAATATCTATACCAATGTTCAATAATTCATTTAATACCTCTGTAATATCTTCTCCTTCTATACTTAGATTAATTTTAACCATTCAATTTCCTACCAATAATTAATATTTTACGATTTTATATTAACAATTTTGTAATTCTATAATAGATTCTGAATATGCAGCTGGAGTTGTAAAAGAGATTATTCCAGGAGATCCTTCTTCAGGGATAACTTGACCGTAGACATCAACATTAGTTCCAAAACCACCAAATGCTTTAGTAATATTAACTGTAAGAATAACATGATCGCCGCTACTTATAACTGGATTTGAAGCCGTGATTGAATTATCACCATCCTCCAAAACAATTATTCCAAATATGGTATTATTATCCCAAGGATAAAAATTCCATCTAAAAATATCGCCATCAATGTCTTCTGTATCTGTGAAATTTCCTTCGTTATATGTAAAATAATTTTTTGTTGTAGAATCAGATAATTCGATAACTGTCTCAGCCAGGTTGATACCCTTAGATCCTGCTCTTGGTCTTATCTCTATAGCCAATCTTGAAATATTACCATGACCTGATTGATTATAACCTTCTACCCCTTCAACTTGTATACCTGTAGAAACTTCAGATATAGATTCTGAACCTGAATTTAAAGCCTGTGTTTCTAACTTACCACTTGTCTGAATCAATACATTTGCAGCAATACCTGCTACAAGAACCATCGCTATAAAAACAATCATTGCTCCGATTCCAATAGCACCAATTTCTTTTTCAAAAAAATTTGAATTAAACAATGAGGTCGAAATTACCTTCATTTTTCATCCCATCCAATTTTGCATATGTGCATACATATGCACCTGCATATCCAATGAATAATATCTATAATATATTAGGTTTATTTGCAGATGAATATGCATGTGCATATGCAGGTACAATAAAAATCCACATTTATTCTAAATTAATAGTCATTTTATCAATTTGTAATTTTTACGCTTTAAGTTTATATACTAATATTTACAAAGTATAACATATGAGTGGAATGCAGGGGATTCAAAAAAAAAATTACAATCCAGAATGGGTTAAAGAGTTAGCTAATGAAGTCTATATATTAAAGAAATATAAAATAAAAGATGAAGATAGAAAACTAATTAGAGATTTATTTTTTGAATATATAAGAGATGGTTTACAACCAAAAGAAGCGATAATTAAAGCTAAAAATATTATATTAAGCTTTAAAAATTGAAAAACTCATATCTTAGATGCTAATTTTTTTATTTTCTGAAACACCTTATAATCCATTACCTTTTTATGAGAAATGCATATTCTGCTTTTTGTGATTTTAATGAGTTGGTATGACGAAGCTGAATATATCAGAAAACAGGCAAAAAAGAATAATGAATTTTTCGCAAACTCTCTTCCAATGATTGCAAGTGAAAACGTTTTATCTCCTTTATGTCGTGAGATGCTTATTACAGATTTTCATGGTAGATATGCAGAGGGCACACCTGGAAATAGATATTATGAAGGATGTAAATATTTTGATTTAGTTGAAATAAAAGCAATGGAGCTTGCTAAAAAATTATTTAATTGCCATTATGCAGATGTAAGACCAACTGCAGGTACAACCGCAAATATTGGTATATTAAAGGCTTTAATTAAACCTGGTGAGACTGCAACAGTTTTAGATCTTGCTAACGGAGCTCATATATCTTTTGGAAAATGGGGTGGAGCTGGTGTTAGAGGCATTAATCTTATTTCATATCCATTTAACGATGAAGAGATGAATATTGATATTGATGGTGCTGTAAAGCTTATTAAAAAGGTTAAACCAAAACTTGCATTAAATGGAAGATCGGTTTTTTTGTTTCCAAGTCCTGTAAAAGAAATCGCACAAGCTGCACATGATGTAGGAGCATATATGATTTATGATGCAGCACATGTTTTAGGTCTTATAGCTGGAAAACAATTTCAGGACCCGCTTCGGGAAGGAGCAGATGTTATGAATGGAAGTACCCATAAAACCCTTCCTGGACCTCAAGGTGGAATGGTTCTTTCAGATCATAAAGGTGATACTGATGATGATAAATCATTTTTAAGAAAACTCGGATTTGGTATTTTTCCAGGGGTTACTTCATCATATCATCTTCACCATGTTGCTGCAAAAGCAATTGCTTTTGCTGAACATTTAGAATTTGGTGAGGCATATGCTAAGCAGACGATAAAAAATGCTCAATGTTTCGCCCAGGCTCTTTATGATAGGGGTTTTAAGGTTTTTGGGGAGAAACTTGGATTTACTAAATCTCATCAGATACTTGTTGAAATCGGACCTAAAAAAGGTAAAGAGGCTTCTAAAAAACTTGAAGATGCAGGCATAGTTACAAATATGAATACTATTCCAGGTGATACTGATCCTTTAAATCCATCTGGTCTTAGATTAGGGACACCTGAACTTACTAGAATTGGTATGAAAGAAGATGATATGGAAGATATTGCAAATTTTTATGAAAGGGTTTTATTAAAAGATGAAAGTCCTAAAAAAATAAAATCGGATGTTAAAGAATTTAGAAGAGATTTTCAAACCCTTCATTATTGTTTTAAAGAGGGTTTTAGAGGTTATGATTTTCATAAGTTGATTTAGGATGTTTATTGCTTTGACAGGTACACCTGGAACGGGTAAAACATCAGTTTCAAATATTTTAAAAGATGATGGATTTGATGTTTTAAGTATAAATGAGATTGCATTAAAAAATAAATTTATATCAGGTTTGGATAGAAAGAGGAAAACAAAAATTCTTGATTTAGATAGATTAAATGATTATATTTTAAAAAATTATTCATCTGATAATTTGATTTTTATTGAAGGTCATGCTTCTCATTTATTAGAGCTTATTAGTAAGGTTATAATTCTTCGTTGTCATCCTAAAAAGCTGCAAAACCGTCTTGAAAAAAAGGGTTGGGATAAGTTAAAGATTAGGGAAAATATTGAAGCTGAGGCTTTGGATGTTATTTTATGTGAGGTTGTTGAAATTTTTTCAACTGATTTTATTTTTGAGATAGATACTTCATGTAAAGATATTTGTAAGGTAGCTGAGGATGTTAAAAATATTGTTGATGGTAAAACAGATGATTATAATTTTGGTAATATTGATTGGAGTTCTGATTTGTTTTAAATTTAATATTTTTTTATCTTGATAATATTTTCTTTTATATCTATTTGTTTTTTTTGGAAATTTACCATATATTTTTAAGTTTAATTTTCTATTTCGTTTCTATGAATTTGCCAAATAAACTATGTTTTGTTAGGTTATTTTTAGTGTTATTGGTTTTACTTGTTTTATATTCAAAGATAGAAAATAGTGTTTATATTGCTACATTATTTTTTATTATTGCAGCCTTTACTGATATTTTAGATGGTTATATTGCTCGAAGTAGGAATTTGATTACTGATTTTGGTAAGTTTTTTGATCCTTTGGTTGATAAGATACTTGTTGTTAGTATTCTTGTTTATTTGGTATCAATTAAGATTGTACCTGATTGGATGGTTATAATAATTATTGTTAGAGAGTTTGCTGTTTCAGGTTTTAGAATCATTGCTGCATCTAAAGGCATAGTTGTTGCTGCTAGTAAGCTTGGTAAATTTAAAACACAATCTCAGGTTATTGCTGTAATAGTTGCCCTTCTTAAGATTAATCATGATATACCTTATTATCTTTGGATAATATTTATCGCTGTAATTTTAACAGTTATATCTGGTATTGATTATATTTGGAAGGGTAGAGACGTTTTTAAAGAATAAAATATTTTAATTTATTTTTTTAATAAATTGTATGCCTCTTTTAGATTAGTAAAAACAAAATCAGGTTCTATTTCATATTTTTTTATGTCTTTAATTTTAGATTCTCCACTCAATACTAGCGCTGTTGTTAAGTTACAATGCTTACCCATCTTTATATCGGTATATAACCTGTCTCCAAAGATAATTGCTTCTTGGGGTTTTAAATTCATTTTTTCAAGTAAAAAATTTATTAAATTTGGATTTGGTTTGCCAATTATATCTTTTGGTTTTACATCTGTTGCTGTTTCTATTAAGGAGATAAATGATCCAGTATCTGGGATAAATCCTTCTTTTGTAGGACAAACTTTATCAGGATGTGTGGCAATATATTCTATTCCAGATCTTATAAAAAGACACGCTTTTTTTAGTTTATCATATGTTAGAGTTGTATCAAATGCAACAACTATCATCTCAGGTTTTTTATCATCTATTTTGATATCATAACTACATATTTCATCAATGAAATCTTTTGTTCCTAAAGCATAGACTTTTGATATATTTTTAGATTTTAGATATTGAGTTGTTGCAAGTGTGGAGTTGTATATATGATCTTTTGTTATTTCCATTTTTAATAATTCAGTTAAATTTTTTTTATATGTAGAAGTAGATATTGATGAGTTATTTGAGATAAACACTATTTTTTTATCTTTTTTATTTAGAAATTCTATCAAATCTTTTGCACCTTCTATTAGATGAAAATTTATATATATTGTTCCATCTTGGTCAAAAATGTATAATTTTTTTTTAAGTAATTTTTTTTTCTGATTATTATTTGCAATTCTTGCTTCTTGGATTTTTTGGGGATCTTGAATCATCCACCATTTATCTTTCATAACCATCAAATGTGTTAAAGTGTTATTTTGTTATTATGTTTTTGTTTTACATTTTTTATTAATCAGTATACAATCAACAGATTTAAAACAAAATAACATGTTTTGATTAAAAAATGATTCAACAAAAAAAATCAATAATTATCTCAATTACAAGAAATGTTACAGAAATAATAAAACTAGCAGATACATTAGATTATACTGTTGTTGAAAAATTTATTCAAATCAGAGAACTACCAGATGTAAATTTTTTTATTGGATCTGGAAAACTCCAAGAGATAAAGGAGTTTATTGAAAATTCAAAAGACAAAATTGAACTTATTATTGTAAATGGGAAACTTAAACCAAGTCAATGGTTTACACTTGAAAAACAACTATCAGTTGATGTCTATGATAGAATAAGACTTATCTTAGCTATTTTTGAAGCTCACGCGGAAAGAAGAGAAGCAAGACTTCAAGTTAAACTTGCTCAACTACATTATGAAAGACCATATGTCCGTGAGCTTATACATAGAGCCCGCTCAGGGGAACATCCAGGTTTAATGGCTGGTGGAGAATACCAAGTCGATGATTATTATGAGATGATAAAAAAACAGATGAAAAAAATCCGTTTAGATTTAAATAAGATTAGAAACGTTCGTGAGGTACATAGGAAAACAAGATATAAAAGCGGGTTTTATCTAGTATCACTTGCAGGATATACAAATGCGGGGAAAAGTAGTCTTTTAAATCTATTATCAGGTGATCAAGTAAAAGTCGAGGGGAGATTATTTTCCACTCTATCCACTACAACAAGAAGAATATCTCAAAAATTTAAAGCTAAAAATATTCCAATTCTTCTAACTGATACAGTTGGTTTTATTGAAAATCTACCATCATGGATTATAGATGCATTTCATTCAACACTTGAGGAAATCGAGGTTGCAGATATTGTTATACTTGTTGTCGATGGAAGTGAGGAAAAAGAGCTTGTTGAAAAAAAATTAAAGGTTTCACTTGATGAATTACTTGAATTAAATGTATCATCAAAAATTTTAATTGTA
>Ga0272442_10012362_pt1 | contig 10322 bp, 10 predicted proteins | sample SSMForm2O_FD_200262 | JGI IMG/M metagenome (GOLD analysis project Ga0272442, IMG submission 200262) | Marine sediment archaeal communities from Little Sippewissett salt marsh, Falmouth, MA, United States - SSM-Form-2O | ecosystem: Environmental > Aquatic > Marine > Wetlands > Sediment ... | reverse complement strand
AGGTATTATAGACGGAATGGGAGCAGGCAACAACGCAAAGGCAGCCCTTCTTAGCAGAGGGCTTGTTGAGATAACGCGGCTGGGTGTTGCAATGGGGGCAAAGCCGCAGACTTTTGCAGGATTGAGCGGATTAGGAGATCTGGTGACTACCTGTATTTCGCCGAAGGGCAGAAACCGCAGCTTTGGTGAAAGAATAGGTAAGGGCCAAACGGTAGAGCAGGCTGGGCAAGCCAATGAATCGGTTATCGAGGGGGTCGCTACGTGCGAATCGGTGTGCAGTCTTGCCGGGCAATTAGAAATCGAGATGCCGATTGCACTGTCGGTCTATGAGGTGCTGTTTGAGGGTAAACCGGTTCAGGAAGCTATTACCGATTTGATGAAACGCCGGCTCAAAGCAGAATAAAATAAGTGCGAAACATGCCCATCAAATTATCAGCAACAAAGTAATAGAAGGTTAGCTTTCGGATTTTTTCTTGGCTGCTTCTTTTTCGAGGAAATTCTCCACTTCAGCGCGTAGCAGCTTGATTCTTTCACAAATGGGCAATTTTTGTGTGCAGGCGTCTTCGCATTGGCCGCACTCGGTGCATTTATCAAGCTGATTATCTTCCAGGGCGATGCCCCAGTGCCAGCGAAGCCGGTTAATTGTTTCGAGTTGATCGCCGGTTAGTATGTAATGGTTGTAGGTGTCCATCACTTTTGGGATTGGTATACCCTGCGGACAGTTGTCGCAGTAGCCGCAACAAGTGCAAAGTTCGTTAAAAGCCCGGCTTAGGCTGTTGCGTATCCTGCGGATAGCATCGGGCCCAATCGGTTCAAACCCCTCCACAGCAGAAAGAGCTTCGGTCAACTGCTTCTGATTTGAGAATCCGACAAGGGAAATAGTAATTCGCGGGTCGTTGATAAGGAACCGTAGCGCAGCCTGGACAATGGTTTCTTCCAGCCGGGTCTTGACGAATGTAAATCGATCAGGATGTTGCGGGATAATGCCGCCTCCAAGGGGGTTCATCACCACAACGGCTCTGTTTAGCCTGGCAGCTGCGTCCAGGCCTGCATCGCGATAAGCGAAATTCATTGCTGAATAACCTAAAAGAACCCCTTCAAAAGGATAATCCTTGAGCATCAGACCGACATCAGGACCGGTCATATGAGTCGAGACACAGATGTTCCTGATAAGACCTTCGTCTTTGAGACGCTCGAACTCGGCAAGTGCGCCTTTGTTTTTTCTTTCGCGGTAGGCATCAAAGGAAAGTATGCACCAAAGGTGGTAAAAATCGATATAGTCGAGGTTCATTTTGGTCAGGGATGTTTCAATGTCCCTGCGGATTTCGGACGCCTCAACTTTGCTTGTCTTGGTGGAAACATAAAACGGCTTTTGGGCCCGCGCCTTTTTCATCTCCTTTATGGCCAGGCCGAAGACCTCTTCAGACCTCGGATAGCCCGGCGCGGTATCAAAGTAGTTTATGTCTTTGTCGTAAGCAGCCTTGACCAGTGCTGCGCAGGTATCAATGTCATCATTATCATCAAATCTCATCCCTCCGAAACCTATTGCCGAGACATCTATACCGGTTTGGCCGTATTTATGATAAATCATAATTCCGCTCCTTCAGCTCTGTGATATTATAAATCTTAGGCACTCCAGATGCAAATTCTAAAATTACATTCTACGCCTTCAGAAAATCCAGAACATCCGAAGGGTTTTCTACAAGTGTTTGTGCTCCGTTTTCGAGAAGTTCTTCCGCCGTGCGAAAACCCCACAGCGCCCCTGCCGCAAACATGCCTGCTGAGTTGGCGGTTTGCATATCGGTATTTGTATCGCCGAGATAAAAAATTTCCTGCGGGGCTATTCCCAGTTCATCGACGATTTGCAGTGCGCCGGCAGGGTTCGGCTTTGCGGGAACTAAAGAACTTACTCCTTTGACGCTGTCAAAAGACCAGTCGGACAAGAGCTTAGCAACTATAATCTGTGTAAAATCGTCAGGCTTGTTGGATAGTATCGCCTTGGGGATGTTTCTTTTCTCCAAAACGTCAAGCAGCTTAGTGATGCCTGGGTAAGGAGTAGTTTCGTTAGCCCAGCGTCGGCGGTATTCTTCTTCGTTCAGAGCTAAACATTTATTCACAATCTCATCATCGAGCCGGTCTTCGGGCAGAGCACGTTTGGCTTCAGTCTCGACGCCGTCACCGACAAAATATCGGTAGGCTTCAATCGGGTGGGTGGCAAAACCGAGCCGAGTCAAAGCTGAATTCATCGAGTTCGCAAGGTCAGCGAGGGTATTCAGCAGTGTGCCATCAAGATCAAATAGAATCGCTTTGAATTTGATTTTATTTTACCTCACTAAAATCAACAGATATCTTGATTATAATAAAGTTGCTTGGGATTATCAACAAAAGCAATATCTCATAACTGTCCCAAAAATTGGAAAATTTTTAGAATTTCTTCTAACAATCGGCTATTAAACCACTTTCCAAAAATCACATACCCCATTAATCAGGACAGATATCTCTTTTTTATAAAGCAGCAGAAATGTATTGAGTAAATACTTTCCTTAATCACAGTTGCAGGATTGGAGACGATACGGTATGGTGCTGATCAAATCATGCTCGTTATCAACAATAAATGTTTTGGCCTGAGCAGCTTTGACTTGAATAGTTCCGGCACTTTATCTTGCCTTTTAAGGTTCTCTCAGGAAATGAATAAAATATCACTTTAAATTTCTTCTGATAGCCGCCGCAGCTGAAAGCGTCTGCCGGACACCCTCATTTTCAACTGTCATAGAAATTTGAATGTTCTTAACGTATGTTATCGCGTCCTCGGTTACGGAATCCTTTTGAAAACTCATCGCGGTAACATTGTTACAAAGCAGAAAATCGGCATCGCTCAAATCATCGTTTGTAATCAGATAAAGCCTGTTCTCTGCACTATTATACCGATAAGTAATATCATCGCCGCCAGCGGTAATCATTGTGCATTCGTTTAGCGGTGAGTCCGCAGCAACAGCATCTGCAGTGCGAAGCTGGGTTGTCATTCGAAACAGGGCCTGGCGGGCGACGTTGATTGTTTTGAACATATTTTCGTTCTGGTGGTAATTTACCGCTGATGCGTTAAAGGCTACCGCCGCAGCGGCAAGCAGAATACCCGTAATCGCCAAAGCAAGCAATAGTTCCACGATAGTAAAACCAGCTCGGCGTTGAGTATTACATATTGTATATCGCTTGTTTTGCATTTAGCTTTTTGCCTTACTGGTATCTGGCTCGAATCCAGCTTGTCGAGCAGATTTCCCGAGAGTTCAAAAAAACCGTTACAGTTACCCTTACAAAAAAGCTGCTGTGGTCGCCGACAACCTGCTCAAAATTCGACGCGCTGACATTCTCAACTGTAACACGCTGGCTGAATCCGGCAAGGTCGCTCAGATTTTCTCTGCCGGCACTAATCGGCGGAGAAAAAACCGCTCCATCAAGATCATCCAGATCATCGTAATCAGCCAGAGAGGCCTCTTCCGGGCCATGCACGGCAGTTTCGGTTTGAGGGTCGATTACAGGCAGCATAATGGTAAGCTCTTTTATCTGTTCAACGAGAAACTCAGCGGTTGTTATCTGCGACCCGGCTCCGTTGGCTTTTGTAAACGAACTGCTTGCCGCAACCAGAGACACAACCCCAAGACCTATCAGGATTATCACCATCAGTACCTCGATAAGTGTAAAACCCGCTCTTTTCATAATAGCGTATAGCCTTTAATTATTCCTATTTGCCGGTAACAAGATTAGACATCTTAAATATCGGCAGCATAATACTCATCGCTACAAAGCCGACCAGAATACCCATCAGTACAATCATTATTGGTTCTATCATCGACGTTACTGTTTTGATAATGGTTTGAAGCTCTCTGGCATAATACTCGGAAACGTCTGCCAAGACATCGCTTATAGTGCCCGACTCTTCACCGCTTCTCATCATTTGCACAACATTGCTCGGCATCAGTTTATACCTGTCCATGCTTGCTGCAATTTTTTTGCCCTGGCGAACATCCTCATAAATGCCGAGCCACATATTCTTATAAAATATATTTCCGGATATTTGTGCCGTTATCGAAAGGGTATCCAGAATCGGAACCCCCGCATGTGTCAAAACACCCATTGTGTGCAGGCTCGTCGTTATATAAAGGCTTCGGCACAGCCCTTTTATAATAGGCAATACGAGTTTGATTTTGTCCCACCACAGTCGGCCAATAGTTGTGCCGATAAAGTACCAAAAACCCACGCAAAGGCCCGCAACAGCCGGCACAATAAGATACCAGTAACTCCGCAAAAATGCGCTGCTGCCCATCAGAATCTTAGTCGGCATCGGAAGCAGGTGTTCCTTGCCTGCGAATATAGCTCCGAATTTAGGCAGCACAAAACACAGCAGGAAAATGGTTACCGACACAGCCATAACAGCTATGATAGCAGGGTAAACCATAGCGGATTTAATCTGAGAACGAGTCTCATTGTCTCTCCTGAGATACTCGGTCAATCTTTGCAGCATACTGCTCATCGAACCGGAAATTTCAGCTGCAGCAACCATATTAATATAAAGATTGGTAAACACTTCAGGATGTTCGGCAAGAGCCTGTGAAAAACTGTTACCGGCTTCTATTTGGTTTTTCAAATCGGAAATTATCATCTTGAATTTCTGGTTGCTCTGTTGCTCGGCTATGGATTCAAGGGAATCCTGAATACTTATGCCAGCCTTGATCATAACCGCAAGTTGATTCGTAAAGTTAAGGATATCCTTTCTGCTTGGCCCGAATTCAACTCTGAAATTCTGAATTTTTTGCAGAGTGTTTTTCTGAGAACTGCTGGCTGAAGGCCTGTGCCCAATACCTCTGCTATGACCTTGTCGATTGGACTGCTGAGTTTGTGGCCGATTCTCCACAACGATAGCCGCAGATTCATTTCTTAAAGATTCGAACATGAGTTTTTCCCGATAAAAATCTTACATTTTAGGTTGGGCAAACAACTTCAAAATCTTTGTCGGATGTAAGCAATTTATCCATCTTGCCGGGATTGTTTGATCGGGCAACCGCTTCTTCCCTGTCTATGAAACCCTTGAAATACATATCAGCAATGCTGTTATCCATATTCTGCATACCCACTCTGCGGGAAGTTTCAATAATATTAGGGATCTCGTAAATCCTGTTCTCGCGGATACAGTTTCTAACAGCTGATGTACACAGCAATATCTCCGTACACGGTACCATTCCGGGCTGGTCTATTCTTTTGAACAGCGTTTGCGAAATAACAGCCTGTAGTGTATTAGCCAGCATCGTCCGAATCTGGCCCTGTTGAGACGCTGGATAAATGTCTATAATACGCTCAATGGTCTGAGGGGCATTAATCGTGTGCAGCGTACTGAAGACAAGATGCCCTGTTTCAGCTGCGGTAATTGTAGAGCTTGTGGTTTCCAGGTCCCGCATTTCACCCACCATAATAATATCAGGGTCCTGCCGTAAAGCGTGCCTCAGTCCCGATGCAAATGCCGAGCAGTCAGGGCCTATCTCACGCTGCTCTATCATACTCATTTGGTTTTCTAACAAATATTCGATAGGGTCTTCCAGGGTGACTATACGTTTCTTCATCTTATTGTTTATTGTTCCTATCATTGCAGCCAGAGTCGTACTTTTACCCGAACCGGTATGCCCGGTTACCAGAACCAATCCACGCGGCAATTCTATCAGCTCTTTGACCACCTCAGGCAGATGTAAATCTTCCATTAAAGGAATCTGGTTTGGAATGACCCTGAAAGAAATCGCGATTGTATCCCGCTGAAAATGTGCATTAACACGGAACCGGTTGCCGTCCTCGATATTTGTTGAGAAATCAAGGTCTTTGTTCTCCTGGAGTTTTTTGTATCTTTCGGGCCCAACCATATCAAGGACCATTTCTTTTGCATTTTCTTCGCTGACAGGCTCGAAATCCATCTGGACCAGTTCCGTATTCTTGCGCAATATAGGCGACATACCAACGTTGATGTGTACATCGCTGGCACCTTTTTCTATGGCCTGAGCCAATATATCCTTAATTTTTATCATGTTATCCTGAAAAATGGGCATATGGTAACTCACTTGTCCCCGATATTTTCAATGAAAAACTCCTCTTCGGTTTGGCCATACACTTCGGTTACCCGCAGGACTTCCTCTATCGTGGTCAGACCCTGCTGTACCTTTTTAATGCCGTCGTCAAACAGACTTGCCTGTCCGCTCTTGAAAAACCCCTGCCGCATATTACCGGCTGATGGGTCTTTGTTAATCATCTCTCTAAACAGGTCATCAACAATTAAAAGTTCATAAATACCTATTCGCCCGACATAACCTGAACCTCTGCAATTTTCGCAGCCGGCTCCGGCAAAAACCTCCTCTGGATTAACCCCTGCTTTTCTCAGATAGCTCTTCATATTACTCGGAACCTGGCATAGCTGCTTACACTCAGGACAAATCTTTCTGACCAACCGCTGCGCAAGAACTGCATTGAGCGAAGCTGCTATCAAATAGGCATCAATACCAATATTGACCAGCCGGGTAATACTGCTGGGAGCATCATTGGTATGCAGAGTCGAAAGCACCAGGTGCCCCGTCAAAGCCGCCTGAACTGATATTCGGGCCGTCTGGTTATCTCTGATTTCGCCAATCATTATGATATCAGGGTCCTGACGCAACAGGCTGCGAAGCGCCGAAGCAAAGTCCAGCCCGATACTTTCTTTGGCCTGGACCTGGTTGCAGAAATCAAGTTCGTATTCTATCGGGTCTTCAACGGTTGATATATTTAACCGCTCACCATCCATCTGGCTCATCGCCGAATACAGCGTAGTGCTTTTGCCCGACCCCGTAGGCCCGGTCACAAGCAAGATCCCATGAGGAAGTGCTATTTGCTGCTCAAAACAGGCCCTCACGTCAGGTTCCATACCCAACCGCTCAAGACCCATCAGAATGGATTTACTGTCCAGCACACGGATAACCACCTTTTCACCATGACTTGTCGGCAGTGTTGAAACTCGCAAATCAACGCCCCTGCCGCCCACGACAACAGAAATCTTTCCATCCTGAGGCAGACGCCTCTGCGAAATGTCGAGATTCGACATAATCTTAACGCGTGAAACAACCGCAGGATGCATCTTTAACGGCGTTTGCATTATTTCAAAAAGAACCCCGTCTATGCGGTACCTTATTTTAGTAAATTTGCCCTTAGGCTCGATATGGATGTCGCTGGCGCCATCATTTATTGCCCTGCTGATAAGGTAATTAACAAATTTGATGACAGGAGATTTATCTGCCATTTCTTCAAGGTCTTCAAAAGCGCCTTCCTTGTCTGCAACAACCTCTACTTCGGTCATATCACTGATTATATCGTCAAGGCAATGCTCGCTATCCTCGCGGAAAGACTTGCAGACCGCCTCAATTGCTTCGCTGCTGCACACTACCGCCCGCACATTCATCTGCATGCGTTGTTTAACATCTTCTATCACGAATACATTTTCAGGCTCAGAAGTTGCAACCACCAAAGTGCCATCTTCTATTGATACAGGTAAAACAGAATTGCTTTTTATAAAATCGACATCGAGCTTTTCGAAGACCTGTTTGTCTACATCTTCGGGTCTTATCTGGCGAAACTCCAGGCCATGCATCTTAGCCTTGGCCATCAGGATACCGTCGCAATTAACCTGCCCGCTTTTTAACAGCAATTCTGTAATATCGACGTGTCCTGTTTGTGCTTGCTTTTGTCGCAGGCCGGCAAGTTGGTCAGCAGTAATCCTGCCCATATCCCCAAGGACGTCAGCGATATCCTGAACTTTGGACTCGACAGGCTCCTGCGGACAGTAAAGGTCGCTTAATCCGCGAATCGCCTGATCTTCATTCTCGTCAAACGAAGTTGAGCAATCAGCGTCCAAATCCTTTAAAGCCTGTCCGGGCCCTGAAGAATCTTGCCCTTTTTCAAATTTTGATAGCGGGAGAATTCGCATTTTAATTTCTGCCCAATCCGGTCACAAATCTATGCCCTGTTATAACCAATGCCGCCATGAGGACAGTTTCACTTGGTCAACTGTAATAGCACCTCTATACCTTCGGATTCAAGCTTAACGAAACTATCACTAATCTGGAATACCTTGAAACCCTTTATCGAGTCTCCCTCATATAGAATTTTGTCATCAATCATACAGCAACGGTTCGCGTCCGGCTGGCCTGATTGCATAATGCTCAGAAGCTGCATATTTTTCGTCTGTTGTTTGAGCAGTTGCCGCCTCACTGCCTCGGCATCTGCATCGTTTTCCCCAATACTCGCCATATCCTCTAAATCGCCCAAAAAAGCGTCATGCTTAAATGGATTTTTCGCCAATTCATCAACTTTAATCTGCCGCACACTGCTGAATTCATCAAGTTTTTTGGCTACCTGATCCACTTGATTAAACATTTCTGATTTAACGCCGGTAAGCTGGGCAATGGCTATTTCTATCTGAGTGTCCTCTGCATCGCAGGCCGACGCCTGTGTTGTTGAAGGTGAGCTGCTTTTTATCATAAACACAAGGCCTAATAGACCGATAAAAAACAGCACTCCAAGCAGTATTGTGGTCTTACGAGCCTGCCTGTCTCTGCCCCTTACACTAAGATATTCCTGCTGCTCTGCCGCTTCGCTGCGAACATCAACTCCGGGCCCTTCTTTAACCGACGAATCCGCGGGACTACTCGGCTTTTCTTTATCGCTTTTGTCGCCGCTGCCTGCCCCATGTTCTTTCATAAAATCCAGCATAATTATGCTCCCATTTTTATTTGTTATTTATGTGCCTATTCAGCAATATTACTGCTTTTTTTAGCCGGTTTTATTCTGGAAAAAGATGCTCACTATAAAATCGGCAGCTATTTGCCCCTCTTCGGTAGCCTGCTTTTTCAATTCAAGCTGCCGGATTTTCATTATGCGGGGAAGTTTTTCCAGTTCCAGCAGGAACGAATAGAATGAAGGAAAATTGCCTACTAACTTCATTTTTAAGGGCTGTTCTATATAGCCGCTATTATTTTCCTGTTTTTCTGTTTGGATTGTTTTGGGTTTTAGACCCTGTTTCTGAGCGATTAGAGTTACCTGCTCAAGCACTTTATGAATCTCGCTTGTATGAGGCAGTTTGCTTTCGAGGATATCTATCGCTTTTTGCAGGTGCTTGAGTTGTTCGGTCAGATCTTTGGCTTCAACTGTGGCCCTTTCGAACTGGGCTAATCTTGCCAGCTTCTTGTCGACCTCAATCCTCTTTTGGGCCAATTTACCATTGGCAGGCTTAATCATATACTGGTAAGCGCAATAAGCCACGCCCAACAGTAAAATGAAAAACACAAATTTTCTTAAACTGCTTTTCATAATTTTGCCCCTTTACCCTCTCACTGACATCGCCATCGCAGGCTTTAAAAACTATTCATTATTTTCTCACCGCTAACCTTTATCCCACTGATATCTTCATCGGTAAGGTGAATGTCTTTTTTGAGCATTGCCGTCAGTTTGAATTGTCTGAATGTCCCTTCCTCGATTTTGTGTTCCTTCGATTGTACAAGCGCTACATCATTCAACAAAACTGATCCGCTCAGCTTCTCAATATAGTCGGCAACCTGAAGATCACTGGGAGCAACGCCTTCAATACTAATATGAGTCTCTAATAATTTCTCCGGCGATATTTTCGGTTGGCCCGCTGCTGCTTTTTCTGCCTGGACTGCGTTATACTTACTGGTCGGTGCGTGGAGTTCCTTCATTTTCTTTTGGACAAGGTCCAACCGCAAAAGTGATACTCCACTCGGCAGGTTATTCGTCAAAGACGCCAGCAAAACACTTTTCGGCACCAAATCAAGCAATTCCGCTGTTGTAACTGCCGCCTTTTTCATAACTTTGGCCTTTTCCTGAAGCTGCTCAAACTGGGTTAACGCGCCTTTAGCCTCGACCATTTTCATATTTGCAAGCTTTTCTCTGGCAGCAAATGCCTTCTGCCGCACCTTGATGGTCACAAACGAACCGGCTAATGCTACCATTACTACCACAAACAACACAAGATACATCAGGTTCGTTCTGCGGGATTCATTGCTTTGAACGTAATCTTCAGGAACGAAATTTACATTAAGCATTTTTTGTCCATCCTCTCCGATTGGGTTACCATAAAAACTTTTCTCAGTTCAGCTAAGGATACAATCCCTATGACAAGCTAAGCCCGAAAGACGTAGCCCAGCTGAATTGCCCACCCCTTCTGTCAATCCCGACGTCGTAAGAATTCGGCATTTCCAATGCTGCCAGACAATCTCCCATCTGTGCAGGCATCTGAAGCT
>Ga0272442_10012361_pt1 | contig 10322 bp, 9 predicted proteins | sample SSMForm2O_FD_200262 | JGI IMG/M metagenome (GOLD analysis project Ga0272442, IMG submission 200262) | Marine sediment archaeal communities from Little Sippewissett salt marsh, Falmouth, MA, United States - SSM-Form-2O | ecosystem: Environmental > Aquatic > Marine > Wetlands > Sediment ... | reverse complement strand
ATTATCTATCTCTTCTTCTGATTTCATGCGAGGCATTTAAATACCTCTATTTCTCAGCGATAACCAGCATCTCAAAGTCTTCGGTGGTTAGCGTATCGTTTCTGGAAAAAGCACCAAGCTTTGCTCCAAAGATTTCAATTTTTGTATACTCCAGCGTTTTCAATAGCCAGGTAATCTCACTCGGCACATATTATCGCTCATTACACTCCAGTTTTTTCTTATTGCCATCATCAAAGCGGTCGTAGGCGTGATCCATACTGATCTGATTGATGGCATTGACCAACATTTCTATTTATTCCATATACTCATCAGGAGGAGCGATTATCAACTGTCAGTTCTCAGGGTAACTCTATTGCCAATTAGTCTTCACGTAAAAATCGTAGAGCTTGCACTATCGTATATTCATCTCCATAAGAGCCGGGATTAAGGCAAACTGAGTAATTATTTCCGCTTCTCGAATAACCATCGAGCAGTATCGGACAAAATCTACTTGTGATACCGCCTCTAATCTCCAGCTTCTCTATCTCCATCGTTTGACAAAAAGCATATGCAGTATCAGCTCCGTTAATAAATAATACTTTTATACCATACTCTTCAATTACAATCCTTGCTATTTGAGACAGCAAATAAGCTACGGTTTTTCTAAATTGTGGAATAAATCGGCTACTTACCGATGAAATAGCTACGTTATTGCCCCTGGATATTTGTTGTCCTGCTTCTCTTGCCAGTCGATGTATTTTAGGCAAGCGCTCTTTCTTATGCCATACGTCAGCCGGTTCTATTAAAACAGGATATAGTAGTCCCTTTTCCGCTGAAGTTGCCAGTTGAACTGCTGTTACGTCGCTCATACTTCCTAAAACCAGTAATACCGGTTCCCTATTTGTTAATGGGTTCATAACGTGTTTCTGCCCATGATATCCAAGAAGAGGAGGTATTTCTCGCAGCAATCCCCTGGAACCACAGGAAATCCATGAATCCCTATTTCTTATAACTGTTTCAGCTATGCTCTTTAGATGATGTGGCCTGGTAGCATCGCATATAATGACTTTTTCAGGGGAATTATTTATTAATCCGGTTATATAATCAGCTCCTCTTTCCACTTCAGTCAGATTAATTACTTTTGATGTTAATCCGGAATATTCAAATACGATTCTTGGAAGATACGATTCTCTAATTGGAGTTATAGCATCTGAAGCCCTGATGCTCTTATTGACTGGTATATTGCCGATATATGAGTAAGCATCTCTAATATAATTGTTTAACTCCGGCCAGGCTGTACAAAGTATCAGTTTCTCCGGCTGAAGTTCATCAATGATTGCTTTAATATCGGCAGAAATGTTCCCCATAAGCGAGTGAGCTTCATAAAAAGAAAGGTAACGCCCGTTGCATTTCGCTATAGCCTTCCTCATCTGCTTATATGCCATACGAGGGGTGGCTATTTTATTCATGGTGGTGACTGCTACTACATCCAGGTTTTCAGGGATTTGTCCATCAAGCTGTACTGTAGGAATTGTGCCAGTAGCTTTATATACTCCAATACCATTTAAGGCACCGATAAGGTCATGACCTATTATCCCAATATTCTTTGGTAAAGGGGTACTCATATCAGTATGATCTGCCTTTTTATTTTACTTACCAATTGACGATGGAAATCCAGATTAAAAGTTCAAATAATTGTATCACCCGGTACCTTAAAATGGTTAGCATAAAATCCTTAAAGATAAAACCGGTAAACGTAATAAACAATTGTCTAACTTGATAGTATAATCATATGAGCTATTAACTACTTTACGACTCAAGGGGTGCATGGTATCGATTGTGGTTTGTTGCATATATGGGTGTTGGTTATACTATCGGAACAAACAAACACTGTGTCCAGAACTGAATAAAAAGAAGGGAGATGAGTACAATGGCTAAAGATCCAGTTTGTGGTATGGAAGTAGATGAGAAGAAAGCTGCAGCAAATTCAGAATATAAAGGCAAGACATACTATTTTTGTGCGCTCGGTTGTAAAAAAGCGTTTGATGCCGACCCTGAAAAGTACCTTTCCGGTGATAAAGTACACTAAGATTTGCTGCCCTTTACTATAAAAAGCTCCGGTTCAGGATTAACTTGTCCTTTTAAAAGCGGTCAGTACTATTTAACCGGGATAACCCTGGACTTACTCCTCTTTTCTTTACAGATATTGCAGAAACTTTATAGTTTTCGGGGAGGAGGACAAAGGCAATCTATCAATATACTATTAGCAACGTTATGTGCCGGTAATTGGCAAATCAAGAGTCTCTATTTTACAAAGCTGGCTTTTGCGGCTACAATAGCTTTGATTTTGGGCGGTTGGCTCAGTGGTTAGAGCGCTTGCTTCACACGCAAGAGGTCAGTGGTTCAAATCCACTACTGCCCAGTATGCTTTTAGTGAACTTTTGTATCCATATGTTGCTAGAAAGTTGCCAAGAAGTTGTCAGCTCGATCCCGATGATTTTACCGAATTGAGCAGTTGGGAACATTGGAGTAGACTATGGTAAGTCAAACCAGTTAGGTACGGAGGGCCAACCAAAATGAGCAGATTATCCATCAAACTCGGTTTCTGGGCTGCCGTCTTGATAGCTATTGCGTTCATGGTCTATACGATAAGCTTTTCGGCTATACTCTTGTTCTTCAGAATACCTACTTGGACGAGCCTGCCCGACTTTATTGCATCTACCAGCGATACTTGGTTTCCCCTTTACACTTCCTGCCAATTCTTGGCGTTCTTGACCCCACCGCTATTTGTTCTGTTGGTCAACAGTGTTCACGACAATACATCTGATGAGAAGAAGCCTCTCACCAGGGCGAGTCTATGTTTCTCTCTGATATTCGCCACGCTAAGTTCCATCCACTACTTCGTTCAATTTACCGCAGTCAGACTGGGCATGTTACATGGACACACTGAAGGGCTTGAGCAGTTCATACAGTTAAATCCTGACTCCGTGATAGTAGCCATAAACATGCTTGGATGGACTGTTTTCTTTGGTCTCTTATCACTATTCATAGTGCCCCTATTCTCATCCGGCAAGCTGGAAAAGGTGATTAAATTCTCATTTTTGGTCAATGGCATTATCTGCATTCTAGGCGCTATCGGCTATGTATTTGAGATCGCCATATTGAACGTTCTGTTTTTCTACGTCATGGGAGCTGCGGTCATGGTGATAGCGATCTCATTAAGTATCTGGTTCAAGAGATTGGACAAATCAAGAACAGCAGAATGAAAAACGGAAGAAGCTTCTGAAGGCCGTCAGCAACCTCATTTGTGCAAACACTCCGTAAGAGGCCCCTATGAAGTAACATGGTATTGGCTGGGTTGAAAAACCTGACAAGAGAGCTGATTGGGATGTCACATAACTTTGACTGTTACTTAACAAAGTAATATTTCGTGAACTAGCTGCACTTTTCGTCATATTGTGCAGTCGCAGAGATTATTCTATTATAATTAAGGTAATTATCCCTTGATGACATACTCCGGACTATATCCTTTCCTTGCCATCTTCCCCCCCTTTCTCTCTTCTGAGTCTATCATTATTTCTGGATCAGTTTTTGGGGGGCAGGTCACTGTTGCGTTACTTCTTACCCATTAACGTTAGGATACCCCAGACAATAAGAAAGATGCCGATAACCCACTGTAGTATGTGAGGGACAAAGATAATTAATAGACCTGCAAGAATAGCTATAATACCCATGAGCATCGTATTATTCATAATATACTCCTCCCTGCTAAAAGTGGTGGCATGGTAGCATGGTACTCAATAGAAGTAAACCCCCTTAATATTGGGATTTATAATCCCTTTCGCAAGTATGAGGTGATTTTAACTTCAAACATACTAACACGTATTATGCTTTGTATCAGGAATGGTTAGTCACCATGGGCAGTTGTTAGACTTTGAGAAAGCTTTGGAAGTTAAAAACAGCAAAATTCAATCGTAAATATTATCTGTAGGGCTTTTATTATTGACAAAGAACATGATTGTAGATAATCTGCGTCCTTATATTGTGGAGTCAATATAAAGTAGTGCCTAATAAGTTAGAAATGTTTAAGAAACTAGGTCGCATTGTTCCCCTATTGTTAGTTTTTCTCCTTCTTATGATATCCACTATTAGCTGTGACAGCGAAAGGGATAGAGAATATTATTGGCTCCAAATAACAGTAAATCCTGGGGATGTAGGTAATATTGTTGAAGTGTGGTCAATGGAAAGAGAGTTGGAAGACAGATATGGGGAGCTTGAAACCATCAAGGAAAATAGTAAAGAAGGAGAGACATCTTCTTCTGATATGTTTGGTGCAGATGGTTGGGTTACAAAGGTACGTTTTGTAGCCATAGCAGGAGAAGGCTATAAATTCAAAGAATGGAGAGGACGTGCTTATGGAACCCACGACACCTTTTATATGGACCTTTATACTGATTATCTTGATAAAACCATTAGCATCATCGCTGATTTTGAACCTCTGGATGCTGCTAGTGAAGGGTCAGAAGGGCAGGATACTCCTGAACAGCCAGAGCCTGATGACTCTGGTTTTCTGGATCTTGAGACAGATCCACATGAACTCGAAATAATCGTTTCTCCTGCTACAGGTGGTGTTGTAAGAGTCACAACGCCTGAAGGGGAACAGAAGTATACATCGGGACCTGAGGGAAGTTGGACAACCTCTATGACTTTTGGCTATACGTTCGATGAAATTGCAGGAGTTACACTTACACCTCAACCTTATGAAGGATATGAATTTGTTGCATGGGAATGTAACGACTACGGAGTAACTATTTCGGATCCATATAATCCAGTACTTAAAATGACACTTGTACCTCCACTCCGCTATTCAGATGATATAAACAACAGGAGAATAACAACTGTCAGGGCTTATTTTAAACGCATCATTGATGAGGAACCAGAGGAGCCTCTGCCGACTGTCCCTCTCACAGCATTCATTGATCAGCTTTCAGAAACAATCAATGATGAATCAGGCTGCAATAGTATTGTTACAATAGACTATGAAGCGGAAGATCTTACAGGGGGCGAGCACCTGATCTCTTATCTCCAGCTTGACATTGATGGTACAGAAGTCAGAACATGGTCCGGAACCCCTGTATCAAATCCAAAGGATGATATGCTGTTTGAATCTGACTGTGGTGAAACAAAGGAGATCAAACTTCAAGCAATAAATGAAAATGGAGATTCAGTAACGGTTACCAGGCAAGCTGCGATCCCCCCGTTAGAAACCCTTTTTTCATATGATATTGTTGAAGTAGAAAGTGGTGAGGACTGTCAGATGCGCCTCCTTATCAATTACAGTGCTTCAGATTTAACGGTGTTTGATAGCCCCTTAGAAAGCATAGTCGTTACTGGAAATGGAGACGTCTGGGAAAGTTTTGGAGGACTATCAGCCACAAACTTTAATAGATTGTATGATAGGTATGTTAATTGCGGTCATGTCTACCGAATTGATGTGACGGCAACTGATGCAGATGGAAATATGTACAGCTATCGACGTACGGTAACAATACCTGAGCCACCTGAAGAACCGCCCGATGACACACCTGAACCTCCACCAGTGCAGACAACCCTCTATGGAGCAATGGCAAGTAGTGCACAATGCACTGCCTATGGCTCCGAATGTAGCTGTCAATTGAGCATTTCCCTTGATGGGAAGGACCTTACCGTAGGAAGTTACCCGGTGACAAGGGTAATTCTTGAGGTCAATGGAAGTGAGTGGCATGACTCTGGAAACATATCGCAGACGAACTACCATCAAGTCGTAACCAGAACCGTTGACTGTGGCGCCACTTTCAATATGGTGCTTACCGTTGAGAATACGATTGGACAGATAGTGACCGTAACTGGCTCTCTGACAACACCCATTCCGTAGTCCCCAAGATATTCTGTTTTCAAGATTAGCTTCAGTAAAAGCTTCATTGGTTTGAGAAGTCAACTTTGTATCTTTTTAAGTATCATCAATTGATGACTGTCTTGAGCATTAACAATGATTAGCAAACAAAGGTGAAGATGTCTATTAGGACAGATGAATTTGGCTCTATATTGTCTTTAATTGTCCCACCATAACCTCCTGAAGTTCATACGTAAACCTCAGGAAAGTTATGGAGGTGACTAGTGAAGCTATTAGCATATCACAATAGCCTATATGATTCCAAAATCTGAATCAGGAAACCAGCTACAATAATTGGCTTTTCCTCACCCCGTTATCCCGAAAACTGTTCTTTCATGTGGTAGGGTACGATGGCTCTTGAAGGTATGAGGTATTTTACTTCAAATTGCTAGAGTATCTGCTGTCAGTTTAGTATGTGAGCCAATATTCGTGTAGGTAAGGATAACTATTACTATGTTACTTCTTACCATTTCCTCCCCATTAACAAAGTAACTCCTATGACAATAAGAAAGATGCCGATAACCCACTGTAGTATGTGAGGTACAAAGATAATCAATAAACCGGCAAGAATAGCTATAATACCCATGAGCATCGTATTATTCATGATATCCTCCTCACCAATTAAGAATTAAGGCAGACTAGCATCTTCCTGAATAAAAGTCCATTGTGTTGCACTCCTACCGAATATTAATAAGGTTCGGAATGCAAGTATCCCCAAAGCTGAAGATGTTAATAAAATATGGCTAAAGAGTGCACAAATATGAGCAAAGCTGTTTCACTTCTTTAATTCTGTGGCGAGTTTCCTTGCATACTCTCCAGCGCGCTCGATTTCACCCTCTTGAAGTGGCCCCTTCTGCCCAAGCACCACAGATTTCAGAACCGGCAATAAATGGTTCATTTGCTTTGCTCTGAGCTTTTCGGCAATTTTTTCGGCAGCACTGCCTTCCTTCCTCTCGATATTCTCAGGATTCTCAGTATCGAAGGCTGCGAAAGGCTTGTTCGTCCATTCTTTACTCTTCAGCCTGCTCAAAAAACCTTTGACCGTAAAGCTCATTGTGCCAAATTTGGTCGGAGAACCGAGAACCAGGAAATCATAATCCTTTGCGCTCAGCTTTTTTACATCCTTTACGTAAAATGTATCAACGTCTATTCCAGCTTCTTTCAGCGCCGCTGAGATTGTTTTGGCGATTGTTCTGGTGTTTCCATGGGAAGTATCAAAAATAACTATTCCTTTCACTTTTCAAAACTCCGCCATCATTGTTTTTTAGCCATCCGACGTCCTAAGAAATCAAAAATATGTCCCGCGAGCATTTTTGGAAGTCCTAACGAAGTGGGATAATAATAGTCGGACTCAAACCAGCCTTTTTCTTTGTAATAGTGGTAGTCCCGGTATTTCACCCCGGCAGACCTGACAAGTGGTCGTGACACTCGAAACATCATCAGTCGGAAAAATGAAGGCGGCGGTGTGGGACGCAGAAGTTCCTTGTAGAATCTGGCCGCGGTTTTTTTCACTTCCCGGATTAATTTTTCCTGCTGGGATTCAGTCATAGGGTCCAGGGTATTTATACAACATCCCTTCGATACATGAAATCCGAGATTCTCCCCTGTAAAGTATAGATATTTCAGAATATCGCCACCCTTGCCTATACCCTGGGTAACAATAGCAGTACAGGTCTTTCCGAAAAATCTTGGTCGGTGGTCGATAAATGCTATGCGGTCAACCAGGTTTTTCATGCGGGCTGAAAGCTGAAACGCATAATTCGGAGTTGCAAAAAGGATGCCATCCGATTGCTCCATTTTCTCCAGCAATACGTCCCTGTCATCTTTCAAGGGGCAAAATTCTTCCCCTCTATCGAAGCAGACCTTGCAGCCCTGGCAGAACTCCAGGTGATAATCACTCAGGAATATATATTCAAAGTCGATCTCGCCATATTGCTTCAGATTCTTCTCAAATTCTTGCACTGCCTGATACGTATGATTCTTAGTCTGAGTACCTATGAAAGCAGATACCTTTTTCATTTTTACATCACATCGTTTCTAAATAAAAACTATTTTACAATATATATTTATTCAGAGGAAAAAATCAGTTTACTACAATCCTGCATCTAACGACTATAGATCATTCTAAGAGTGAGTAATCAATCCTTTAAAACCAGGTCGCCCATAATGTGGAATTTATAGGGTTTTGAAATTGCAGTCTCCTTTCATTACTACAGGTTTAGATTAAAAGCCAACGTAGAAGCTCCGTCTATAGTAGTGACCAGTTAAGCAAACGAGAAAAGTAACAGAACTACGCACAGATACAATCCGGCATCCCGCTTAGTTTTACTGAAGGCGAGTACTATAAAAAGTATAATGGCTCAGTGTTTCAGGTACAGGTGAACTCCAACTCCACCTGAAAATGCCTCTGGTGTGCATACAATTCGTGGGTTATTACCAACAATACGTTTGGCTTTTTCCATTGCTTCTTCAAAAGTACTTGTCGGGATACAACCTATACCACGTGCATATCCTGGTTTCATGGCACCCGGCATAAATACTGCACTGCTTCTCTGCAACGCTATCGTTCCGCAAGAAATCATCGAGAAGGGATGATAAGGGTGGTAGGTATACTTTGTGCGGTACTGATAAACATAATCAGGATTTGTAGACATCTCTTCAACATAATCCGACTGACAATATTTTGCGAAATCACTATATTCCTGCATCTTTTCGTAGGTAGGCTTATACGATGGAAACCAGTGATCATTAAACCAGCCATCGCAAATTGAAGGAGCAATGATGACTCCGCCTTCACGAAAAACGTTCCAGCACCTGGTCAATTGGGCCCCAATTGCCTGTAATATAAAAATTGGATTTGATCCCATTCCAGGACCATAGTGAAAATTTCTAGGTAACCCGTATACCAGTATATCTGCAGGTTCAGTAATATCCAGATTAATATTTGTTCTCACGTCAGCCAGGGGCCAGCTTGCCTTCTGTACCTCTGCTACCGAGCCGCAATAAACGCCAAGAACTTGAGCTCTCTGTCCAAGGACAGCATCTACCGCAAAAAACTTTTTCCCAATTATCTTCTCCATAGCATTTCCTATAGAATCGAATTGTCTACGCATAGTGGAGTTAGTTGAAGCTGGTAAAAAATCATCTTTGTGCATAGTTGCCGGACAATGATGGCTGGCAATAGAGCGCCAGCCTGTTAGTCCGGTAACTGCCATTTTATATCCTCCACTATATCCACCATAAGGGTTTCCCTGTACATGACCAATAATAATGGGTATATCGCTTTCAGCAATAAGGCGGTTGCACTGTACTATATTCCCCATAGTATCTGTACCCAGGTTCAGCAATTCAGGATCCTCTGCATCGTGTTGAGTTATTTGATCAGGATAGAATTCATCAACAATGTCTTTTCCCAGGTACCAATACCATTCTTCCAGAGTGTTTTTACGATGGAGGCCAGGAGCACACATAAGTGTGATATCTCTCTTATTAACGCCACCTTTCAGCAATTCTTCAACTATCAGTGGGATACAAATGCGACGGTGTGCTCTTGTGTGCGCTCCTCCTTTGACCCTGTCAGGAAAAGCTATGACTGCTTTTTTACCTGGTCTGGCCAGCTCCTTTAGCGGCGGCATTCCAAGAGGGTTCGATAATGCCTTTCTGGCAGCTTCTTCAGGGTCTATCTCAGGGGGGTCTTTATAGCTGATCCCATATCGCAGCACAGTAGCAGTACCCGGAAGCTCCACCTGCATTTTTCCATCGCCGTAATCCAGTTTTAATTGCTGCATAGCTACCACTTCCTTCTGCTAAAATTACCACATATGCTGTCTTTCAACTAATTTATGGAACTATTGTTGACGGTATCGGATAAACAAAATTATGTACTACTATTCCAGATATATTGGCCCCTGCAATCTATAAGACCAAAATTGTTTTGTCAAGCCTTGATTGCTCAGTCGATCAACGAGGATGATCTGTTTCAATAAATGGGACCCTGCCCAGGTATAGATGTAGTACAAATGTCTATTGAATTAATACTTGTTAGTTGGATAAATCAAATACTAACTTACCGCTGATAAATAATACTTTAAAACGTTATTAAACCTTGAAGTTGAATTCCATCAATGTATGATTATTGTACTATTACAATTATCTACTTCAAATAGTACTTTTAGGTGATTGTTTTACAATACAGAGTGGGATATTCTGGATATATTCAATACAAGCCATCAGACCGTTACTGCGAAGGAGTTTATCCATATGCCAATAACTTTAAATAGCAAAAAATATTACAGGACTGCTGAAGCTTGTTCGATAGCATGTATAAGTCGTACTACATTCATGCGATGGGTCAGGGAAGGGATCATTGTGGATGTCGAAAATAGAGATCGAAAGGGTTGGAGACTATTTA
>Ga0272442_10012360_pt1 | contig 10323 bp, 7 predicted proteins | sample SSMForm2O_FD_200262 | JGI IMG/M metagenome (GOLD analysis project Ga0272442, IMG submission 200262) | Marine sediment archaeal communities from Little Sippewissett salt marsh, Falmouth, MA, United States - SSM-Form-2O | ecosystem: Environmental > Aquatic > Marine > Wetlands > Sediment ... | reverse complement strand
ACGCTGGGGATGTGCGGGCTGTTCTTTGGGTTGGGGCCTTGGGGGGCGTTTATATACGAAGGAGGGAGGTTGCCGGAAGTTGATGGGGATATACTATTGTGGACGTACGGGGGGATATATCTATTTATTATAGGGGTATATATAGGAGGGAGGCTGAGCGCAAGGAAAGCTGCGGCGGGGGAAGAAACAGAAGATGCAGATAGTACAGGGCTGATGGCGGCGGTGCAGCGGGTGGACTGGGCCAATCCGAGAATTATGGGTGGGTGTTATGGGCTGGTGTGGGGGATGAGGCTGCTGCTTGGGGTTAAGTATGGGATGTTCTTCTCGGGGACCTCGAGTCTGGAGAGGGTGACGGCGGTGCCCTATCCGGTGACGGTGGCGAATATGCTGTTACAGGTGGCGGCGTGGGGGTGTCTGTTATACAGTTGCATAATAATATGGAGGGGTAGAAATAAACAGGGGCTGCCGTGGGTAATTCTGGTGATGGAGATTTTGTGGGCGTTTGTCAAGGGCAGGCGGCCGATCTTCAGTATTGTAATATTTTCGATAGTGGTGTTTCTGGCGCATAGGCATAGGCTGAAACTGCGACATGGGCTGGGGTTGATTCTGACGGGGGCGGTCTTGCTGGGTTGGGTTTATCCAATGTTTATGACCATTCGCAGTGAGTATGCCTATTCAGACCCATACGGAACAGCGATAGGGAGGTTTGTGGAGACTGCGCAGGAGGCGATTCCGCAACAAGATCAGGAAGAGGCATACGATGATCTGGAATCGCATTACAGGGAGAATATGGCGGAGAGGTTCATTGCCACGATTCGGTTCAATGGGACTATTCTGGAGGCACAAAGAAACCATCCGCTGATGTGGGGGGAGGCGATGTGGTCAACGTTTGTCTGGAATGTGCCTTCGATATTGTATCCGGGGAAGCTAGCGCTGGCGGCACCGGAACAATTAATACAGGACTATTACGACTTGTCGTATGAGGATGCGGCGAGTAGCTGGCCGGGGTATGGTTGTGCGGATTTCGGGGTGCTGGGGGCAGGATTGGCAGGGGTGCTGATGGGGCTGGTGATGGGACTGTTGGAAAATCAGATTCGGGGGCTGATGGAAAGGTATCCGTTTGTGGGGCTGTGTCTGGCGGGGGGGCTGGTGAATATTGCGGTGACGGTGGAGTCATCACCGAATAAGCTTTGGGGCTTTATCCGGTCCATGATAATTATCTATGTGATGGCAAGGGTGGTGTCTGAATTAATACCAAGGAAACGGTATGAACATTATTCAGTACAGGAAGATATGGAGGAAATAGGGCAGAGCGGGAGAGTGCATGAAGCGTAGAAAACGAATTTTAGTTTTTATGATCGGGCAATTGGGGGATACGTTGACGGCGGTGCCGGCGTTGTGGGTGGTGCGGCGGCATTTTGCGGGGGGCGAGATTACGTTATTGTGCGACGAACATCCGGGTAAGGATTATGTGCAGGCAATGGAGGTGTTGGGGGGGGGAGGGTTTTTCAATGCTTATGAAATCTATCCCATAAGTGCTGCTGAGGGAGGAACAATAAAAAAGATTAAAAGCATGGTCAGGTTACTGCGGCGGCTGAGGGAGAGGCGGTATGATGTGCTGGTGTATCTGGCGCCTACGACGCGAAAGACACCGCAGAGACGTCGTGATCTTTGGTTTTTCAGGGCGGCGGGGATTAAGCATTTGCTCGGGACGGAAGGGTATTATGAATGGCCGGTAAAAAAGGTTGATGAGCCGCTATCGAAAATTAAGCATGAAAGTGATCAGCTTCTGGAGAGACTGGCGCGGTCGGGATTGGAGATACCGTCTGAGGGAGGGGGGCGGATGGGTGTGAATGTTACAGAGGAAGAAGAAAGGGCGGTCGAGCGGTGGCGGGGGGAACTGCCGAGCGATGGGGGGAGAATATGGGTGGCAGTCGGGGCGGGATCGAAAATGAAGGTGAAACGTTGGCCGAGGGAACGGTATGCGGAAGTGGTGAAACGATTAATCGAAGAATATGATATTTGGCCGGTGGTGTTTGGAGGGAAGGAAGATGAACAATTAGCAAGGTCGCTGGTGGAAGATTGGGGGCGGGGATATGTAGCAGCAGGGAGGTTGTCGGTGCGGGAAGGAATAGCGGCGATGGGGAGATGCGCGTTTTATCTGGGGAATGATACGGGGACGATGCATATGGCGGTGGCGGCGGGGTTGAAATGCGCGGCGGTGTTTTCGGCGCGGAATCCGCCGGGGCTGTTCTTTCCCTATGGCGAGGGGCACAGAGTTTTCAGAAAGGCAGTTGAGTGTGAGGGGTGCAGGCTGGTGGAGTGTGAAAGAGAAAGGATGAAGTGCGTGCTTTCGATTACGGTTGAGGAAGTGCACAAAGGGTGTAGGGAGTTGTGGGGCGAGAGATGCTTAAGAAGGACCGAATGGGCTGAAACCCATCCTACATTTTAAAAATATTAAATATCAAAAATAAAAAAGCAAAAATACATATAAAAAATTAAAAATAAGTACACAAAACACAAAATATTAAACAGAAGATAACGAAGGAAACAAAGTTAATAAGTTGTGAGTGGTCAGTGGCGAGAAAATATGTTTCACGCAAAGGCGCGAAGACGCCAAAAGAAAACATAAGATATTTAACCGCTAATAAACACAAATCAACACGAATTAACACTAAAAAATCAAATACAAATAATAGACACTTATAAAGAGAACAAAGGAATTAATTTCAGTCGTCCCTACGGGACTAAAGGGTATATAGATATCTCTGTGTCCCACCAATAAATTAGTGGGCTATTATCATTAGTCCCTACGGGACAAAATAAGTGTATGAGTATATGGGTGTATGGGTATATGGGTATAAGAGTATAGAAAAGACCCCTGGTGAAACCGGGGGCTAAATAAGAAACAGACCCCCTGCTAACGCAGGGTGCTAAATAAGAATCCCCTGATCCCCGCCTACGCGAGGACATGTTTTACATCAGGGACTAAAAAGATGTGGGGAAAGTTGAGGATATGGTGCGGATATTGATAGGTGGTGATTTTTGTCCTATAGGGCGGGCGGAGTCGTTGTTCGTGCGCGGGGAGGTAGAAAAGATATTTCATGATCTGTTGGAGGAATTTGAGCGGAGTGATCTTAGTATTGTGAATCTGGAATGTCCGCTGATAAAGGAAAGTTCGCCAGGGCGGACGGCGGGGCCTATACTGGGGGCGAGGGGGGAGTGCATGAAAGGGATCAAGCAAGCCGGGATTGATATAGTGAATCTGGCTAATAACCACATTATGGATCATAAAGAGCAAGGGTTTGTGCATACGCTAAAGATGTGTGAGGAAAACGGGGTGGCATACGTGGGGGGAGGGGTAAATCGGCAGGAAGCGAGGAAGATTCTGGTTCGTGAGATACAGGGGATACGAGTGGGGGTTCTGGGGGTGAGTGAGTGGGAGTTCAGTATTGCAGGTGAAACAAGCGTAGGTGCTAATCCGCTGGACGTGATCGATATAGTGCGAAATATACAAAGCACAAAAGGAGAAATTGATTTTCTGCTGGTACTGGTACATGGAGGGAATGAACACTATCAGTATCCGCGGCCGGGGTTGCGGGATATGTGTAGATTTCTGGTGGAGCAAGGGGCGGGGGCGGTTGTCTGTCAGCATTCGCACTGCGTGGGGTGTTATGAGGTGTATAAAGATGCCTTGATTGTGTATGGGCAGGGGAATCTGATATTTGACTGGGAGCGGAAAAAAGATATGAGCTGGGAGGAAGGATTTCTGGTGAGACTGGAAATTGAATCGGGGAATAAAAACAAGTGGGAGATTGTGCCCTATACAAAAGCGGGGGAGGGGCCGGGTAAGCGACGAATGGGGAAAAATGAACAAAGAGAATTTCGAGAAGATTGGGAGGAAAGGTCAAGATTGATCAAAGAAGGGGATTTTCTGGAGAAGAAGTGGCAGGAGTTTTGCCAAGAGAAGAAACAAGAATATATGGGGCTACTAAATGCAAATAACTTCCTGATGCAGAAGGTCAGCGGGAAGGTGGGATTTTTACAACGGTTGTATGGGCGGAAGGCCATGCGGAAAAAATTGAACCTGATTCGTTGTGAATCACATCGAGAAGCGATGGTAGAGATATTATCCAAAATAAGTTGTGAGTGGTGAGTTGTGAGTGGTGAGTGGCAGGACAGGTTGTTTTTCCTGAAGTACCGTTTATATCGCGGGCGGGTAGGAGGAAGGTATAAAGAGTTGCTGCGGAGTCAGTATGCCGGGCGAGATGAACTGGAGGAGTTAAACTGGGGCAAAAGGAGAGAGCTTCTAAAAAGTTCCTATGAAAAGGTTCCTTACTACCGGGAAAAATATCAAAAGGTGGGGCTGGAGCCGGGGGATATTAAAAAGCGGGAGGAATGGGAGAGGATGCCGGTATTAAAGAAGGATGAGATTCGGGATCATTTTCGGGAATTGTTGGCGAGAGACGGGGAAAAAAGATTTCTAATTGAGTCCACGACGGGAGGAAGTACGGGAGAGCCATTAAAAGTTCTGTTTGATAAGAGAATTCCGCAAGAAGCGTATGGGTGGCGGATGATGAAATGGTGGGGGATTGAGCCGGGGGGGGATGCGGCGTATGTGTGGCGGAGAAGGCGGGAAAATTGGGGGCGGCGAAAGATCAATGAGATGCTCTGGTGGCCGACGCGGAGGATGGAACTGGATGCTTCTTGTATGACAGAAGAAAAGATGCGGGATTTTGTGGGCAGGTTCAATAGAATCGGACCGGCGCTATTACAGGGGTATGTGGGGGCGATAGATCATCTGGCATCGTATATCGAGGATGAGCAGTTAAAGATTCAACCGCCCAAGGCGATATGGGTTACGTCGTCGCCAGTATCGTCGGTGCAAAGGAAGCGGATCGAGAGGATATTTGAGGCGCCGGTGTATGATCAGTACGGCTGTGGGGAGATGTTCTGGCTGGCGGCGCAGTGCGGGGAGAGGGGAGGGCTGCATATAAATTATGAAGGGCGATATATAGAGTTTGTGGAGGAGAATGGTCGAGGGTGCGAGGAAGGGCAATACGGAAGAATATTAATAACGGATCTGGATAATCGACTGTTTCCATTAATAAGATATGAAAACGGGGACCGGGGAAGGAGCCTGGCGGGGCAGTGCGGTTGTGGGGTAACGCTGCCTATGATGGGTCAGGTCAGGGGCAGAATGACGGAAATGATAAGGCTGCCGGATCGAAGCTGTATAAGCGGTGATTATCTGACGACTATATTCGATGCTTATCCGGAGGTGGTAAAGAGTTTTCAGGTGCGACAGGAAGCGGATTATTCGATACGGCTGCTTTATGTTCCCCAGGGGAAGGGGGCAGAGCTGCAAAGGGTGATGGGAAAAGTCAACGAGGAAGTAGTGAAACGTACGAGGGAACAGGTACCGGTGCGTCTGGAAGAGGTGGAAGAGATACCGCATAGGGAAGGGAAGTTGTTGTATGTGAGTAGTGCGATAGGACAAGACAAGGAGAAAAAATCCGAAGCACTAATATCTAAATCCTAAACAAATTCAAAATTCAAATGACAGAAATTCAAAACGGGAAGAGAAAGAAATGGATTAACGTGGATTATCAAGAAAGCACAAAGTGAAAATGAAGATATTTTTTTATCATCCGAGTGCGCATAGTGACGGGTTTCCGGAGCCGCCACTGGGGCTGGGGTATTTGATGGGGGTGGCGAAGAAGCTGGGGTGCGAATATAAGATATATGATCAGGATCATCATAGTAAATTTCTGTCCTTAGAAAAAATGCTACAAAGGTGGGAGGCTGATCTGATTGCGGTTACCTTTATGACGCCGCAATATTACGAGGCGAAACGGTCGCTGGAGTTGTTAAGAAAAAAATTTCCTAGAGCGAAGGTTATTATAGGAGGGCCGCACGCGACGGCGCTGCCGGAAGATACTCTAAAAGAGATGCCGGAAGTGGATGCGCTGGGCAAGGGTGAAGGAGAGAAGACGTTTGCAGAATATATACAATACCTGAAAGGCGAGGGGCAGATAGAAGATATTGACGGGCTCTACTACCGAAAAGATGGCAAGGTTCTACACAACCAACCAAGGGAATTGATGAGCAGCGGGGAGTTGAACGAATACGGGATTGATTGGGATAAACTTATGGAATATGGGCCGTATGGGCAGAAGCTGGCGTGGCGAAATGAGATTGTGTCGGTGTATCCAATAATTACGGCGAGGGGGTGTCCGCATCAGTGTACGTTCTGTGATGAGGGGAATATCTGGCAGAGAAAGGTGCGGATGCGGACGGTGGAAAATGTTATCGAGGAAGTAAACTATCTCTATAACAAGTATGGGGCGGGATATCTGAACATCCTGGACGATACGTTTACGCTGCAGAAGGGGCGGGTAAAAGAGTTTTGTGAGAAAATAAAAGGTAAGGATATAAAATTCCGGATCACGGCCACCATACGCAGCGCGGAAGAGGAGATGTTGAATACCCTGGCGGGGGCGGGGTGTGAATTGATCGCCTATGGGGTGGAATCGGGTGATGATGAAGTGCTACGCAAGATGAAAAAGAGGCAGACGGTAGAAGATATTAAAAGGGCCTTTGAGCTGACCAGGCGGGCAGGTATCAAGGGGTTGGCACTTTGTATGGTGGGGAACATCGGGGAGGATAGCAAGGCGGTCGAGAAGACAGCGAGGCTGATAAAAGAGATACGAGCTGATCTGGCGTCGTGTACGATTATGCAGCCCTATCCGGGCAGTGAAAATTATACGGTCTGTAAGGAAAACGGGTGGATTTTGCACAATGACTGGAGGAGCTGGGTGCCGTCAGTGCTGAAGACGCAAAGGTTCAGGGTGGTGGCGCGAACGGATATGATGAGCGAGAAAGAAATACTGAGGGCGTACTACTACATGAACCGGGTGGTGGTGATGAACCGGTTCAGGCTTAAATACGGGAGGCATTTTCTGGTGCGGGGGCAATTTTATGTCAATGAAATCATACCACGATTGAAAACGATAGGTTTGGCCGCGTTTGTGGGGCATGTAAGGAGGTTGTTTATGGGGAGGTCTTCTTTAGCGCGGAATTAAAAGACTCTAACAAGAACTCCTATTCACCCCCCGATTTTACATCGGGGGCTATTTAAAGCAGATATGAAGATATTGCATACGATCGGGGGGATATGGCAGCATGCGGGGGGGCCGGCGGAGTCGGTGCCGAGGCTGTGTGGGGCGCTGGCAGAGGGGGGGCAGGAGGTGACGCTGGCGTGCTGGGAGGGGGATCTGTCGGAAGCTACGAAGGTATGTCAGGAAAAAGGGGTGAGGCTGAAGACCTATCCGGTGCAGTGGAGGCATTCGATATGGTATAGCCGGGAGATGTCGGTGGGGGTAAAGGAATTAATAAAACGATCAGAGATTGTGCATGGGCAGGGGGTGTGGATTCATCTGAACTGGATTACAGGGAAATGGGCCAGGCGGTACGGTAAAGGGTTGATGATATCGCCGCGGGGGGCGCTGATGCCCAATGCCTTGCACAGGTCTTATCTGAAAAAGCGGCTGGCGTGGGCGATAATGGATAAGAGAAATCTGGGGCGGGCGGATTGTCTGCATGCGTGTTCAGAAAAAGAATTGCGGGGATTCAGGAAGCTGGGGTTAACAAATCCGGTTGCAGTCATTCCGAATGGGGTGGAAGTACCACCGGTGACGGAAGAGAGATCATGTGCTAAAGATAACGGGACGAAAAAACTATTGTTTCTATCACGATTACATCCATCCAAGGGAGTATTTGAGCTGATTGAGACTTGGGGGCGGTTGGCGAAGAAATTTCCGGAGTGGCGGCTGATTATGGCGGGGGCGGATTATCACAATACACGGGCGCGGCTGGAGGCGATGATAAAAGAAAAGAAGCTGTCAGAATCGGTAAGCCTGGTAGGGGCGGTGTATGGGGATGAAAAGTGGCGGTTGTTACGAGAGGTGGATTTGTTTGTGCTACCGACGAAGACGGAAAATTTCGGGATTGCTATCGGGGAGGCGCTGGCGAGCGGGGTGACAGTAGTGACGAGTAAAGAAGCACCCTGGAGGGGGATCGAGGAGAATGACTGTGGGTGGCGGGTACCACTGGGGGTGGACAATTTAAAAGAAGCCCTGGAAGAAGCGATGAGTACAGATCGGACAAAACTAAAAGAAATGGGGCAAAGGGGGAAGGTTTATATAAGTCAGAACTATTCATGGGGGCGGGTCGCGGAGAAGATGTTGGAGACGTACAAATGGATGCTGGGTGGTGGGGCGGCGCCGGCGTGGGTTGAGGAGAAGAGATCGACGGCCAAGAAAATTGTATGTTTGCAGGGAAATAAGAACCTTGTGGCTGCTGGTGAATAAGGAAAATTAAATGGCAGAGATATCCGAGGGTGTAGCATGTCCAATTTGCGAGGGGGCGGGTAGTGGGGCATTTATGGCGGGGACGTATAAGATGTATCGCTGTAGGGATTGTCATACAGCTTTTGTGCAACCGATGCCGGGGGCGGAAGAGCTTGCGGAATTCTACAGCCAATTTCATAAAAGCAGTGCCGAGGGAGGGTGGTATGATGAGATAGAGGAACGAATGGAAGGGGACTTTCCCATAAAAGTGGCCAAGGTAAAGTCGTTTGTTACTGAGGCTAAATGTCGGTTGCTGGATGTGGGGTGCGGGAAGGGATTTTTTGTAAAGAAGTGTATCGAAAGTGGTTTGGAGGCGTGTGGAATTGATCTGTCGGAGACGGCGATTAGTTATGCCAGGGAAAAACTGGGGGTGGAAGCCTATTGCGGGAAGTTGGCGGGATGGAAGGACAAACCGGGGCAGTACGATGCGGTGACGCTTTGGGCATCGGTGGAACATCTGGCGGATCCGGTGGGGATGATGCGAGATATACGAGCGAGTCTGCGGGGGGGAGGTTATTTCTTTCTGGATACCGGTATCGGGTGGGACTGGCTGGATAGGTTATTGCCGGGGGTGGCGCAGTGGTATGATCCGCCGCAGCATTTGTTTGTGTTTTCGGAAAAAGGAATGAGGTTGATGCTGGAGAAGGCGGGCTTTGAAGTGGTTGATATGGACCGATGCTTCGAGGTTACGAAATTAAGGCGATATGTTAAGATGATACGGGGATTTTGTCTAGCGGGAGGATTGCGGATGGCGGCGGGGCTGGGGCGGATGCACCATAATCCCTTTGTCTTTACGCGTTATCCGGTGGGTAATCTAATGAGTGTGGTGTGTAGAAAATTGGATTAATAATGGAGTAAATTAAAATTGATATCAGCTCTGATATTAACCCTGAATGAAGAGATAAACCTGGCGGAGTGTCTGGAGTCGCTGGGCTGGTGTGATGAGATTGTGGTGTTCGATTCATTCAGCAGTGACCGGACGGAAGAGATTGCACGGGCGGCGGGGGTGAGATTTTATCAGAGTAAGTTCGACAATTACGCCCAGCAGAGGAATGCGGCCCTTACGGAAGTGGGCTATAAAAATCCGTGGGTGCTGATGGTGGATGCCGACGAACGGATACCGGAGGAATTGGCAGAGGAGATAAAAAGAACTGTGGCTAATTGGGATGGTGAGACGATGCTATATCGACTGCGGCGCAAGGATATGTTCAAGGGGCGGTGGCTGCGGCGGAGTACGGGGTATCCGACCTGGGCGGGGAGGCTATTTAGAATTGGAGAGGTGCAGGTGCAAAGGGGCGTTCACGAAGAATATCATACGAGCGGGAAGGTGGGTCAGCTAGAAGGACATTTTATTCATTATCCTTTTAATAAAGGGATGGAGTATTGGCTGGAGAGGCATAAAAAATATGCGGCAATGGAGGCCGGGTTTTTGATGGAAGAAGTCAAGAAACCATTATGCTGGCGAGATATGATTGCCGGTGATCCGGCCAAGAAGCGCAAGTCGCTCAAGCGGTTGGCGTATCGTTTGCCCCTAAGGCCGTTATTGGTTTTTGGTTATCTGTATTTTTTTCGGGGTGGGTTTCTTGACGGCAGAGGGGGGCTGAGGTATAGCTTTCTGCGGGCCTGGTATGAAAGGATGATCGATTTAAGAGTCCGAGAATATAAGCGAGAGAGGAAGAGGTTAAGTGATGAAGGGCGAGAGACTCTGTTTGCGTAACTGTATTTATAATAAATAGTTACAAGTATAGTCCTATAAGTAAAATCCTCAGATTTAAGGGTTTTGGCTAACCAGTCCGATATGCTAAGAGTGTGAATACTACCGGTATGGATGCCGCGGATAAAAGGAGTAAAGGATTGCGAATCCTTTTTGTGAATCAATTCTATAGCCCCGATGTGGCGGCCACGGGCCAAC
>Ga0272442_10012359_pt1 | contig 10323 bp, 2 predicted proteins | sample SSMForm2O_FD_200262 | JGI IMG/M metagenome (GOLD analysis project Ga0272442, IMG submission 200262) | Marine sediment archaeal communities from Little Sippewissett salt marsh, Falmouth, MA, United States - SSM-Form-2O | ecosystem: Environmental > Aquatic > Marine > Wetlands > Sediment ... | reverse complement strand
AACTCAATTACATAACCGTAACCGACATTGCGCCTGTCGCGGACTTCACGGGAAGCCCCACGAGCGGAGCGGCGCCGCTGACCGTCAGCTTCACCGACGCCTCGACTGGAACGATATCATCATGGCTCTGGAGCTTCGGCGACTCGGCCACGAGCAACGACCAGAACCCGGTGCATCAATACACTTCAGAGGGAACATATTCTGTAACGCTCGCTGTATTCGGTCCGGGCGGAAGCGACGCAGAGATAAAAACTAATTACATAACAGTCACTCCGGTAGTCATAAGTACCGTATACGTTGCGACGACGGGGAACGATTCGACAGGTGACGGGACGATTGACTATCCATACCTCACTATCCAGAAAGGCATCGACTCCGTTATTGCAGGAAGCACAGTCCTTGTCCTTGATGGAACTTACACCGGCACGTCGAACAAGGATATTGATTTCAATGGTAAGGATATTTGCCTCAAATCCACCGGCGGGGCGGAAAAATGCATAATCGACTGCCAGAACTCCGGCCGCGGATTCTACTTCCATTCCGGAGAAACCAACTCGGCGGTCGTTGAGGGATTCAGAATCATCGGAGGTAACGTAAACGCTGACCCTGGTGGAGGGATATATTTAGATGACAACTCAAGTCCGAGAATTTCAAAATGCATTATCAATGGAAATTCTTCAGGTTCAGGAGGCGGTATATATTGCCATAATTCCAGCGACCCCGTTTTCATCGATTGTTTTATTTCAAGTAACGTAGCTAATAGTTATGGTGGCGGTGTTTGTTGCTCTGTTTCAAGCCCATCATTTGAAAACTGCATCATTGATAATAATTCAGTAGACTATGGTGGAGGTATTTATTGTGCATCTTCAAGTAATCCTAATTTTACCAACTGTTCACTTTTCAATAATGATGCGGACCAGTATGGAGGTGGGTTTTATTGTGTTAGTAATTCAAATCCTGAAATTACAAACTGCCTTATATTTAACAATTCTGCAGCAACATTCGGCGGGGGTGGATTTTATTGCTACAATAACTGCACTCCGGTAATTACAAACTGCACGATAGTGGACAACTACGCTGGAAGTTATGGTGGAGGCGTTCGGGCTGATGAGTTATCAACAATTACATTAAACAATTCAATCATCTGGGGAAACTCAGCAGTTACGGATGGCTCGCAACTTCACGCACTTTCAGGGTGTACGATAAATCTGAACTACTCCGACTACGGCAACAGTCCTGGAGATATTGGTGGCAGTGGTACTAAAACACCAAGTAACTGCAGTTACCTCGACCCACAGTTTGTTGATGCGATTGGACTTGATTATCATATAAAAGTTACTTCTCTATGTTTGAATAGCGGGAGTAATCCTTTAATCCCGCCCGGAATAACCACCGACCTTGATGAGAACCTGAGGATATTCAATACAACAGTCGATATGGGATGCTATGAATGTCAGGTTATTCCTGTAATTTCCACGGTTTACGTTGCTACTACAGGGAACGACTCGACAGGTGACGGGACAATTGGGAATCCATACCTCACTATTCAGAAAGGCATAAACTCAGTTGGAGCGGGGAGCACTGTCCTTGTTCTTAATGGAATTTACACTGGTAGTGGCAATCGTAATTTGGATTTCGGAGGAGCTGATATAATCCTAAAATCAACCGGAGGAACAGATAACTGCATTATAGATTGCGAAAATCAAAGTCGCGGGATACATGTACACCCAAGTGCCTGGAGCACGGCTGTCTTCGAAGGTTTTACTATTCAAAATGCTTCAGAAACTGACGGGGCTGGCGTCTGGTGTAGCGGTGGAATTCCTTTTATAAAAAACTGTATTGTAAAGAATTGCTCAGCAACATCTGGAGGAGGAGGAGTTTACTGCTCTGTTAATGCTATTATTGAGAACTGCATCATAGCTGGCAACTTTGCTGGTGTTCGCGGTGGTGGCATCTTATGTAAAAATACAGATGAATCCCCAAGGATAGTAAACTGCGCAATATTATACAACACAACAGCATATTATGGGGGGGGGATTTTTTGCTGGGCTTCAAGTCCAACTATCACAAATTGTACAATCACAGGTAATTTAGCCAATAGTACAGGAGGCGGGGTTTTTTGCCAAGATGCAGGTCCCGTTCTTGATAATTGTATATTATGGGGCAATACTGGTGTTGTTAGAAGTAATGAAATAGAAACAAACAGCGCTGGTGACATTGTTTTTCTAAATTATAGCAATTACGCCAACTCAGGCTCCGATATCGGCGGTGGTGGAACGGTTACCCCAAGCAACTGCGGTACTCTCGACCCGGAGTTTGTGAATGCAACTGAGCAGAATTATCACCTGAGAGATACTTCTCCCTGCATAAACACCGGCAGTAACGCGTTAATCCCCGGAGGAATAACAACCGACCTTGATAGCAATCCCCGAATCAAAGATACGACAGTCGATATGGGGTGTTACGAAGGCGGATGGTTTACTGTGCCTGGCACTTATTCGACAATCCAGTCCGCAATAGACGCGTCAACCGACGGTGATACAATAATTGTTGATGATGGCACCTACACCGGCGCGGGAAACAAGGACCTCGACTTCGGTGGGCGCGCAATCACTCTGATATCCGAACACGGTCCAGCTTCCTGCATAATCGATTGTGAGAATTCGGGAAGAGGCTTCTACTTCCATTCAGGAGAGGGAAACGATTCCATTGTCGAAGGTTTTGCAATAACTAATGGCTCTGTATCAGGTGGGGCCGGAATATTATGTGAGTTTTCAAGTCCAACAATCAAAAACTGTGTTATAAAAAGCAATTCTTCAAGTGGGAATGGTGGTGGAATTGCTGGTGTTATATGTTCTGATTTAGAAATTAATAACTGTATTTTCATAAACAACTCTGTGCCTTCTGATTACAGTGGTGGTGGACTCTGGTTTGACACTTGCACTGTTATTATAACAAACTGTTTGGTCGCAGATAACACTGCAGGATATGGGGGAGGCATTGATGGTTGGAGTAATTCCAATATTACTATTTTGAATTCTACTATTGCGGGTAATAGTGCTGTTAATGACGGGGGTGGTATTCGCAGTGATGGCAGTAGTGTTATCATTAATATTGAGAATGTAATATTGTGGGGAAATTCTGCTGGAGTGAATGGTGAGCAGCTATACATTCAAGTTAATGCAATTGCACATTTAGAAAATTGTTCTTGTTCCAATAGCAACAATGATATTAAAGAAACCAACAATGTTACTATTTCAAATTGTATATTCGACGACCCATTATTTAGAGATTCAGGGAGTGGAGACTATCGATTGAAATGCGGTTCGTCTTGCTTTGATGCCGGTGATTCGAGCATCGTTACCTGGGATAACGACCTTGATGGGAATACACGTATAAAAGGCATTTCGGTAGATATTGGGTGCTACGAGCTTAATGTACTGCGTGTTCCTTCGCAGTATGCAACTATTGATGACGCAATCGAAGCTGCGTCAATATGGGATGTCGTGTTAGTTGCAGACGGCACCTATACAGGGACGGGGAACAAGGATTTGGATTTCGGCGGTAAGACAATTGCACTTCGTTCTGAGAATGGCGCAGATTCGACAATAATTGACTGTCAAAATAATGGGAGAGGATTATATTTTCACTTAAGTGAAGGAAATGATTCAGTTGTTGAAGGTTTTACTATACAGAATGGCGAGGTTGATGCCAACGGCGGTGGGATACTATGTGACAATTCAAGCTCGCCAATTATCCGCGACTGTGTGATTGAGCATTGTGATGCAGTAGGCACTTATCCGAATGGTCACGGCGGCGGTATTCTCTGTGACAATGATTCTAGTCCTGTCATAACTGCTTGTGTGATAAACAACAATTCGGCAACTATCGATGGTGGAGGTGTCTGCTTTAGTACAGGCACAGCTCCGACTATTATAAATTGCCTCATACTTAAGAATTTCGCAGATGAAAATGGTGGAGGGATTCGCTGCTTTAGATCATCTCCAACTTTTACAAACTGCACAATAGCAAATAACCTCGCAGATAATAGTGGTGGTGCTCTTTGTTGCCAGGGGGCCGATTGCTATGTTACGTTGAATAACACTATCTTCTGGGGGGATATCGCAAGTTCAGGATTTATAATCTATACTTTCGATGGTCCCACCGTATCACTAAATTATTGTCGCTACGCTGATAGTGGTGGTAATATCGTTGGAGATGGTACTGTAACTCCAATCAATTGCATTCATCTCGATCCTCAATTTGTCAATTTTGTCGGGGAGGATTACCATTTGAAAGGCGGATCGCCTTGCATAAACGCCGGCAGCAACGCGCTTGTGCCGGGCGGGATAACAACCGGCCTTGATGGAGACCTTCGTCTTCGTGATGGCAACAATCCGCTCGACGGAACGGCGATTGTAGACATCGGCTGTTACGAGCACCGGACATGGGTAGATGTCTCTCCCACGGGAACGGAAGGTGTCGATTACCCGGTCGGCAGGGACCGCCACGCGATGGTATATGACTCGGCGCGAGGAGTATCTCTTTTATTCGGAGGAAGTGACGGGTCGATTCATCTTGATGATACCTGGACATGGGATGGCAGCAACTGGGTCGATGTATCTCCTTCGGGCACTTCCGGGATAGATTACCCGCAGGCAAGAAGGCTTCATGAAATGGTATATGACCCTGTTCGAAAAGTTACGGTGCTTTTCGGGGGTAATACAGGTTCTTCCATACTGGACGATACATGGGAATGGAATGGAAGTAGTTGGAATAATGCATCTCCTTCCGGCACAGCCGGAATAGATTACCCGGAAGCAAGATATCAGTTCGCAATGGCTTACGATTCAAGGAGAAAAGTTGTTATTCTTCACGGTGGATATGACGGAGCCAATATTTTCTGGGATACTTGGCAATGGGATGGGGCAAGCTGGACAGATATTTCGCCGACAGGGGCGGAAGGATTCGATTTCCCGACGAGAAGATATCAGCACAATATCGTTTACGATGAAAAAAGAGATGTGATAATCCTGTTCGGCGGGAACGATGGTGTACTGCAAAACGATACCTGGTCTTGGAATGGAACGGAATGGACAGAACTTACACCTAATACATCGCCGCCTGTTCACAGTTCACATGAAATGGTATATGACACGAGATGCAATTCAATAATCCTGTTCGGCGGTGGAGATGGAAACAGGATAAACGACACATGGACATGGAGCGGCTCAAACTGGATTGAACATAAACCTGCCGATAAGCCTTCGGCTCGGTTTTGGCCTGCAGCTTCTTATGACAGAAAGCGGGGAACAGTAGTAATCTTTGGTGGAGATGATGGACTCTATCTCTATGACACCTGGGAATGGTAAGAGGGTATATTGAAGCTTCCGTTTGATTTCGGGAAATACGTTCTTGAAGAGCTGCTTGGAAGCGGCGGGATGGGGAATGTCTATCGCGCCCGGCGCAAGGACGACGGCGAAGACTTCGCCGTAAAGACCATCCACCCGCATCTTACCCAGCTCAAGAACTTCATGGACAGGTTCCACCGGGAAGCGAAGCTGCTCAAAAGACTTGCCCATCCCCGCGTCGTGCGCATCTTCGATAACGGGGTCTATTATCCCGAGGGCGAAGACCCGGTCCACTTCATAGTGATGGAGTACGTCATCGGCGGAAGCCTGACTGATGTCATTTTCGGGAAGCATTCCAATGATGAAGTAAAAAAGATGACCCTTTCCGTCAAGCTCGACGGCAAGGAAAAGACCGTGGTAATGGCGAAGGGCGTGACGCGAATGCTTCGCCAGCTTGCCGCCATCCTGCAGGAAGCGCACCAGCTGGGAATAGTGCACAGGGACATAAAGCCGGACAATATCTTCATAACAAGCCCTGACTGGGACGTGAAGCTTCTCGATTTCGGGATTGCCCGTGATTCGCAAGACTTGCAGGTCTCGATATCCCAAACCGGAAACGTGCTCGGGACTCCACCCTACATGAGCCCGGAACAATGCGAAGGCAATACGGACATAGACATAAGGAGCGACCTTTACGCGCTCGGTGTCGTGGCTTACGAGTGCCTTTCGGGGACGCTGCCTTTCACGGGGCCGACGACGATGGCGTTCCTTCAGCAGCACCTGCATATGAACCCGGTGCCGCTCATTACGATGAATCCTAACCTGCCGAAATGGCTCTGCATGGTCGTGGAGCGGCTTCTGGCGAAAGAGCGGCTGATGCGCCACCAGACGCCGCTTGAGCTTGCCGAAGACCTCAACCGCGTCGAGCGGGGCTGGCCGCCACTGAAGATTTACGATTTCGAGAAGAGGGAGCTTATTGAATCTGCTGCCAAAGGCGGGGAGAGGATAACGCCGTCTTCAGACAAAACCCCGCAGGCTCCGGCAATGCCGCAGAAGGCGAAAACCCCGCAACCCGGTGGCACGGGAATCAGGAAGCGCGAAGAGCCTCTTCCGCCACCGCCGGTGAAAGTGGAAAAGAAAAGTAGCTTTTTACCTGTTGCCCTGGTAGTTATAGCAGTAATTGCAGTAGCAACATACTTCCTTGCGCCCATCCTGCTCGTGGACAAGACGAGACGGCAGCCCCTGGAAAAGACTTCTGAAGTCGTGACTCCAGCAGCAGAACCCGAAACGGTCGAAGAACCATGGCGTGTTAAGTTCAACAGCCATGTCAGTGAAGGCAATAAAGCATATGATGATGGGAAATACGGCGATGCGATAAGCTCATATGAAGCTGCGCTGGCGTTGAATGAGGACAATGAGGTCAGGAATAAACTCAGGAAGGCCGAAGGCAGGCTCCAGACAGTAAATTTGACTCAGCAGAGGCAAGATGAATTCAACAAGCTTGTTTTCGAAGGGGATTCCGCATCAAGCAAAAGCGACTGGGACAGGGCAATTGCCTCCTATAACGAAGCATTGAAGATTTTTAATGACAGTTCTGTCAGAACGAAACTGGCCCATATTAAAAGTGAGCGCGATATCCAGCTTCGAGACCAGGAGAGGCAGGCAAAGCTTGCACAGGAGATATCGAACGGAGACCGTGCGGTCGAATCGGGTGATTACTCGAAGGCGCGGCAGCATTATTCCGAAGCGGCAAAACTCTCCGGCGAAGGCGCAAACATCTCGCTTCTCGAACTGCTGGAACAGAAGACAAGCTCGGCAAGTAAGCTCGCCGATGCGAAAGCCAGGATGGACAAGGCAAAGACGGAATACGATTATCAGTCTGAAGCGGACGCGCTGAAAGATTTCCTGTCCGAGAGGGATATTGCTCGATACAGGACAAGGCTGAAAGAACTCGAAAGATTGGCAAGCCTTGTTCTGAATATGAAAAAGGCGAAATCTGAAAAGAACTGGGCGGAGGTGAAACGAACTGCCGAAGAGCTTGATAAAGAGCACTACCCTCCGGCCAAGAATGCAATTACAGAGGCGGAAGAAGAAATACAGGTCGAGCAGCTATGCAGGCTTATCGGAGATGCGGAGAAAGCTACGGAATACGAAACGGCGCTTCTGAAGATGAAGGAACTCAAGGAAATCAGGTCCGATAACAAGTATCTGATATGGGAACAAACCATAAAGGACAAGATGGCCACAGAGAACGAGGAACAAAGATTCAACCGTTACGTATCCGAAGCCGAAAAAGCCCTGGATGAAAACAGGGCGAGAGACGCGATGAACAACGTCCGAAGCGCATGTTCCATTCGCCCGGAGAGCGAAAAAGCACAGGAATTGCTGAAGCGTTCGATTTCCATGAATCAGCGGGACATGGCTAAAAAGAAATTGGAGCGCAATGCAATCGCACCTGAGGGGGCATCAGTTACTTCGCTCGACTGCGCCGAAAATATCGTCGTATGGGGAGCTGGCCCAAGCGCCACGAATCCGAAGGGTAGCGGCACGATTTACGCCAGGGAGAACAGCAAACTGCGGGTTCTGGCAAAGAATGCACACTCTTCGGTGATAAGCGGAGTCGGAATCTGGAGAGACAGGATAATCTCTGCTTCATTCGACGGCACCGTCAAGGTATGGGACTTGAAGTACGGCTTCCTGAGAGAAACAATCGCTATAAAAGAGCAGGTGTGGGCGCTTGCGGTCTCCGATAAGTACGTGCTGGCGGGGACGAATACGGGGCAGATAGCCTACATAGACACGGCTACTTGGCGCAAGACCGGAGAGATGAAACTCGGTAAGCCGGTTCGTTCCATCGCATGTTGTGACGGGTTCGCGTTTGCAACAATCGGCTCCGAGATAATCAAGCTATCGATGCCTGATATGAAAAAGCAGGCGTCCCAATCTGTTACCGGAAACGCACGAGGTCTGGTTGTGCTTGGCGAAAACCGGATTGCAGTTGGAGATTCAAAGGGAGAGATTCATGTCCTTAATCAGAGCGACCTCTCGCCGGTCAGAAAATGGAAGGCTCATTCGCAGTTCATTACTGCGCTTGCCGCGAGTGCTGACAGTTCTATTATTGTGAGTTCTTCGATGGATGGCACGGTCGCGTTCTGGAATGTTGACGATGGCAAAGAGATAGGCAGGCTGAAAGATGCCGGTTTGCTTATAAGGGAACTGGTTTTTACGCCCGATACTATTTACGGCGCAAGTGAAATAAACGGTCTTATTAGACTTATACCGTAGAAATCCCTAATCCCATACCCTCTATATAAGTAGGCAGGTATTCTTGCGATTTAGTGTGTAAGTAAAATCGAAATTGCCCTTATCACGACTCTCTATTAAAAGTATACTGAACATCCCGCGATTTGCTTGCGCACTATTTTCAAAAACCCGCAAAATTGTCAAGATTTTATATTTCTTCAGCAGACAGAACACGCCGGATATGTAAACCCTCTCCCTGCCTGTCTACTGCAAATCCATGCTGATTTTTTTGGGGGACTATAGGGGGAGATAATATATAGATTCAAATTTACCCTGCCAATCTCACCGCAAGATAAACCGACCGGTGGTGGAACAGAACAATAGGCTCACGTACATTGAATAGCGGCACAAAGCGGGCCTGGTTAACAAGAAAATCGTAATTGTAATACGCAGGGAATTTTTTTCTTAGCGATAGCTTGTGTCGCAATCCCCTTGTAATACAAAGGGTTATGACTCAACAGATTACATTCCCTATAAAGAATTTCCAGATTCATGTCCCGAAAAATGACCCGAAATAGCCCTTTCGCCTTTTATGTTTTGATAACCACTTGATTTTTCCCGTTTTTCTTGGCCTGATACAGAGCATCGTCTGCTCTTTTCATGAGCGCGTAAGGCGATGTTGTATTTTCATCGCAAGATGCCACTCCCAGGCTAACGGTGAGGTGTTGCCCATTAGGCAAGTTTCGCATCAAGGCTGTCCTCAGTTTTTCCGCGATTTCGCCCGCTACTCGCGCATCGGTGAAGGGCAAAATTACAGCGAACTCTTCTCCACCGTAGCGACAGCAAATGTCCGAAGCCCTCGTTTGCCCTTTGATAATGGCAGCCAGTTCTATCAGGATTCTGTCTCCTTCTTGGTGGCCGTAAAAGTCGTTGATGTCCTTGAAATCATCAATGTCCATGATGAGTAAGGACACGACAGTTTCGTAGCGTTCATAGAGCTTTAATTCCATATCGATGAGTTCAAAAAAGCTCGTATGGTTAAAGAGTCCCGTCAGGCCGTCACGCATTGACGATTCCGCAATTTCGGCAATATAGTCTTCACTAATCAGCGTTTGAGAAAAGATTTCGCTCTTGACGTTCGAAAGATAGTCCAGAGTGGCTACGGTGATTTGCACGTTCCTGTTCAACGCTTTCGACATGATACACTTGTGTTGAAGTATCTCGTTCCATAGCTTCTCAGCAGTTACCGGTGGGAAGTAGTGGTGTGTTATCGTGTACAAGATATCAGAGAAGAACAGTTTCCCTCTGGCATCCTTAAGGTTGGAAAGGAAAATCTCCTCCGCCTCAGTCGGTGGCCGATCCCCGGCAAACGCTGACACCACGCTTACAGACAATGCATCAAGAGCGAATATCCCCCGTAACCTCTCCGTCGCGGTTTCTTTCCCCGATCGCGAACTGCGCTTCCGGGGGTTAGCGTCTTCGGACTTATTTGCCATTGCCATCTAACCGGCTCCGTTTCCCATTTGAAACCTATCTATTGCGAGGTCCAGAGCAGCGATGATTTCGAGGGCATGCCAAATGCGGGCAGCCCCATCATATTTCCTGAGATTTCCCAGATGAAACCTGTCTGTGACCATCACAGACCCCTTTGATAACATAATAGTGGGATAACTTGCCGCTGGCAACCCAAATTTTCCTTTCGAAACACCTTTTCCCCCTCTTTCACCGT
>Ga0272442_10012356_pt1 | contig 10324 bp, 6 predicted proteins | sample SSMForm2O_FD_200262 | JGI IMG/M metagenome (GOLD analysis project Ga0272442, IMG submission 200262) | Marine sediment archaeal communities from Little Sippewissett salt marsh, Falmouth, MA, United States - SSM-Form-2O | ecosystem: Environmental > Aquatic > Marine > Wetlands > Sediment ... | reverse complement strand
ATCGGCCAGTCGACGCTCGAGCTGCTCCGGGCCGCCGGCGCACAGGCTCCCCGTCTCGCCTCCGAAGAGCCCGGGGAGGAAGCTGCCGTCTCCACACATCTTCTGCCGCCCGGGGAGCAGGAGAGCCTCCGCAGGCCGCTGCTCGCACAGGAGGCCGAGACGCTGCTCGACGTCCCCGCCGAGGCGCCCACGCTCGAGGGGGCCGGGGAGGCGGAGCCGGCCCGCGAGGAGGGAAGGCCTGAGGGGACGCGTGCGGCGAGCTACATCGATTTCTTCGACCTCGACGACGCGCCCTTCGGCCTGACGGCCGACCCCGACTACTTCTTCCCGGGGCGCCTCCACGCCCAGGCGCTGCGCACCCTGCTGAGCTGGCTGCGGGTCGGGCATCCGGTGGCCGTGCTCGTGGGGCCGGCGGGCTGCGGCAAGTCGCTCCTCGTCGCCTCGCTCGCTCGGGAGCTCACCTATCGCCGGCCACTGCCCATCGTGGTGCGGCCTGGCCCGGAGCTTGCCACGCTGGACGAGGTGATCGAGGCGACCTTCGCCCGCGCGGCACTGGCCTACACCGGGCTGCCTGCCGCCGGGGCCACCCCACTCGAGCGCTGGCACGCGACGGCGGCCCAGCTCCGGCTCCACAACGTGCTCGTGGCGTTCCTCGTCGACGAGGCCGAGTCGCTGGCCGAGACCTACCTCCCGCATCTGGCCGAGCTGCTGACCACGCAGCCCGCGCGGGAGGCCACGCGGGTCATGCTCGCCGGGCGGCCGGGCCTGCGCGAGCGCGTGGACGGCTCGCCGCTCTTCGAGTTCCTCGGCACCCACTGCACCCTGGCGGCACTCGGACGGCAGGAGATTCCCGCCTACGTGGCCCACCGCTTCCGCGTGGCCTCCGGCCGTCGACAGCCCGTCTTCACAGGCCCCGCCCTCGACTTCATCGCCGCCTGCACCCACGGCGTGCCGCTCGTGATCAACAAGGTGGCCGACGCCGCGCTCTTCAGCGCCTTCCGCGCCGGCGAGCACGTGGTGCGCCGCGACATCGTCGAGGCCACCGTCCGCGACGCCTTCGGCGGCGAGCCGCCCCAATAGAGCCCCCGTGCCGAGCTCCACCGAGAGGTCTCCGCATGCGAATCGCGTCCCTGCTCGCCATCGCCCTTGCCCCCACCGCGGCGCTCGCCGCCGAGAGCTTCCAGTGGACCGACGACTTCGCCCGCTACGCCGCGGGCAGCGAGGGCGCGCCCAACTGGGACACCACGGGCATCGACTGGGAGGCGGCTGGGGGGAAGTTCGTCGCGGCCGACACCGCGCGGTCGTTCGCCATCCTCACCAAGGCTCCGTTCGCCCGGCGCGTGGCCGTGGAGGCCACCCTCGTGCTCCGCAAGACCACCGGCCGGGAGTGGAAGACGGCGGGCGTGGCCATCGTGACCGACGAGCGCAACTACTGGCACCTCGCGCTCGTGGAGGCCCCCGACAATGCGAAGCACAAGCGGGGCCACTACGTGGAACTCAGCGAGATGCTCGAGGGCGCGTGGCTTGCCCACATTCCCCTGACCCGCCTCGAAAGCCTCGGCAGCGACCTCGCCTGGCAATACGGCCACCCCTATCGCCTGCGCATCGACCTTGGCGTTGGGGAAATCGCCGGCACGGTGGCGGAGCCCGACGGCCGCGTGGTCGCCCGCATCCGCTACAAGCTGGACAAGAGGGCCGTGACGAGCGGCCGCCCCGCGCTCACCTGCGGCGGCTTCGAGGGCACGTTCGACGACGTGGCGGCCGCCTGCTCCCAGCCCGTGCCCGCCCCTGAGCAGCGGAAGCCCACGTTTCCGCCCTACACCCAGGCAGGCCGCGTGCCCCTCGCCGCCGAGCCCCAGGGCAAGGCTACCGGCTTCTTCCACGTCGAGGAAAGCGATGGCCGTTGGTGGGTCATCGACCCCAAGGGCCGCCCCTTCTTCATCGTCGGCACCGACCACGCGAACTACCGCGTGCACTGGTGCGAGAAGCTCGGCCACGCCCCCTACCACCGCGCCATGGTCGAGCAGTTCGGCGACGAGGCGAAGTGGGCCGCCAGCACCGCCGAGCGCCTCCTCGCCTGGGGCTTCAACTCCCTGGGCGCCAACCACTCGCCCTCCCTGCGCGGCCGCGGCCTCGCCTGGATGGGCTTCGCAAGCGTGGGAGCCGGCTTCGCATCCGTGAGCGACCTGTGCCCCAAAGTCCATTGGACAGGCTTCCCCAACGTGTTCCACCCGAAGTTCCCCCGCTACTGCGAGCAGCGTGCCCGCCAGGTGTGCGCCCCCCACCGCGACGATCCCTGGCTCATCGGCTACTTCCTCGACAACGAGCTCGAGTGGTACGGCAAGGAGCACCGCGAGTGGTCGCTCGTCGACGAGGTGTTCAAGAAGCCCGCCGACCACACGGGCAAGCAGGCGCTCGTTGCCTTCCTCCGCCAGCGCTACCCCGCCGTCGAGCGCCTCAACGCCGCCTGGGGCACGGCCGCCGCCAGCTACGACGCTATCGCGCGCTCCACGGAGCCGCTCCGCCACACCACCGAGCAGGGCCGCAAGGACAAGCTGGACTTCCTGCGCGTCATCGCCGAGAAGTACTTCTCCATCGCCGCCGCCGCCATTCGCAGGCACGACCCGAACCACATGCTCCTCGGATGCCGCTTCGCAGGGGGCTTCCCTCCCATCGGCGATATCGCGGGCAGGCACAGCGACATCTTCACGATCAACTGCTACCGGTGGGTCGACCTGGCGACGGGGATCGTCCGCGACTTCGAGGCCGACCTGGCGCGATGGCAGGCGACGGTCCGCCGCCCCTTCATGATCACCGAGTGGAGTTTCCCCGCCCTCGACAGCGGCCTGCCCTGCCGGCACGGCGCGGGGCAGCGCTTCGATACCCAGGACCAAAAGGCCCAGGCCTTCACCATCTTCCAGCGGCTGCTGTTCGCCACGCCGTTCATGGTTGGCTCGAACTACTTCATGTGGGTCGATGAGCCCGCCCTCGGCATCTCCAGCACGTTCCCCGAGGACAGCAACTACGGCCTGGTGAACGTGCGCAACGAGCCCTACAAGCCGCTCGTGGAGGCGGCCACGAGGCTCCACCCCCAGGTCTACACCCTTCACTCGGGGCGGGTGCCCGAGCTGAGCGTGCGCATCGAGGAACGGCCCCTGCGTGCCGTGGTGGCCAACGCCGGCCGCGCGGCGGCGAAGGCCCAGCTCGAGGTCGTGGTGAACGGCACGCGCACCCGCACGCCCATCCAGATGGCCGCCGGCGGCTCCATCGATGTGCCGATCGCTCCCCAGGCGAAAGCCGTGAGCGGCCTCGTGCGCGTGGCCGTCGACCCCGACGGCGCGCTCCCCGAGGTCAAGCGGGCCGACAACGCGGCGTGGCGGGTGATTGCCGGCCCGGCCGGCCCGCGGCCGCGCATCCACGTGGCGAATCCGGGGCGCGACGCGATGCCTCAGGCGATGGTTGCTGTGCCGCTCAAGCAGGTGCTTCCCGACAGCAAGAGGCCGCCGGCGGTCGCGGTGTTCGAGGTGTCTGCGTCCACACCGGCACGGCCCGCTGCGCGCCGCCGCCTGCTAGCCCAACTCGATGCACTGGCCGATGGCAGCGAGGTGGCGTTCACCATCAATCAGCTCCACCCCCTCACCGCGCGGTTTGCCGAGGCGCGCGCGGTGGGCGAGGCGCCCCGAGCCGTCGCTCCCGTGAAGCTCCACCACGACGCCGGCCGCTGGAGCATCGACAATGGGCCGCTCCGCCTCGTCAAGGACCAGCCCTCGGGGGCCGCCTTCGACCGCGTGGTCCTCGCGGACAAGGAACTCGGCCGCTTCGCGCCCGTCATCTGGCAGAACGCCGGCCAGGACATCTGGCCGCAGCCCGACACCGCGAAGGTGGTGGGCGCGAGCAACGGCCCCGTCCGCCTCGTGCTCGACGTCGAGTTCGAGCTCGAGGCCGCCTCGAAGCAGGCCGTGAAGACCACGGTGGACGACGAAGGGCGCTACGCCGCCGTCCGCGGCGGCCCCGCCGCCTTCCGGACCCGCTACAGGTTCATCATCTGCCCCGGCAAGCCCTGGTTCGGCGCCCGATTCCTCTGGCTCGAAAACACCGATACCCGCCCGTGGGACTTCCAGGCCTACTTCCACTACGCCACCTCGAAGCTCGCCGGCGATGCCGCCAACGACGCCGTGGGCGGAGCCGATGTGCCGAACTACTACCGTCGCGACCGCGCCGTGCTCTGGACCGACGCCGAGGCCGCCCTTCACTACGGGATCGCTCAGACGCGGCCCGGTGACTTCGAGATGATGTTCTGGACCGACCCTGGCGGCGGGCAGCACGCGGACGTGCGCCGCTCGGTGAAGCGGCGGCTGAAGCCCGGCGAGCGCTTCACGGGCGATGAGCCCATCGCGTGGGTCTTCGGCGCCCAGGGACCGCCCGACCAGCGCCCCTGGGCCGCCGTGGCGGCCGACATCGCGCGCTGGGCTGGCGCCGTGGTCCGAGTAACTCCGTCGCACCGGCCGCGCTGAGCGCCTTCTGCCACCCGGCCGTCTCATTTGGGGGATGCATCCGCGATGTTCTCGATTGCCGTGAGCCCGTGCTCGAACCCCGAGATGACGCTGGAGGAGGCGCTGGCGGCCTACGCAAAGCTCGGCTACCGGCGCTTCGAGATGTTCACCGGGTGGGCCAAGTCGTCCGCCGACTTCCACGCCGACCCGCAGCCGTGCCTCGACGCCGCGGCCCGCCACGGCTTCGCCTACTGCTGCATCCACCTGCCCGCACTCACCGAGGACGTGGAGGCGTCCGTTGCCGAGGCAGCGCTCGCCGCCCGCTTCGGCGCCGCCATCGGGTGCCGCTGCGCGATTGTGAAGGCCAAGACGCGCGACGCCTTCGCCGCCGGCACCCGCCGCCTGCTCGATGCCATCGGCGACCTGCCCATCACCCCAGTGCTCCAGAACCACAAGGGCACGGCCATCACCACGCTGGACGACTACCGCGAGGTGCTCGGCCGCGTCGCCGACGAGCGCCTCCACTGCCTCCTCGAAGTCGGCCACTTCCACTCCGTGGGCGTGAGCTGGAGCGAGGGCTACGCCGCGCTCGAAGGCCGCATCGCCCACGTACACGTCAAGGACCAGGTCGGCGCGCAGAGCATGCCGTTCGGCACCGGCGAAATCGACCTGCCCGCCCTGCTTGCACGGCTCGTCGCCGACGGCTACAACGGCGACGTGGTGGTCGAAATGGAGGTCGCAGATAGGCAGAACACCCTCCGGTATCTGGGCGACGCGCTGACCTACATCCAGGAGCACACCCCGCAATGAGCTTCCCGAGAATCGCGATCGTGGGCGCCGGCAGCCTCTCCACCCGACGCATCTATCCGAACATCGGGGCCGCCGGCGCGCGCCTGGTGGGCGTGTGTGACCTCGATGCCGCCAAGGCCGCCCGCAACGCCGAGCTGTTCGGCGGAACGCCCTACGACGACCTGGAGACGATGCTCGAGGCCGAGCAGCCCGACGGCGTGATCCTGTGCATCGGCGCCGACGCCCACGCGCGGCTCGCCCCCACCGTGATGCACCTGGGCTACCCCGTCTACACCGAGAAGCCGCCCGCGCCGTCGGCCGCCGCTGCGCTCGAAGTCGCTCGCGCATCGAAGGAGACGGGGCTCCTGTGCACCACCGCCTTCAAGAAACGCTACAGCGTGGCCTACACCCGAGCACGCGAGTTCATCGCCGAGTTCCCGCCCGACGACCTCTACTCCATCTCCGTCGACTACGCCTCCGCACAATACACCCACACCTCGCCCCGAAGCTCCTTCCTTCTCGACTTCGCGATCCATCTCATCGACCTGACCGGCTACCTGTTCGGCGATGCCGCCGAGGTGTTCGCCTTCTCGAAAGGCCTCGATGCCTACGCCGTCTCCATCCGCTTCGCCAACGGGGCTGTGGGGTCGCTGAACCTCAACTGCGGCCGCTCCTTCTCCATCCCCACCGAGGAGGTCGAAATCTCCATCCGAGGCGGTAACTTCATGTCCATCCACAACTCCTCGTCCTGGCGCATCGCCCGCGAGGGGCAGTGCGTCGAGTGGCGCGAGCCGCCCACTTTCACCTCCGCCGGCGACAGCGGGAACGACACCGGCCACCTGGCGGAGCTGACCGACTTCGTCCAGGCTCTCCAGGAGGGGCGCTCCACACGCTCCTGCATCTTCGAGTCCTACAAGTCTATGGTCCTCTACGAGGCCATCGCCGAATCCGCCGCAACGGACACCGTGGTCCTGCCCCGATACGAGACCCCCTGATGAACCGATACTCCGTCTCCGTTCTCGCCGCCCTTCTGCTCATTGCTCCGGCCCTTGCGGCCGACGACCTGCCGCGCCTCGAGCCCAAGGCCCGCCGACTGTGCGCCCTGGCCAACCGCCGCATCGACGAGAGCAGCGGCCTGGCCTGCGGCCGACGCAACCCCGACGCCTTCTGGAGCCACAACGACTCGGGCAATCCGCCTCGCCTCCACGCCTTCAACGCCAGGGGCGACGACCTGGGCACCTACCGCGTGATGGGCGCCCGCAACTACGACTGGGAGGACATGGCCTCCTGCACCCTCGACGGCAAGCACCTGCTCCTCGTGGGCGACACCGGGGGCAACGTGGTCGACCGCGAGAGCCTCACCGTCTACGTCGTCCCCGAGCCACCCGCGGCCCGCAAGCTCGCGGGCAGGGAGCACAAAGTCCTCGGCACGCAGGCCATCCACTTCCGCTTCAAGGACGGCATGCACGACTGCGAGGCCCTGGCCGTCGACGCCACCTCGCGCACCCTCTATCTCGTGACCAAGACCACCCTGGGCACCACGCGGGTCTACGAACTGACCTGGCCCACCAAGGCAGACGACACCGTGCACGTCGCCCGCCCGCTCGCCGCGCTGCCCGCCATCATGGTCACGGCGATGGACATCTCGACCGACGGGCGGCGAGCCGTCGTCGTCACCTATGGCGACGCCATCGAGTTCCTCCGCCGCCCCGGCGAATCGTGGCCTGCCGCCTTCAAGCGTCCCCACCACATCCTTGGCCTGCCCCGTCGCATCCAGGGCGAGGCCGCCTGCTACAGCCGCGACGCCAAAGCCCTCTACCTGACCAGCGAAAAGCTCCCCACACCCCTCTGGGAGCTTCCACTCGACCCGAGGAGCGCCAAGTGACCCTGCGCGGCGGCTTTGCTGCTTTTCGTCGCCGCCGATGTGCCGCTCCTTGATTCCCCCATCCGCCGTGTGGTATACATAATGGAGGTCCAGGGGAGATGTTCCAGAAACCCATGAGGCGGGGCTTGTGCCTTCCCCCATGGCGTAGCCACCCATGAACCAACGCTCACCACGCACGCTGCTCCTCCTGGCGGCACTCGCCGCCCCCGTCCTCGGTGCCACCACCGACGACTTCGTGTTCATCCACCATTCCTGCGGACGCAACTGGCTCGACAGCGGCCTCCACACCGCTCTCCTCGCCAAGACCTACATCGACGAACGCAACGACGTGACCTACGGGACCGACATGGCCCCCGATGCAGGCCGCCCCGACTCCCTCGCATCTGTCCCCGGCGACCGCACGGACATGCGCCATTGGGTCCCGTGGTTCAACGACTATCTCAACCGCCTTAAGACCCACGCCTGCGCCTCCGGCCAGAACCGAATCATCATGTTCAAGAGCTGCTACCCCGCCAGCGACGTTACCAGCGACGGCGTCGAGCCCGGCAACCCCTTCAGCAGCGCCAAGACCCTCACCAACTACAAGGCCGTCTTCCGCCACCCCACCGCCTCGGGCAACACCTATGCCCACCCCAACGGAAACACCTACCGAGCCCTCGGCGACGTGTTCGCCGACCACGCCGACACCCTGTTCGTCTTCGTCACCGCACCGCCCCTGTGCTACGGGTCGACCACCGACGCCAACGGCCATCGCGCCCGCCTGTTCAACAACTGGGTGAAGGGCGAATGGCTCGACAGCTATCGCACCGAGCACGGCGGCCTCCGCAACGTCGTCGTCTTCGACTGGTTCGACCTCCTCGCCTACCCCGACGACCACGCCACCCACCCCAACCGCCTCCGCGAGGAGTACGGCGGTAGCTCCGGCAACTCCCACCCCAACGCCGCCGCAAACGCCGCCACCAACCAGGTCTTCGCCACCGACCCCGATAACTTCATCGACGACGCCTGGTTCGACTTCAACGCCCCACCCGCGCTCTGCGTCGACGATTCCAACACCACCGGCATCCAGGACGGCTCCGCCGCCCACCCCTACCCGACCATCCAGCAGGCCGTCGACGCCGTCGCCGACGGCGGCACGATCAAGGTCGCCGCCGGCACCTACGTCGAGGCCGTTACCGTCTCTGGCAGGGAGGTCCTCCTGCGGGGAGGCTACCCGGGCAGCACCAACTACCTCACCACGCCCGGCAGCTTCGACGACGCCGCCCGCGACTGGCTCACTCATCTCACCACCATCGACGGCGCGTTCGCGCATCGGTGTCTGCTCTTCGCCGACGCCGGCGGGGAGCTCTCGGGCTTCCATGTCCTCAACGGTCGAGCCTACGGCGACTATCCGCTCGACCGCGGCGGCGGCGTCGCCTGCTTCACCGCCTCCGTCACCATGACCAACTGCCACATCGCCTCCAACGCCGCCTATCGTGGCGGAGGCATCTACGCCGGCCAGTGCTCCCCCACCATCCAGGGCTGCGTCATCACCGCGAACAGCTCCGACAACGAGGGAGCCGGCATCCTCTGCGTCGAGGCCTCCCCCGTCATCACGCGCAACCACATCGGCGCCAACTACGGCATCGGCTGCGGGTGAAGCGACACCCCATGGGGCGGCGGCGTCGCCCTCGACAACTGCGACGACGCAACCATCGCGGCCAACGTCATCGCAGGCAACTCCGCCTACTACGGCGGAGCCATCTTCTGCGCCAACGGCTCCAATCCCGCCATCGCCAACAACACCCTCTGCGGCAACACCGCCTTCGAGGGCGGCGGCATCTACGCCCAGCCCGACTGCGAGCCCGCCATCACCAACTGCATCCTCTGGGCAAACACCGACGACCTCTTCGACTGCACCGCCACTTACTCCTGCATCAGCGACGGCGACCCCGGCACAGGCAGTATCTCCGCCGACCCCCTCTTCATGGGCACCAACGATGGCCGCGGCCTCGACGACACCGCCGGCACCGCCGACGACGACTACCACCTCGCCGCCTTCTCTCCCTGCATCGATGCCGCCTTCTGGGGCGCCGACACCCCCGAGGCCGACTTCGATGGCAACTCCCGCTACGACGACCTCGGTGTCCCCAACGGCCCCGACGCCGGCGACCCGCCGAAGGACATCGGCGCCTTCGAGCGCCAGGCCGATTCCAATCCGCCTTTCACCCTCACTGCCACCGTCCAGCTCGAAGCCTACGCCGCCGACCCCGGCGACACACTGACCCTTCGCTTCACCTTCAGCGATGGCCTCGGCGCCCCGCTCGCCACCCGCTCCGTCCCGGTCGCCTTCACCGCAGGCTCCGACACCGAGACCGTCGTCCTCACCGACACCCCGCCCGACACCGCGTTCGTGAGCTGCAAGGGCACTGGCCACTTTCTGTGTCGCCGCGTGCCGGTCGGCGGCACCCTCCCCGACCTCACCGCCGCCTTCACCGGCCCCAATCAGCTCCTCGGCGGCGACCTCAACGACGACAACTTCATCGAGCTTCGCGACTTCGCCCAGTTCCTCCGCGACTTCGGCCGCCCCGACTGCCCGCACTCGGACATCAACGGCGACGGCGACGTTGACAACGTCGAGTTCGGCTACATCGGCCTCCACTTCTTCACGGCAGGCGACCCCGAGTAGCCGGCCCCGGCGCGGCGCCCACGCCCCTCTTCTGACGCGTGAGGCGGAATGCGTAATCCGTCATTCGTAATCCGTAAAGGGCAAGAAGCAGAGGCCCCGTCCTTCTTCTGACGCGTGATGGCCCCCAGCCCCGGCGCGGCGCCCACGCCCCTCTTCTGACGCGTGAGGCGGAATCCGTAATCCGTGATTCGTAATCCGTAAAGGGCAAGAAGCAGAAGCCCAGGCCCCTCTTCTGACGCGTGACGCATGGTTCTCCGTCCCATCGGTCCCATGCGTCCCATCCGCCTTCTGCCCGCCGCGGCGCCTGCGGCCCTCTTGTGACGCGTGACGCGTGACGCGTGACGCGTGATCGAGCCCCCCGGCCCCGGCGCGGCGCCCACGCCCCTCTTCTGACGCGTGACGCATGACGCGTGACGCGTGCCCCCCTGTCCCATCCGTCTCATCCGTCCCATGCGTCCCATGCCCCCCGCCCCGGCGCGGCGCCCACGC
>Ga0272442_10012355_pt1 | contig 10324 bp, 6 predicted proteins | sample SSMForm2O_FD_200262 | JGI IMG/M metagenome (GOLD analysis project Ga0272442, IMG submission 200262) | Marine sediment archaeal communities from Little Sippewissett salt marsh, Falmouth, MA, United States - SSM-Form-2O | ecosystem: Environmental > Aquatic > Marine > Wetlands > Sediment ... | reverse complement strand
GAAAAAGAAGGATTGAAGATAGGCTTTTTCGGAATACTCGGTAAAGTGGCTGATGATAATGCTGCATTTGCCCCTCCTGTTACTTTTGCAAACCAGATACGTACTGCTAGGAAAATGGTGAGGGAACTTCAGGATGCCGGCTGTGACATAATTATTTGCCTGTCACATTCAGGTGTGACAATGGGCGAATCGGGAGAATGGACAGGGGAAGATGTTAAGCTGGCACAGAAAGTCAAAGGTATAAATACAGTTATAAGCGGACATACACATACACGACTGGATAAACCCATTCTTGTAAACGGGACTCCTGTTGTCCAGACCGGTGCATACGGGAAATTTGTCGGAAAATTATCCCTGGTATATTCAGACGGCGATGTACAATTTACAGATTATACCCTGATTCCCGTCGATGACAAAATTATGGGAGACGCTTCAGTCAATACTCTTATTGAGAAACAGAAAGAGACTGTCTCCATGGATATACTTAAACCCCTTGAGATAAGATATGATGAACCACTTGCAGAGGCAGGTTTTTCGCTTATATGCGATGAACAGGGAGATATTGAAAACAGTAACCTGGGACCCATGGTCGCTGATGCTATTCACTACTATATCAATAACCATTCGGAAGACGGATCTGATGTCAGCATGGTTGCGGTTGGTATTATCCGCGACATGATCGTCCCGGGATTCCAGACAGCCCCAGACATTTTCAATATCATGTCGATGGGAGGGGGTGAGGATAATATACCGGGATATCCCCTGGCAAGGGTATATGTTACAGGGAAAGAGCTGAAGAGTATCCTCGAGATATTGCAGGTTGCCTATAAGTCAACACCCGGTAATTATTGTTATTACTCAGGACTAAAGGTCGGTTATGATCCGGGGAAAGGAATGCTCAGAAAGATTAAAAAAATAGAAATAATTACACCGGAAGGTGATATAAGGGAGGTTGATTTTTCACGTAAGAATAATGATTTGTATTCAATAACAGCTAATTCATATATGCTTGAAGGTGTCGGTATTATTAAAAAAATGACTCTGGGTCTGATAAATGTTGTCCCGAAAGATGCTTCAGGGAATCCTGTTACCGATATGAAGGAGGCTGTGATTGATATTGATGGGAGCAGTGAGGGTGTTCAGGAAGGTAAGGAATGGCTAGCCCTGGTTGAATATCTTACTTCCATGAAAGACACAAATGGAAACGGAATACCTGATATTGACAGGAAATATGAAAGGGCAATACAGACCTTTTACGATATAAATTCCCGATGATTTAAATATTGTATGTGGTATATACTCTTACCATGAGCTGAAAGGATTATCAACTTCCAGCCTTGTTTTTCTGTTTGCCACAGTATAACCTAATTGAAAGACTGTTTCAGTAATAAGTTCCAGCTTTTTGAAATCGATCTTTTCTGTCACATCTCCGGGTGTATGATAATCGGTGTGTAACCCTGTCGTAAAGAAGAGGACAGGAATATTTTGTTGGACAAAGTTATAATGATCGCTTCGTGCAAAAAGCTGTAAGGGATGTTTCCTTCCGCTCAGGCTGTAATCAAAGTCAAGAATGGTTCCTTTGTCAATTTCTTCGGCAATTTCCATCAATTCGGAGCTTTGATTACCGCTGATTATGAATACCTCTGTCGGACCTGTCATAGGATTGTCGGCAGAGGTATCTGCCACACCCCTGGTCCTGCCGATCATATCCATATTTAAATCGACAATAGTATTTTCAAGCGGGACCAACGGATTATCGACATATGATTTCGATCCGAAAAGACCTATCTCTTCTCCTGAGACCCATAAAAACATAACTGATCTTAACGGTTTTTTGTTCAGGTTGTTGAAAGCTTCAGCCAGAGATAGTACAGCGGCACAACCTGTTGCATTGTCATCAGCACCGGCATTAATTCCTCCTGCCGACTCACCGATGTGGTCGATATGGGCAGAGAAAACCACATATTCTTTTTTCAGGTCAGTGTCGCTTCCTTCAATGTAAGCTGCTATATTTCTGAGTATAATATCCTCACTTTTAGCTGCCTCGGTGAACTTCAATCTTTTGCCTTCAATCCCGAATGATTCAGGTTTGAGAGAAGTGTCAATCTTTTTCTGTAGCTCTTCAAGAGTATGTCCTGATCCTTTTAGTAATTCATCGGCAACCGATCTGTGGACAAACAGTATTCTGGGCATCCCCGGCATTTCAAAGGTCCTGGGTTTTTCTCCCTTGAGTGTTTTGGAGGAATTCAATTCACCGGCATATCCCGGATAGCGCTCTTCAAGGGATGTGAACCCGGATTTCGGATCCATTACAAAGAGTACAGCCCTTGCCCTGGAAAAAAGCAGGGAGGATAGTTTTAACTGTATACTCATGAAGGATGACCAGTTTGCGTCATCGAAAAGGAATTCCTTGCCGTCATCCGTTGAGGGAGCACTGTTCATAACGAGCAGTATCTTGCCTTCAGTATTAATATTCTCAAAATCATTATAATCATGTTTATCCAGGTTCAGACCATAACCTGCAAAAACTACTTCTCCTTCAAAAGTAAAATCAGAAGGTCCTGTAGGAACAAGCTGGTATACAGGAAGCTTTATTGTAACAGTATCCGTTTCATCATTTATTATCTCTATTGAAGTTCTGTCAGGATCAATAAAAGTCTTGGTAATAAGGTAGGACTGAAAAAAACTGTCGCCGTTCACCGGTTTAAGACCAAATAATTTTGCCTGTGAAACAATATATTGTTGTGCTATTTCCAGTTCGGGTGCTCCGTTCATCCTTCCTTTCAGAAGAGGTGAGGCAAGGAAGGAAATATGGCTTTCAAGATCATTTGCAGTTATTACATCAGCATAATTTTGATTCTTTTGAGCTGTGGCAGGATCATTAAAAACTGTTAATAACAGTGTAATGATGATAGCCGGGACAGTTATGGTTTTCATTTTGAGTTTTTATTTTTATGGAATGGCTGATAAAGATATAAAAGTTTAAATTATGTTTATTGCTATAAGTATGTTGTTCCGGGGAAAGATATAGGTGAATATATTAACAGGAAAGTAGTAAATTTACCCGGTTTACTTAATGATACAGGATAAATCATATGAATTCATCCATAAAAAAACCTTCAACTCCATGGGCTCTTATCGTCCTGTTTTGTATTCTTACCTTAATTTCTATCGTAGGAGGTTTTTTTTATTCCAGAATCCTTAAAGTAAATCTATTGGATGAAACATTGGAACAGCTTTCTGCCATTGCCGATCTCAAGGTAAGACAGATAAACCAGTGGAGGCAGGAACGTTTGTCAGACGGATTCTATTTGCGCAATAATATCCCGCATGTAAAAAAGCTGTCGGAATTTCTGAATGACGGTGGAAACAGTCAGATTAAAGAGGATCTTGTCAGAAGTTTCAGGGCATATACTGAGAATTATGATTACCGTAGTGTTTTATTTATTGACAAAAAAATTAAAGTAAGGCTATATTATCCGGATAAGGACACTGTTATCGGTGAACACTTGTATGATCTTCTTCCGGAAGTTATCGGAACCGGAGATGTTGTTGTGACAGATCTCCATGAAGCAGAGGATGTTTTCTATTATCATATGGGTCTTATAGTCCCTCTGGAAGATCCCGAAGCTGAGGGTAATGAAATTTTTGGTTTAGTGGTGATGCGGATTGACCCTGAAATAATGCTGTTCCCGATTATTGAATCCTGGCCTGTTACAAGCAATACAGCAGAGGCTCTTATGGTTAATGTTGAGGACGATGAAATTGTTTACCTCAACAGTGAGCGGCATCAATACAGAGGGGGTGAAGGTTTGAGGATGCCTTTAACCGAAAACAGGCTTCCCGGATCTTTGGCTGTTCAGGGAATAACTGAGACAACAGACGGTATTGACTATACCGGTGTCAGGGTAGTGGCGGCAATGAAAAAAGTACCTGCAACATCATGGTACCTGATAGCAAAGATTGACCGAGAAGAAGTATTATCTGCACTGAAAAGTATGACAGGTCAGATTGTAACAATAACAACCCTTGTCATCCTCACTTTTGGGTTTTTGCTGGTTTTTATATGGTGGAACCAGAGAGCAAGGTTTTATAAGGGGAAATATGAGGATGAACTTGAACGTATGGCTCTGATAAAACATTTTGATTATATCCTGAAATATGCAAATGATATTATTCTGCTCTTCAATAAGGATTATATCATAGTCGAGGCAAACGACAGAGCAATAGATACTTATCAATACAGCAGGGATGAAATTATCGGTAAAAATGTTACTGAGTTGCGTTCACCGGAAGGATTATCCACAATCAAAAAAGATCTTGACTTACTTGAGAAAAATGGTTCAGCAACCATTGAAACCGTTCACCAACGAAAAGACGGTACAACATTTCCAATTGAGATCAGTGCCAGAAAAGTAGATATTGAGGGCGCAAAGTTTTACCAGTCGATCAGTCGCGATATAAGTGAAAGAAAAGAGGCGGAAGAGACTCTGATGCAGAGCGAGGAGCGTTTCAGAAAAGTCTTTGAGGATAGTCCTTTCGGTATGGTAATGACAGGGAAAGATTTGGGTATTATCAAGGCTAATTCTGCTTTTTGCAGAATGCTGGGATATAGAGAAGAAGAACTTATAGGACATACTTTTAAGGATTTCACACATCCTGAACATATAAAAAACGATGAAATGTCTGTACTCCGGCTTGTTGCCCGCGAGATATCGATATATCATACTGAAAAACGATATATAAAAAAAGACCGGTCAATTATGTGGGGTTCAACAACAGTGAATATTATAAGAAACAAGGAAGGTGAGGCCCTTCTCCTTTTTGCAATGGTACAGGATATTACCGGAAGGAAAAGAAGCGAAACAGAACTGACAAAATCATTTTCTCTTATAAAAGCAACACTCGAATCGACTGCTGACGGGATTCTTGTTGTTGACAATGAAGGTAGGATTGTTCAGTATAATAAGAGGTTTGCGGAAATGTGGAATATACCCCATGAAATATTTGATTCGAAAGAAGATGGAGCAGCGTTGCAATACGTTCGTGATCAGTTGAAATACCCGGAACAGTTTCTGTCCAAGGTAAAAGAACTGTACAGCGATCCTGCTGCAATTACAAACGACGTCATTGAATTTGCTGACGGAAGATTTTTTGAACGTTATTCGCAGCCCCAGAAAATAGGAGGTGAAACAGTCGGACGTGTCTGGAGTTTCAGGGATATCACAGAACGTAAAAATACCGAATCCGACCTTATTGCTGCCAAGGAAAAAGCCGAAGAGAGCGACAGGCTGAAAACAGCATTCCTCCATAATGTCTCCCATGAGATAAGAACGCCGATGAATGCCATATTGGGATTCTCCTCACTTCTGTATGAACCCGGATTACAGGAAGAAGAGCGTAACCAGTTTATTGAAGTAATATCCCAGAGCTCATCACAGCTGCTTTCGATAATCAATGATATTGTTGACCTTGCCAGTATTGAAAGCGGCCAGGTAAAATTAAATATCCAGAAGATAAATATTAATGAAGAGCTGCGTAATCTCAGAGAACAGTTTAGCTATAAACAAAAGCCTGTAGGTATATCCTTAAACCTGAAAACAACCCTCGAAGATAGTGATGCATATATTTCAACAGATAAGACAAAACTGATCCAGATACTCTCAAACCTGGTAAATAACGCCTTCAAGTTCACAAAAGAAGGAAAGATAACCTTTGGTTATGGGCTGAAAAGGAGTAACCTGGAGTTTTTTGTGGAGGATACCGGTGTTGGAATTCCAACGGAATTTCAGAACCGTGTTTTCGACAGGTTTTACCAGGTTGACAGTACTGTATCACGGCATTATTCAGGTACAGGCCTGGGACTTTCAATCTGCAAGGCCTATGCTGAATTGCTTGGAGGCAGAATATGGCTCAAATCAGTTCCGGGTAAAGGCAGTATCTTCTATTTCACAATCCCGTATAAACAGTAAGAAGCAGTCTTAAAAGTGATTACTAATGTTTTATTCCTTTGTGTTCTTCGTGTGATCCTTTGTGTCCTTTGTGGTTAAGTTTTTTTGTTTAACCACAAAGAACACAAAGTGTATCACAAAGGTACACAAAGGGATTTTAAGACTGCTTCTTACTGAACCATATTATGATGCCCTATATACGGACATTAATTATAGATGATATCAGAGTAGGATCTGTCTTGCGTAGTTAACACAGGTTTTTACTTCCTTAACAGCGTCTGACCACGGCTTGACAGGGTATTCAAGCTCAATATCACAATGTATAGGCCATTCATTTTCCTGTATAAGCAGGAGGACGTCCTCAATGGGAGCCTCTCCCTGTCCCCAAACCTGGTTCTCATTGGCAGGATCGGTGTCAGGACCTGTTTTATCCTTGAGGTGAACGCTGAATATCCTGTCGTGATATTTTTCGATTATCTCATTGGGATGAATTCCTGTTGATCCGAAGAAATGTCCTGCATCAAAATTGAACATGACTGCCGGCGAGACATCAACAAAGTTATCATAGCTGAATCCTTCTTCTGCAAACTGCATATGATTATGGAATATTGCATACATCCCATGTTTTTCGGCAAATGGGGCAAGTCTTGCAACAGACTCTTCGCCGATCTCATCTGTTACACCCTTGGCACCCATTGCTTTTGCTGCCTGGAAGGCATAATCTATTTCTTCATCCGACCAGCGTGCTGGTGAGAATTTTACAATATGAATGCTGATACCTTCATCATCGAACATCTTGCGTACCTCTTCGAATTTTGACATCGGAACTGACAGTCTCCATTCTTTCAGCTTCTGGTTATATTCTTCGATCTGGGCTCTCATTTCATCAGTCATTTCGAATCTCCTTCTTTGTGGAGGAGGTGCCGGCTGGGCTTCAGCGCTTTGTTCTGAAGCTTCTGCAGGAGGTGGCGGCGGCGGAGGAGGTGCTGCCATTCTGAACATGTTCATCATGGGATTTTCAGGTGCTCCCAGATATTCTTCAAGGTCACCGCTCATCAGCTCGATGGAAGTGACACCGGTCTCCTTGCAATACTTTATGATATTCTCAATACCTCCCGGCATAGAACGCCAGCTGTAGGTGATGACACCAATCTGTACACCACCGAAATTTGATCCTTCTTCTTTGGGAGCATTGGTACAGGAATAAACCATAGGCACTATAAGGAGTGCAACAATGATTACCTTGCTTCCAAAGTAATTAAGCAGTTTGGTTTTTTTATTCTCCATAAGTCAATTTTTAAAAGTTGTCAGTTTTATGAAAATTTATATACAAATTCGAATTTATGATGTTATACCATAATCACAAATAGATGAAATAAAGATAAGATATTTAGATATATGATAGAAGTGTTTAACATTATTTAATGATTGACAATAAAAAATTGTCTTATATCTGAGCGTTTCATAACTTTGTTATAATCAACATAGTTATTCACCACTTCTTAATTATTGAATGAAATGAAAAACAAAAATCTTTATTTTATCATTGCCGTCGTCATTGTCCTTATTATTATATTACTTCTGTTCACATGCAGACAGAACAGTATATGCAGCTACTTTGAAAAAGATGATGAGGGCTGGCAGGTTACGGGTGATGTTCAGAACCAATCGGCTACACCCGATTATAATTCTTCAGGAGGTAATCCGAGAGGATTCCTGTCGGCAACAGATGAGACAACCGGTGGAATCTGGTACTGGAATGCTCCGGAAAAATTCCTCGGATCGAAAAACGACGCTTTGAACAGAAAGTTATGTTTCGACCTGAAGCAATCCGATATCAGCAATCAGTTCGATGCACCAGATGTTATTCTTGAAGGCGGAGATATTATCCTTGTATATACATTGCCCTTTCATCCGGATACAATCTGGACATCCTATTCGGTTGATTTGTCACCGGATGCCGGGTGGAAGAAAAACGATGCGACAGGTCCTTCTGCTACCACAGAAGAAATGATAGAAGTATTATCCCGGCTTACAAGCCTTAAAATAAGAGGCGAATATGTGGTTGGACCGGATATCGGGTCTCTTGATAATGTATGTTTGTTTTTGAGATAACAGCAATAATTACTATTTGATAAATTTAGAGACATATCTGATGAAGAACAATAAGATTATGATAATTCCTGTGGTTCTGATTGCATTTGTCGCGGTTGCATGTACTAAGGAGAATACAGATGTTCCTGATATCAGGATAAGCAGTTCGGTAATTACGGTTGCTGAAGATGCTCCGGATGCATCGGTATCCATTTCCGTCACACTTTCAGATCCTTCTGACAAGGAGGTAAGCTTTGAATACTCTACAGTTGACAGTACAGCAGTTTCAGGGACGGATTATGTGGGGATAACATCGGCGGAAATTACTTTCAGCCCCGGAGAAACATCAAAGTACATACAAATTGATATTCTTCCTGATACAGCCGGTAAGGAGGACCTGTATTTTAAGGTTGTGTTCAGTAATCCTGTTAATGGTATACTCACAAGGGTCAGTGCCGTAATAAAAATCATCAACATTGATTTTGCTACTCTTGTATGGAGTGATGAGTTTGAAAACGGTCCTCTTGATACTGATTGCTGGAATTATGAAGAAGGTGCAGGCGGATGGGGCAATAATGAACTTCAGACTTATACTGATTCGGAAGACAATGTACATATCGACAGCGGGTATTTGCATATTTCCGCTTTAAATCCTTCGGGAACACATTATACATCAGGCAGGCTTACCACGCAGGGTAAGAAGGAATTCACGTATTTAAAGGTCGATATACGTGCAATGCTTCCTGAGGGACTGGGTATCTGGCCGGCATTATGGATGCTCGGCAGTAATTTTTCAACTGTAGGATGGCCCGGTTGCGGGGAGATCGACATAATGGAATTGCTGGGTCATGAGCCACATATTGTTTATGGAGCCATTCACTATGATTCGAACGGGTATGCCAGCAGGGTAAATAATTATGCACTGACAAGTGGTACATTCAGTACGGAGTTTCATGTTTTTAGTCTTATCTGGACGCCCAATCATCTCAAGTGGCTGGTTGACGGAAAGCAATTTTTTGATCTCAGCCGTTCTGTAATAAGTGGTTTTCCTCTCGATTACCCGCAGTTCTTCATTTTTAATGTTGCGGTAGGCGGCAACTGGCCAGGGTATCCTGATGAGACGACAGTCTTTCCGCAACATATGATTGTGGATTATATCAGGGTTTATCAGTAAAAGAAGCGAGGCTATTGTCAGTAGGACAGTCAGACAAGTTTTAGCAGCAACTACTGCTTTAAATACTGCTTTTACTACGTTGATAAACCCGCAAACTCAGCTTTGCACACTCACTCTCACACTCACTCTTTTTCTGTGGGCGATGTAGGAGTCCCTGCCCGACTGACGCGGTCAGGCGGGGAATGCTGACGCGCAAGCGCTCAGGGCCTGCGACCCCCTGATTGTAAGGCATTGAACATAATTTTGAAAGGTTCAAACTGGCTCTTTTTCTGGCGAGTACTTAGGAAACATGCAAAAAAGAAAATAGAAATAATAATATCGTATATCGCGATATGCGATATTATTATTATAAGATTGTCAAATCGAATTTTTATTCGTAATATTGCATATTGCAATACGCGATAAATAGGTTGAAATGAAACAAACACAATATAGCATGAAGTCGCAGGATGTGGTTGTTCTGCTAAAGATCATTGCACTGAATAATGATATCTGGCAGCAGATACCTCTGGCTAAATCGTTGAAAATGAGTCAGAGTGAAGTAAGCCAGTCGGTAGCTCGCTCCAAATATGCAGGTTTGCTTGACGATAGCGGTAAAAGAGTGATGCGTCAGGTTCTGATGGATTTTCTGCAATACGGATTGGCAATCGTCTTTCCTGTTAAACCGGGAGCTGTAGTAAGAGGAATACCTACAGCCCATTCAGCTGCACCACTAAATAAGGATATAAGCAGTGACGAATTTTACGTATGGCCTTTTGCCAAAGGCAATGTACGAGGACATGGAATTACTCCTTTATATGCCACTGTGCCACAAGCAGCACTGGAAGATGAGCAGTTGTATGCCATGCTGGCGTTGGCAGATGCATTACGAGTAGGTAAATCAAGAGAAAAAAATATAGCTGTTCAGGAACTAAAGAACAGGATATGGTAAAGAACACTGCTATAAACCGGGAGGTTATCCGTAAGATTGCATCTGCATTTGGGGAAATGAATGAGCAGGTAGTATATGTCGGAGGTGCAACGGTAGGCCTATATATTAATGATCCGGCAGCAGATGATGTGCGACCAACAAAAGATGTGGACATCAGCATGGTTATTATTTCAT
>Ga0272442_10012354_pt1 | contig 10325 bp, 11 predicted proteins | sample SSMForm2O_FD_200262 | JGI IMG/M metagenome (GOLD analysis project Ga0272442, IMG submission 200262) | Marine sediment archaeal communities from Little Sippewissett salt marsh, Falmouth, MA, United States - SSM-Form-2O | ecosystem: Environmental > Aquatic > Marine > Wetlands > Sediment ... | reverse complement strand
CATATCGAGTAATAATCTATATATTACTGGATTTAACGAGGAATATATTGGTTGACAGATGTAAAACAGTGATTAGAGTAGGTCAATAGAATGAAGAAGAATGGTTTTATCAAGAAAAATAACAATTGAGAGTTTATGTTTAGATTCAACTAATCAATTGAAAACAGCTAACTAAGAACCTTAAGGGGGAGGAATCGGGTCAAATATAATCAATATAAGAACAGCAATAACACTAAAAATCATTGCTGGAATAAAAAATATTTTTTCAAATAATTTAGTAAGAATTGGATATAAATCATTGTCCTCGTTATACATAATAGTACTTGTATAGGTTTCAACAAATCCTAAACATAAAGAGAGAATAATTATTATTATCACATTAATAATGTCTTTCCAATTATACTCGGAGATTGCATTAATAATATCTTCTCTAAATATTTCTAAGTTTAGCTCTTGAGTAATATCATTTAATAACTCATCCTTAACTACATTTCGATTTATTGCAGGTATAGAAGGCATTAAAAGAAGCAATGTAAGAATCAGCATAATTCCAAATATCAATTTCTTTCTCATTCTTCCCTACTATTTATAATGTACATCTGATATAAGTGTTTATCGTTGTCACAGGGTTTATATACCAAATCTCACATTAGAATAATTAAGGAGGAAAAATATGATTAGGAAAATAGTTGGATTTCTTATTTGTATGCTGTTGATTGTGACAGTATTGCCTGTTTCCGGAAACATAGATACAAGAGAGATGAATGTTGGCAATGATGGTACGCTTTCAGGTTATGTTAATGACACTTCTATGAATCCGATAGAAGGAGCCCTTGTTCGGGTATATTTCCACGGAACATATGAGGAGGATTATACTGATTCTTTGGGATATTTTCATGTTACTAATATCCCCATTTGTTGGTGTATGAAAAACTGTACTGCCTCAAAACAGGGTTACAATGGCAAATGGGTCTTACTTGCTATTGTTGAGAATTCAACCCACGATTTCATGTTATCGCCCAGTGATATCCTTTACGTTGGGGGTAGCGGACCTGGGAATTACACCAAAATTCAGGATGCAATAAACGACTCAAAAGACGGTGATACTGTATTTGTATATGATGATTCCTCGCCATATAATGAAAGTATCACAATAAATAAATCAGTTAATCTTATTGGCGAAAATAAAAAGACAACAGTTATTGAAGGCAATGGAAGTATTGAAGTATCTTCCGATTTGGTAACCATTAGTGAATTTACTGTAATGTACGTTATATCTCTTAATTCTTGTTGCAATGTCACTATTTCAGATAATATCATATATAGCAAATCTTGGAACTCTATTGAGCTTTCTTACTCCTGCAACAACAAAATTACTGACAATGAAATATCAGGAGGTTTACACGGAATAGAACTTTTTCACTCAAGTAACAACATTATTACTGGCAATATTATTTCAAACATTAGCTCTTCTGGGATATTCTTATTTTTAAGGGAAAATAATAACATGATTTCAGGAAATAGTATCTCGAATTGCATTTTTGGGATATTAGCTAGTTCTAGAGGAAATATAATTGAGAAGAATAACTTTATTGGTAACAGAATAAATGCGATTTTTACCTGTTTTTGGAGAGATATCTTGGATGGTAATTATTGGAATTCAAACTATTGGGATAGACATAAAGGAGATGGACCCAAAATAATATTTGGATTTATAGGATTTTGGGGAGTAGTTCCTTGGATTAATATTGATAAAAATCCTGTATCCGAACCATATGACATTTAGATAATCAGGATATTATACATTTATATACCAAACCATCAATTAATATATGGGAGGAAAACATCAGATGAAATATCTTATCCCAATCATGGTAATCCTGTTGCTTGTTTCTACTTCGTTTGTAGGTGTTTCATATGATATTGAAAACTCAAAAAATACATCTTCTAACGGTAAGACCTTGTATGTTGGAGGTAGTGGACCTGGGAATTATACAAAGATACAGGATGCGATAGATGATGCAAGTGATGGGGATACTGTTTTTATATACAGTGGAACTTATGTTGAAAATCTGATAGTGCATAAATCTATAAACCTGATTGGTGAAGACAGAGAATCTACAATAATAGACGGCAATCAAGCAGAAGATGTTGTCTATTTTGGTACTGGTGCAGATTGGGTAAATATCACAGGGTTCACGATTCGAAATGGAACAAGTGGACTTTGGATCGTTAAATCCCATTGTACTATCTCCAAAAACATAATTATGAATAATCAAGGACGAGGAATTAGCTTACTTTACGCTCAGGGATGTAACATCACATATAACACAATAAATAATAACGGCGGAGCGGGTATTTGCGAACACTGGGGTGGATACAATAACTATCTCAGTAACACTTTTAAAAATAATACTGGAGATGCAATTTCTCTCTACTTTTTAATTGGAAACAATGTTTTTAACAATACAATAAATGAATGCCAAACCGGAATAAGCTTATATGAAGCCTCTAATTGTTTGATCGTTGAAAACATTATAAAAAATTCTTCATATTGTGGAATTGGATTAAGTTATTCCTCTTGTGGGAATAAAATAAATGGAAACAATATAACAAATAGTAGTATAGCAGCAGGAATTTTAATTGGAGGATTTGTCGGGGGCATATCTAAATATAATATCATCACAAACAATACTATATCAAGTAATAATTGGAGCGGTATTCTCCTAGAAATTACAACTAATCAAAATATTATTGAGGGAAATACTGTTTTTAATAATGAAAATTTTGGGGTTGCCATCTGGAATTCTGATAATAATCATGTTACAGGTAATGCTGTTTTCTCTAACGCCCTTGGTGGTGTATATCTTATAGAAAACTCAAACTATAATAACATATCAGGAAATAACATTTATGATAATATCTATTATGGTGGTATATTTTTGATGGAGGTTTCTAATAATAATTTAATTCATTTAAATCATATTACAAACAACACAATTGGAATAAATATAAGTGAATCAAGCAATAATAAAATAATAAATAATAATTTTATAAATAATAGGAATGTTTTATTCTCCAGTTGTAGAAATCAATGGCACGGCAACTTTTGGAGTAAACCATTGATGCTCCCAAAACTAATTTTTGGGAAATATGTTATTGGTCCTTTTGTGATTCCATGGGTCAACTTCGATTGGCATCCTGCAAAAGAACCATATGATATAGGGGTATGAAATGAAGAAACTATTAGTTGTTGGGATGATTATTCTATTGGTGGGGATGAGTATTCCGTCAACTGGGATTAATGTTGAGAGAACATCAACTGTATCTTATGATGGTAAAACCTTGTATGTTGGTGGAGATGGACCAGGGAATTATTCCAAGATTCAGGATGCAATTGACAATGCAAGTTCAGGTGATACGGTATTTGTTTATAATGGAACATATTATGAAAGTTTAATTGTAGATGAATCAATTAATCTTTTGGGGGAAAACAAGAATTCTATAATTGAAGCAGGTTATTGGGATATTGCTGTTAGAATTGCAGCTGATGGGGTAAATATTAGTGGTTTTACAATTCAAAATTGTTGGCATGGGATACATGTTAGTTATTATACCCATGTTGAAAATGTTATTATTGCCGGGAACAATTTATCAAATATATTTAATCTTGGAATTCATGTTGGTGAATGTTCTAATGTTTTAGTATCAAATAATTATTTATTTTGTAATGGGGGAATACTTCTTCAGGGGGACAATATTTCAATAAAAGGAAATACTATTAATTTTTTTAACATGAGCACAAATAGCCCAATTAATGATAATCCTCTTACTTTTGGAATTGGGATATATGTACATCCTACACAGTTTTGGCACCGTGATTATAATATTTCTTATAATAAAATTACTAACTTTACTTATAGTCCTGGCGGTGCAGGGGGAGAATATGGGATTCTCGCATCAATTAAAACAAATTCTAATGTCGCCTTTTATATGAATGATATATCAAACTGTCTTGTAGGCATGGAAATTGAGATTGATGATTGGCCCAGTTCTAAATATTATAATATTGGAGATGAACCTGCAATTATTATAAAACAAAATAATTTTAGAAAAAATATACTTAACACTTATAGGACTTTTAGAGGAATAAATCGTAAAATGATGTGGCAAAATAATTATTGGGGTCGATTCCGGTTATTTCCCAAAGTAATTGTTGTTTTTAGAATGATAACAGAAGAAATTGGAATCCCTTCTCGTTTGGAATTTGATATGCATCCAGCACAAGAACCATATGATATTTGGTAAAACGAAAATTGTTCTGAGAGTTATTCTAAAAAACTCTTTTTTAAAAATTTGGTGGAATATCATCAGCACTAATTATTGAAACCTTACAGTCGTCACAAATTCCATCTGGATTATCAGTTTCATTCATACCACAGATTTTGCATATCATACAAACAATAGATATTATTAGATTATTAATCATTTCATATATTGTATGGACAAATTGTTATACGAGTTTCTTGTAATCTGTTTTTACGGTCTTTGTTTTGTATTTTTACCAATTTTAGTCGCTATTTTTTTATTGATAAATTATCAATTATCTTACCTTATATCAAATGGTATCTTGTATGTATTTTCAATTCTTTTAGTGGTTTGGGTTGGATTAGCAATAACACTTCTTTTTTCCTTATTTGTAAATATAATATATCTGAAAATTGTCCCTGAAGAAAATAAAATTGATGATGAATATGTTGGGATAGTAGTTACTACAAATAAATTAAGATTGGATAGATATTTCTTCATTTATTTCTCAGACATTATGTTATTAATCTAATGTTTCAGGAGGAAAAATAAGCCTTATAGGTTATTTAAAAAAATTCGATAAACAAAAATTCGATAATATGGTTTATAATAAAAAATGTAGAGGATTATATATACTGGGGCATGGGAGAAGGCATGGTCTACTTATATCAGAAGATGAGATGCTTTATTATTGCGAATATACTGATGCCCCAAAAAAGGATTTTGTAATTCAATTGCATTGTAATCATATGAAAGGGAAATCTCTTAGTGATTATCTCCATGCAAAGGAAGATTTTCCAACTGATAAAATGCGAGTAGTAAACGAAAATAGGGAATATGTCCATGAAAAACTTAAAAAAGAATTGAATTGTGATACAATTGATATATTTAGTTCATTTTTATTACAAATATTAAAAACCAAAATATTTTCTCTTGTTCAACGGAAGTGATTTCAATGATCCTCTGCATGAACATATACTGAGAAAAATTAACTCTAATCACAAATTATATTAGTGAAATTTGATTAATAGATGGAAATTTGTCAATTTGTCCACTAAAATGCGAAAAGTATATATACTATTCGCGTATAAATAGAATATTATGAAATTATCTCAAACTGAATTAAGGGTATTAGAACAGGTTGCCTATGGAAATGATAGAGTAGAAGATATTGCGCAAAATCTTCATAGGAGCAATAGCCAGATTTATAGGGCACAACAAAGTTTATCCGAATATGGTTTTTTACATTTAAATAATGGTAATTTAGAACCCAAAAAATCAACTTATTCATCACTTATTTTTATTCTTCTTTCCAGATACCCTAATCTAATTGAACTTTTTTCAGATTCAGGTTTAAAAATTTTAATGTCAATTTTAAAACCAAAATCAATCAACGAAATTATGAGAGATACAAAACTAAAGAGGAGTACTATTTATAAGAAAATTAGAATAGGACGTAATATCAGTGCAATTACTATGAATAATAAACATAAATTTACTATAAATGAAAAAATATGGCCAAATCTAAGAGAGTATTTAGAGGAAAATAAAAGACTTGAAGAGACAACCGATAGTAGAATACCAGCAAACTCAATTATATATCATAAAAATGAAGATGAGATATTATTTTCAAATAAATCTGAATTGAAAGCAACAATTACTGCATTTTCAAAATATGAGAAATATGGAATAAAGCTATTTCTCCCAACACATTTTTACTATTTACCCACTAAGGAGCTATCAAAAGAAGAAATATTACTTCATTCAATTTATATAGCTGATAAAGAGAAAGATTATAGATATTTAACGTATGTTGCACTTTTTTATATTAAGTTTAGAAATGAATTCACTAAAATAAAACATCCCATTCTTATAAAAATTGAGAGAATATTGAAATGCAAAAAAATAGAAGGATATCCAACTATTAATGAATTAAAAGAGAAGGGATCATTATATGATATCAGAATTTAAACAAATAGAAGACTTATTCAAGGAAATTGATGGGAAATTAACAAAAAAAGTAAATATTTACATAATTGGTGGTGCAGCTCTTTTATTTGAAGGTTTAAAACCTGCTACTAAAGATATTGATTTAATTTTAGAGAATGAAAGTGAGTTCTCTATTTTTAACAAAGCCTTAATCTCCCTTAATTTTAAGCAAGAAGCTCCTACAAATGCGTATAAAAAAATGGTACTCGATACGATTATGATAAGGGAAGATTACAGAATAGATGCTTTTCTCAAAAAAGTTTGTAAGAAATTTGCTTTGTCAAAAAATATGATTAAAAGATCAGACGAACTACTTAGTTTGAAAAATATTTTAGTATATAAGTGTTCAAATGAAGATATTTTTTTATTTAAAAGCATGACTGAAAGACCTGGAGATTTAGAAGACTGTGTTGAATTAATTAAGAAAGGTCTTGACTGGGATGTAATAAAAAATGAATTAATTTATCAAATTAGAAACACTGGTCAAGATGTATGGATAACATGGGTTGGAGAGAGTTTTGATAAATTATTAGAAAAAGGATTGACTATTCCAATAATGAAGGATATAGATAAATTAAGAGATGATTTTTTTACAAAATTTGAAAAAAACGATAAAGTATGATAAAATCTTGATTATTGTCTTAGACCATTATAAAAAATATTAATTTTTCTCCTGTAAAAATGGGTTAAAAAATGCAGGGGACGAGATTTGAACTTGGTTTTGCCGGTAAAAAAATATTGTTTTCTCATGTGGAGTGAACGTCCCCACCGGGATACCGTGCTGGAGGTTCGAAGCCCGACTGAAAATACCCAAGATATATTGGAGCCGCCTCACAAAATACCTTTATTCTAAGGTACTAAAAACATCCCTAACTATGTCCTAAATTACTTATTTGTAAGATATCAATTTATAAAAATGAGAGGGGGTTGTTTATTGAATTATGGTTAAGATGAGTAATTGCATTCCCTCTGCAATCTCTTCTTTGACGCCCACTGTTACTGATATCTCGATACCACCAAGACCTAAGAGCAATCCCGACGATATCGATTCTGTTGCACCTGCTTCAATATCAATCATGCCATTGATGGTTTTATTAATCAATCCAAGTAACCCTCCTGTCACACTAATCTCATAGGGTACGCCAATCGCATCACCTAATCCATTGTTTGTTATTGTTGCCCCGGCAGCACCAAGACCACCAGTTATTTCAATGTCAAGTTGAGGAAATGGTGCAAATTTTACTATTAAACCATCGCTGTCAGGATCGTGAAATCTCCCATTACAGCCAGCAACAATAAAACCTCCACCACTAGTTTTATCAACAGATGTTCCAATCTGCCTATCAGGACCAGCATATTCTTGGACCCACACAATATTTCCAGCGCCATCGATCTTTACTAAGTTAATATCATCTTTATCACCAGAAAAACCATCATAATTCATTGTTGCAACAACAACATATCCTCCATCATCTGTGGACTCCATACCCCAACACACATCATTATTTGATCCACCATATGTTTTATTCCACAACATAATTCCAGTTGAATCGGTTTTCGCAAGCCAAATATCAAATCCCCCTGCACCATAAGAAGAACTAAAACCACCCATTATAAAACCTCCATCACTTGTTTGATAACAATCCTTTGTATGACAATAATCATCTCCAGAGCTTCCATATGTTTTATTCCATTGTTCGTCTCCGAATTCATCAGTCTTAATCATCCAATAGTCATATGAGGTATCTTTTCCCCATCCTGTTAGAATATATCCACCGTCCCTTGTTCTACAGACACCCTCCGTTCTATCATCATAGTCTCCATATTTATATTCTTTATACCATTGTTCAATACCCAGCTCATCTGTTTTCAATAAACCTGCGTCCTCACCCATGTATGAATAAGAATCACCTGAAGTCCCGGTTACAACATAGCTATCATCAACTTCAATAAAAGAAATTGGTCGAAATACCCAATCAAATCCATCGGAATAAAATCCAACCCAATCTTGCTCACCACTCTCATTGAATTTAAAAAGACCAGCTATACAAGGTACTTCCCCGTTATAGTCAATATCTAACCAGAGACAAAAAAGATAACCTCCATCACTTACCTGATTGCAAAAAATGGGATATATATCCAGAATATCATATAATACTTGCTCATAAGAAATCTGCGTTATCGTCTAATTCCATTCCTCATTACCAACAGAATCATGTTTCAACAACAGGGGATAATACCTATTTGATACCTCAGTTGCACCACTAGCTAAATAACCTCCATCTTGTGTTTGATGAATGCAATGTAACATATCAAATTCAGAGTCCCCATAAGTCTTAACCCATTCTACACCATATAATTGTGATGATGTCATCTTATTTTTAAATTCATTCATAGCTCCTGCTAATGGTAAAGCAGTTACTATCAACAGTATACATACAAAAATAACTCCAATATTTTTCTTCATATTTTCACATCACCTTTAATTTTATTCTAACTATATTTTAGGATGTTTTTCAAAGAAATCCCACATATTATCATTTATTGAAAAATGTCTATCAGGAAAAAATGAGGAGCCAAACCATTCATGACCACCATCGATAACAGTATAAAGTACAACCTCCGAATCATCATCGCCATCCGCATACGTTGTTTTAATAATATTTCCACTTACATTTACCTCAGGTTCAGGATTGCAATTATTATGATCTACCCAAAAAGATACAGATTCATTAACCGATAAATAATACACTGAAAAAGGAATAGGACCTAACTTACCTTCAATCCAACCCCCTTCATAAGGTACATTTCTATCTTCCAATCCATGAAAGATTACTGTAGGTACAGGATTTGAAGGCTCAGGGATAATATACGGTGCTGAATCATTTGGCTGATTAAACCAAATACCACCCACTGTTCCAGCAACAGGAGCAATTGCAGCAACTATATCTGAGAGTTCTGCCCCAAGACGATAGGTCATCAATGCTCCACCTGAAATACCAGTTATATAAATCCTTGAAGTATTAATATTGATATTTTCCTGAAGTTTATTAATCAATTCTCGGATAAAATCTACATCGTCAACTCTATTAATCTTATTATAATCCCAAGCGTTCCACCAACAACCTCTTTGAAGCATCATCAAAAGAGCAAACATAAAAAGAGGACAAGGTGCTTTTTCGCCATCAGGATAAACAACAATGAATCCTTCTTCATCTGCCTTTTCATCTAGTTCAACTCCTAATTGCATCATTTTAGAATTAGAAGGATGACCATGAAGAACTAAGATTATAGGTAAAGGTTCATCACCAGTATAACAAGATGGTATATGCATTCTATATGTACGAAGCCGAAAATCATGTATCATAAAACGGAAATAATCTCCAGGGGATAATAACGGTATTATATCTTGATTTTCTTTTTTGTACGAAGCTTCTGCTGAAACAGATAAAGAACTTGTGGAAATGAGTAAAGATACAGTTACAAAAATTAACCCTTTTTTTATTATGTTTTTCTTCATTTTAATACTCTCCATCAAACCGATTGATATCCTCCAATCTTCAAACTTGGATCACCAATCAATTGAAACTCCTGAACACATTTACATTGAAGTCTATCATCATACGCAGAATGATTATCAACAATTCTTGTTATTGTATCAGAATAAACGTTACCAAGTATGTCTATTTCCCCTTCACCAAATACTCTGAAAAACTCTGCACATAGTCCCGTAGAGTATCCAGTTTGTACACTATCAGGGATACCATCATGATTTCCATCACCTGGCATGCCCCATGTAGTTGAACTACTTCCAATGTATGCTATGGTGCCTCCGTCTGGTTTTTTCATCATATTCCAACTGATAACATCAAAAACACATTCACTTTTGTAATTTTGGAATTGATGATGTTGTTGTAAGTTTTTAAATATTGTAAGAAAATTAAGAATACCAACATCAAACTCTGTGGTCACACAACAGCCAACAACCATTATTGGATACATGCCCTCATTATTTAATTGTGATACAT
>Ga0272442_10012352_pt1 | contig 10325 bp, 5 predicted proteins | sample SSMForm2O_FD_200262 | JGI IMG/M metagenome (GOLD analysis project Ga0272442, IMG submission 200262) | Marine sediment archaeal communities from Little Sippewissett salt marsh, Falmouth, MA, United States - SSM-Form-2O | ecosystem: Environmental > Aquatic > Marine > Wetlands > Sediment ... | reverse complement strand
AGGATGACGGCGCGCAGGGCGACCGTCGCCAGCAGCGCCAGCGGCACGCACAGGACCATCGGGATCGCCCGGGGCTTGGTGAACAACGCCGTCTCAGCGTCCTTCCGTCTCGTCGAGGCCGATCCCCGCGCCGGGGAGCTTGGGGATCTCGCCCTTCTTGGGCATCGTGGTGATGTTCTTCGGGAGCGTGTGGCTCGCGTCGGGTCCCCGGCCGGTGGCCGCCGGCCTCGTCGTCGCCGGCCTCGTCGAGGACCTCCTTGCGGGCCGGGGAATCAGCCGCTCCTGGCGCTCGGCGTCGGCCTGGGCGCGGGCGGCCTCCTTGAGCCGGTCCTGCTCGTCCCGCCAGGCCGGGTCGATCATCCCGTGGATGTAGTCCACGCTCGTCCCGCCGAGCACGATCACGTGCAGGGCGAAGGCCAGGATAATGCACAGAACGATCCCCGACTTGCTGAAGTGCCGCAGGAGCTTGTCCGGCGCGAGCTTGTGTATGTCCGTCTGGGTGTCCTTCGGCATATCCGAACTCCCGTTTCCTATAAGCGGCGTACGGCCGGGCTATTTCTCTCGGCCGGTGTGTTCCTTGCCGACGGCCCCGATGACGCCGCCGGCCTTGGCGATCGACTCGAGGATCGGCTCGAAGACGTCCTTCGTGACGGTCTTGTCGCACTCGAACAGGACGGTCCGGGCCTCGATAGACCCGTTGGGGTCGAGGGTGCGGCTCAGTTCGGCCTCGATCTCGCCGGCGGAGCCGATGGGCCGGCCCTGGAAGAAGAGCCTCCGGTCGGCGTCCACGGCGACGTAGAGCTTGGGCTTGGGCAGGGGGCTGAGGCTCGGCGAGACGGGGGGTTCGACGTTCCGCCCGGCCTTCTTCGCGAAGTTGCTGCACAGGACGAAGAAGATAATCAGCAGGAACGCGATATCGCCCATGCTGGTGACGGGGACGACGGTCTTGGGCCGTCGCAGTCGGCTCCGGCGGCGCGAACTCATCTCTTGCCCCCTTCCATGAGGATTCCGGGGACCCCGCCGGCCTGTTCGATGGCGGCCAGCACCTCGTAGTACCGCTGCCAGGCGACGTTGCCCCGGGCCTCGAACTGGACGACCCGGCTGTTGGGGTCGCGGTCGGGGAGCTTCATTCCGCTGAGCTCGCCGCGGAGCTGGGCGATCGAGACGTTCCGGTCGCCCCAGAACAGCCCGTCGGATCGCAGGAGGATGCTCTTGTCGTCGGTGGCCTCGGTGGCCTTCTGCCCGGCGGGGATGTCGGTATGGAAGCCCCAGTCCTGGCTGAGGCTGGCCGCCAGGATGAAGTAGATGATCAGCAGGAAGGCGATATCGCAGAACGAGTCGGTGGGGATCTCCGGCTCGGGGCGTTGTCTGTGCCTTCTTCCGGCCATGGGGCGGTCCGTCCGTTACGTGCCGACTTCCACGCGGGTGGCGACGAAGTCCAGCAGCTCGCTGGTGGCCTCCTCGATCTCCAGGTCGATTTTCCCGGCCGTCGCGGAGAACATGTGAAAGGGGATGACCGCGTAGAGGGCGACGATCAGCCCGGTGGCGGTGGTGATGAGCGCTTCGGCGATACCCGACGCGACGCCGGCCGAATCCGTGCCCTGGCGAAGCTCGCCGAACATGAAGATCATGCCGGTGGCCGTGCCCGCGAAGCCGAACAGCGGGCTGGCATGCCCGACCGTCGAGAGGATCCCCAGGCGCTTCTCCACCGCGCTCATGGCGTGCAGGGCGAAGTCGTCCATGGCCTTTTCCATGATGTTGGTGATGGCCTCGGAGGTCGCGCCGAGCTTCTTGTGCTTCTCGTAGGACTGGAGGCCCTTGAGCAGCACGGCGGAGACCGGCCCGGGCGTGTTGGCGCAGAGGACGGCGGCCTCCTGGATGCGGTCGTCGGCCAGCAGCTTCAGGACGTTGGCCCGAAGCGAGCGGGTGTCGATCTTCCGGTTGGCCCAGAAGGCCTTCGCCCGGTCGATCAGGACGGCCGTGGCGAGCACGCTGCATACCAGCAGCGGGATCATGAACCACTTTCCTTGGACAAGCACTTCCAGCATGATTCCTAGTCCTCGTGATAGATCTGTGCCAGGATCTGGTAGGCGGTCACGGGATCGACCCGGAACCCGCGGATGCCCTCCACGCCGGCCGGCGCCAGGGCAAGCTCGCCGGTGACGTGATTGTATCGGCTGCGGCGGAGCTTCTCGTAGGGGATTCTCTCGGCGTGGAGTCGCAGCCCGGCCGGCCCACAGGCCAACACCGCCAGGGAGTCCGACAGGGCCAGCACCCACACCCGCCCGCGGAGAAACCAACTGCCGACGTCGACCTTCGTTCGCGTGCGGGCGACGACGAAGACATCCCGCGCCCCGGCGAGTTGATCGGCGAGGAATCGCTCCCGGTAGCCCATGCGCAACCACGCGCCGCCGGTGCGGTCCAGGGGCTCTCTATGGGCCGGGGGCAGCTCGGTCGCGACCGGGCCGCCCCCGTGTGCACTCTTCGAAGCCGTCATCGTTCCGTGTCTTGTTTCTCGATCCAGCCCGGGCCTACTCCGACGGCTCCATATTGGCCAGCTTCTCGTCGGCCAGTCGGCCCCGGGCAAACTTGGCCCACTTGCTCGCGGGGTAGTCCCACGTGAGCTTCTTGAACATGTGGTACGCCTTGACCAGGTCGTTCGTCTCCATGTGCGAATGGCCGCACCAGTACATGGCCTCGGACACCAGGTCCTTGCCCATCTCGGGGGCCTTGATCACGCGGGTGTAGCCGGTGACGGCGGTCTTGTAGTCCTCGGCCTGCATGAAGCACTGGGCGCTGAGCAGGAGGGTCTTGCCGGCCAGCCGGTGGTTGGGGAACCGCACGGAGAGCCGTCCGAAGACCTGGCCGGCCGTCTTGAACATATCGACGGCCTTGAGGCGGGCCTTCTCCCGCTTGATGGGGTCGGTTTCCTTCTCGACCTCGGCGCGGATGCCCCGGCCCTTGTTGAGGAAGTACTGCCCGAGTCGAGCGATGGTCTCGGCCACCAGCGGGTTGTCCGGATAGCGGTAGGAGAGCTTGACGTATTCCTCGCAGGCCTCGTCGAGCATCTCCATCTTCTCGTAGGCCAGCGCCTTGCGGTACTGGGCCTTGGGGGCGTACTCGCTGTCGGGATAGGACGCCACGATGTCGCTGTACCGCGCGATCGCGTCCATGTAGTGCTTTTTCTTGGCGGCGGCGTCCACGGCGTCGTTGCCGAACTCCAGCGACAGGTCGGCCAGCAGGTACTCGGCCTGGGCCTTGGCGGTCGTGTTGGGGTAGTCTCGGATGGCCTCTTCGAGGAGCTTTCGGCCCTGGGCGATCTCGCGGCGGGCGAGGCTGTCCTGCTTGAGCTCGCGGTGGCGTTTGGCCAGCTCGAAGTAGGCCTCGGCGATCATGAACTGCGTCTCGACGGCGATGGCGGGGTCTTTAAACCGCTTGGTGAAGGGGACGACCTTGCCGTCGCTGCCCTTGAAGACGGCGACCGCGAGCTTGGCCGAGCCCTTGGTCCTGGGCTGGACGTAGGCGGCCTCGATCTCGTCGCCGTAGACGGTCGGCAGGACGCCCGTCTCGCTCGCGGCGGCCTTGTCCTCCGTGTGAACGATCTTCACCAGGCCCTTGAAGACGCCCGAGTGGGAGTAGGTCTCGATGAGGTCCAGCTTCGCCGTCTTGCCGCTACGGGTCTTGAGATCGACCTCGATCAGGTCCTTGGCGTCGTTGGCGTCGCGGGTGGGGTCGATCACGCGGAAGTAGAGGTTCTCGCCGACGTATCGCCCGGTGACGGCCTGCTGGTACCGCCGGTCCATGGCGTCGAAGAAGAAGTCGCCGGACAGGGCCGCCTTGCGGACGGCCCAGTGGCTCTTGCCGTTGTCGTCCTTGAATTCGAGGCCGATGAACAGCACGTCCTGGCCGCGAATGCTGAGGGCGGGCAGTTCGGCCTCATCGTTGTTGGCGAGTTCTTCGGCGGCATGGATGAGGGTTTTATCGGGCACGGCCCCGAGTTTCATGGGCACGGCGAAGGTGAACCGGCCGTCGTCGAGGGCGGTCAGGGCGTAGGGGTTTCCGCGGACGATGACTTCGCGGTAGCCGGCCGGGGCGGGGGGGACGGCCTCGTCGCCGGGCGTCCGCGTGAGCAGGAGCGTGCCCGGCACGTTGGGGTCGAATTCGCCGGCGCCGATGGGCTTGCCGTGTTTCTTGCGCCCGCTGGAGGTCTGCACGTAGATGCTGCACGGGCTCTCCTCGCTCTTGGTGATGGCGGGGAAGAGCACCTCGACGAGCAGGGGCCCGCCGATCACGACGTTGGCGGGTTTGGGCTGCGTGGGCGCCTGGGGCCGCACGGCCAGCAGCGTGCGGCGCGGCTCGACGACCTCGGCGATCACGGTGAGCTCATCGCCCTGGGCCCGGTTGGCGGAACGCCGCGAGGACGAGCGCTTCCTGCCGGCCAACTTGTCCGCCTCCTCGAGCGTCAGGCTGGTCACGTCGTAGAGGCGAACCTCGGGCGGCTCGAACCAGACCTGCTCGACGGCGAACGTTCGGCTCCAGGGGATGCCCGGGTCGGTGTTGTCGCGGTCGAGGTAGGTCAGGATGACGTCGTCGCCCTCCTTGACGGTCAACTCGGTCTTGCGCTTGGGCGTGCCGGCGATGGGGAAGACGGTCCCGAGGAAGATGCCGGAGTGCTCCTCGGTTTCGAGGGCGGCCAACTCGACCGCCTTGCCGTCGCCCGTGCGGGCGGTGAACTTCACCGTGTCGAGCTTGTCCGAGACGTCGCAGTCCGGGTCCTGAATGAACACGTTGATCTTGTCGCCCGGGTCGAAGCGGCGCATGCCGATGTAACGGGCCGTCCGCTCGCCGTCCTCGGAGATCTTGTAGTCCACGAAACACGCGCTGATGGTCGCGTTGGTGTAGGTGGCCGTCAGGAAGGCTTCGTGCTGCTCCGTGCCCGGCGTCAGGGGCTTGGGGTCCTCGTACGTCGCGGTGATCCGATCGCCCGGGACGATCTCCAGCGTGTTGTTCTTCCGCAGGTCCATGAAGTCCAGCTTGGTCGGCAGGATCTGCTTGCCGGAGGCGTCGGCGAGGTGGATCTTGTTGATGGCCGGCGCGTCGGATTCAAAGTCGGTGATCAGCAGGCGGACGACGCGAGCCCGGGTGTTGGCGGGGAAGGCCACGTCGAACGTCGAGCCGTCGTCCCCGGCCGTCACCGTCGCCACCTCGCGGGCCAGGCCCTTGGCGATCTCGGGGTGCTTGGCGACGTCGAACATCTCCGCCGGGCACGGGATCTCGTAGGGGGGCTTGTCCGTGTCGCAGGTGACCTCGAAGTTCGGATTGGCGTTCTGGTGGGCGAAGACGTACACGTCCAGGCGATGGGTGCCCTTGCCGAGGGGGGCCTTGATCTCGATGGCCCGGTCGTCGGCCTGCCGCCGGCGGGACTGGCTCGTTCCGACCCCGTCCACCGCCAGGAGGTACGTCAGCGGCAGCGACCGGCTCGCCGGCTGGCCCTTCGGATGCAGCGTGAAGGTCCGGACCTGGCGCCGGGGTTGGTGGAAGGCCGCTCGCATGTGCGCGATGTAGTACCGCTTGTTCTGCTTGTTGGAGTCCAAACCGAGGGCTTTGCCCTTGCCGTCGAGTTTGTGGTCCCACTGGGCCGAGAGCGTCTGGATCGGGGCCGTCAGGCGCTTCTGGCCCTCGCGGATGTAGCCCTGCTCGAGATAGTCGTTGAAGTCCCGGACGGTCTTGGGGGGTGTCACGCTCTTTCGGCTGCCGGCGGTCTCGGCCTGGACGTATCGGGCGAGCTCCAGGACGGGCTTGCCGCTCCAGGGGACGAACTTCTCCGGGTAGGCGCCGGCGGTGGTGAAGTCGTGTGCGTTGAAGGACGTTTGGACGAGGAACTTCTTGAGCTTCCGGCTGGGCTCCTTGGCGACGATTTTCATCTTGCCGAGAGAGACGTTGTCGTTGAGGTCCACGCTGTAGGTCTTGGGTCGGCTTCGGCTGGGCCTGGGCAGGCCGACCCACGCGGGGTAGTCCTTGGCGGAGATGGCGAAATTGGCCTCGGCACCCTCCTGGCTGTCGGAGGCGTAGGCGGTGGCCTGGGCGGGCTCGGTCGGCACGGCGCCCTCGAAGACACCGCTGTGCGAGTCGGTCTCGGTGAGGGTGAAGGCCCGGATCGCGTCGCCGCTGGCGGTCGCCAGCCGAACGGTCAGCGTGTCCTTGCCTCGCGTCTCGCCCCGGTCGGCGTCCACGACGCGCAGGTTGATCTTGTTGCCCGGCTTGATCTGGTCCTCGCTTCGCACGGTGCTCAGGGCGACCTTCGTCTCCTCGAGCGTGTCAGGGTCCATCTTCTTGCGGATCATTCGTTCGAGGGCCTGGACCTCCCGCTGCTCCTGGGTCAGGATCTTGCCCGAGGAGGCGTACAACTCGGCGTCGGTGGCTACCGAGAGCGTGTAGGGGGTGTTGTTCTCGATCTTCTGGGCCTCGGCGAAGGCCTTCGAGAAGGCGTAGTGGACGCGGTCCTTGCCGATGACCTGGATCGTGTGGTCGTGCTTCTTGACCGCGCCGAGGATCGTGGGGATCTGGCCCTTGAACTTCGTCTTGGAGTCGCCAAACGGTGTCAGCGAGAAGATCTCCTCGTCGCCGGAGTCCGTCCAGACTCGCAACTCGATCTCCGTCGCCTTGCGAACGACCGAGAGGTTCTGGTCCACGAGCGTCACCCGGATGGGCCGGCCCGGGACGATGAACTTTCGCCCGATCTTCTCGCCGAGGTCGATGTCCGTGGGCTGCTCGAGTTTCTTGAGCTTGAGGTTCACTCGCCCCTCGAGGATTCGCCCCTCGGCGTGGTCCGAGCTGAGCGTGAAGACCTGGTCCAGGCAGTCCTTCGCCTCGGCGTACTCCTCCTGGGCGTACTTGACCATAGCCATGTGATAGGCCGCCTCCGTCTGGAGGTACCGGTTCTTGCGGCGCGCGAGCGTCTCGAGCCGCTCCAGGGCGCGGTCGTGGTTTCCGTCCAGCATGTCGACGTCGGCGATCTTCAACTCGGCGTCGAGTTGGCTTCGCGTGCCGGCGAACTCCTTGGCGGCGACGATTCGCTCGTACAGCGCGCGGGCGCGCGGGCGCTCCTCGCGGGCCAGGGCGACGTTCGCGTAGGCCAGTTGCAGCCGCGCGCGAATCTCCGCCTCGAACCGATCGGAGACCTCGTCGAACCAGGCGATCATCTCTCTCGCGAGCGACTCGGCCGCGTCGAAGTCCTTGAACTCGGTGTTCCTCTCGATGACCCACGTGCAGAACTGCGGGTCGAACTCCCGGTAGGCGGTAGCCAGCCGGCTTCGATGGGCCAGGTAGGTTTCCCAAGCCGTCTGGAACTTTCCGGTCAGGTAGGCCAGTTGGGCCTCGTACAGCGGGCGGAGCTGGTGGCCCTTCGGCACGGGGATGATCCCGCCCATCTCAGCCAGCGCCCATGTCCGGACGCCTCCCAGGGCCGTGCGGAGCTCGCCGGAGATGGCGTCCTTCGCCAGTGCCAGGGCCACCGAGCTGTAGGCCAGGGCGAGGTCCCGGCGCTTGGCCTTTCTCAGGGCGTCGACCTGGGCGACCATCTTCTTGGAGAAGTTGTGGTCTCGCACGTCGTGGGCGACCTTCCAGAAGTGGCCCGCCAGGACAAACAGCTCCGCCTGGCGATCGCGGGCCATGAGGGCCTCGTGGAGAGCGAGGACCGCCTCCTCGAACTGCCAGCCCCTCGGCCAGGTCGGGGCCGGCGTGCGGGTGAACAGGTCGATGAGAACGGCGAGCTCGGCGTCGGTGAGGTCCTTGGCGGGGGTGTTCTTGAGTGGGGTCAGGGCCGGCATGCCGACACGCAGGGGTGCCTCGGCGGCGCGCTGGACATACTTGCCCAGGCGTGCGAAGAAGGCCTTCCGGTCGGTGGGCGGATCGGCGACGAAGTGGCCGAAGCCCATCGCGTAGGCGTCGAACCGGGTCTTGCCGTATGCCGCGTCGCACTTGGCCAGCAGCGCCTTTCGGGCGGCCGGGTCGGCCTTGAGCGCCACGCGCATCCACTCATCCAGCGTTCGGACCGAGTAGGTCCCCTCGACGTCGTCGGGGCCGAGGGGCAGGCGGTCGCTGGCGAGGAGTTTTGCGGCGACGGCCATCACCTTCTTCTTCTCGTCGCGCCCGAACTCCCAGTAGCTTCGGTCGAGGTAGCCGCTCTTGCGGGCCTCCTCGACGAACAGGTCATCGAAGTACGTCGCGATGGGGTACTTGGCGTCTAAGTTGGGGAACTCGTGGCGGATGAGCCGCATGTAGCTGGTGGTCGCGGAGCGATTGGACGGATCGGCCCGGTAGCCGGACTTGTGGAATAGCCGCTTGTCGATGACCTTCGCGAGGACGTCCTGTCCGACCTTGCCGCCATTCCAGTTTCGGCCGATTCGGGTGTTGCGGAACCAGTCGAAGAGCTTGGGGGAGAACTGCCCCTTGTCGGCGAGTCGCAGGACGGCCTTGGCGAAGACGGCGTTGACCTTGAGGCACTGGTTCTTGTACTTGGCGTGCGCGTTTCGGAGCGACCACTCCTGGCGGCTGGAGAAGATCCCGCTGACGATGCGGTCGAGGCGTTCGGTGGAGTCGCCCGGCTTGTAGGAGGCGAGCTGGTCGGCGAGCATATCGAGTTGGAAGTCGAGGTTCGCGAACGCGCGCTGGTAGCTGGACGTGACGCGATGGAAGGCGTCCATCCCGTGGGGCGTCTTGGCGGTCTCGTAGTTCTTGACCAGGGCGTAGATCTGTTTTTCGGCCTGAAGGCGGGCGTTCTGGTCGCGGCCACGTTCGGCGAGCACGGCCAGCGCCATCGCCTTGCAGAGGGCGTTGGGGGCTTTGGCCGGGTCGGCCTTCCGGCGGGCCTTTCGGAGGGCTTCGGTGACGGGCCCGATCTGGGCCAGCAGGGCCGGGTCGACCGCGGGCTTGTTGTCCTTGGTCTTCTGGCGGGCCTTCTTGCGGAGGTTGTCGGCCCAGCGGCGAATCTCGTTGCTGATGTCGTTCAGCAGTTCCTGGCGAGCGTTTCGGCGGTTGCGGACATTCTCGAACGGCGCCCACGACAGCAAGTCCAGGTGCTTGGCGAACTGGCTCTTGTCCTGGGGGTCCTTGCCCCCGTTTCGCCACGCGGCCCAGATGTACTGCTTGACCGCGTCGGGGTCGTAGATGGCGATCGGAGACTTGCAGAGGTACTTCGACCCGAAGTGCACGTAGGCCTTGTTGAAGGTGTCGGAGGGCAGCTTTTTCTTGGCGGCCTCGGCGATCTTCCGGTAGGCCGGGAAGATCTTGTGGGTCAGCAGGGCGTTGTAGTTGTCCGACCGCAGGTGCCACGCATTGTGGGTCATGAGGTGATCGACGACCTGGTTGAGGTCGTCGCTGGCGGCCAGTGCGCAGATAGCGGCGGCCTCGGCGCTGGGCACGTCGCGGCAGATGTCGGCGAGTTTCTTGTACTCGTCTCTGGTCGTGGCGTCGATTGGCAGGGCCACATGCTGCAGGACCTTCGTCCGGGCGAACAGGGGGGCGTTCTTTCGCCCGAGCTCGATCCACTGTTTGGGGTTGGCCAGGTACTGTGTCCGGGAGCCTTTGTCCCAGCGGACCATCGCCTCGCGGTCGGCGTCCTTGAGGACCGCGAAAGCCTGGACGAAGAACTTCTGCTTCTGGTCCTGCTGCTGGCGCCAGGTATTGTTGTCGAACCGGCCGATGCCGCCGGCCATTACGCAGAGGATCTCCTGGAGCGTCTTGGCGGTGGGGGAGGCCTTGAGGTAGTCGCGGGCCTGTCGGGTGACGAGCTCGAAGTCTCTCTGGAGCGCCTCGTCGCCCTTGCCGGCCGAGCCGGCGCGGAAAGCGAGGTTCGCCACGAGGAGCCGGCATCGCGCCTGGCGGACGGGGTCGTTGCGGATCCGCGCGGGGATCTTCTGGCAGGAGGACAGGGCACCGACGTGCGACGACTTGGCGGAAGAGATCTCCTGCATCAGCCAGTCCAGGTAGGACCAGTAGTACAGGCGTTCCTGCTCGACGGGCATCTTGTCGCCCATGGCGACCAGGAGCATTTTGGCCAGGCCGGCGAAGTCGCTGCGCCCTCGGGCCCTGGCGAGGAACCACGCGTCGAACCGTCGGGCGGCGGGGTCCTGGCGGAACTTCTCGGCGTGTTTCTTGAGGAACTGGTAGGCGTCTTCCTCGGCGCCGAGGAAGTCGACCAGGAGTGTACAAAGCCTTCCCGCGGCCCGCGCGGTTTCCTTGGACGGCCGGGCCACCGCGAGGTAGGCCTTGTACCGCGCGACGGCGAACGTGTAGTCGCCCGCTCGGTAGGCGGCGTTCGCCGT
>Ga0272442_10012351_pt1 | contig 10326 bp, 6 predicted proteins | sample SSMForm2O_FD_200262 | JGI IMG/M metagenome (GOLD analysis project Ga0272442, IMG submission 200262) | Marine sediment archaeal communities from Little Sippewissett salt marsh, Falmouth, MA, United States - SSM-Form-2O | ecosystem: Environmental > Aquatic > Marine > Wetlands > Sediment ... | reverse complement strand
TACAAACAGATGCCGGTCAATTTGTATCAGATTAGCACCAAATTTCGCGATGAGTTTCGACCCCGGTTCGGCCCGATTCGATCCAGGGAATTTATCATGAAGGATGCCTACAGCTTCGACGCCGACGAAGCGGGGCTGGATGAATCGTATCAAGCGATGTATGACGCCTATTGCCGGATTTTTCAACGCTGTGGGATCGACTACGTGATTGTCCAGGCCGAGTCCGGCGAAATGGGCGGCTCCGGCTCGCATCAATTCACCGTTCCGTGTGAATCGGGTGAGGATACGATTGTTTATACGAAAGATAATTCCTACGCGGCCAATCTCGAAAGAGCCGCGGTCGATCCCGTATTCAAAAATGAGGGACGAGAGATCCCGGCACCTCAGGAAGTGCGCACGCCGAATATCGGCACCATCGAAGCGGTGTGTGACTTCCTCAAGACTCAACCGAAGGACATGGTCAAAACGCTGATCTACAGCGCAGGACACGATACGGTGACGGCGCTCGTGCGGGGCGATCATGAACTGAACATCGAGAAATTGACTCAGGTGGTTGGCGGCGGGCATGTCGAGCTGGCCGAAGGAGAAATCATCGAAAAGGTTACCGGCGCTCGGGTGGGCTTTGCGGGACCCATCGGTATCGCGGGCAAAGTCACGAAAATGATCGTTGATTATTCCGTCGCGGCGATGGCCTCGGGCGTCACGGGTGCGAACAAGACCGATTATCATATCAAAAATGTGGTCCCCGGAAGAGATTTTCCGCTGGAGGGTGAGAACATCCTCGTGACGGACGTTCGCTATGCCGAACAAGGCGATACGCATGATGGCAAAGCGCTGCTTTTTAAGAAGGGGATCGAAGTCGGACAGGTCTTCAAGCTGGGGACGAAATACAGCACAAAGCTCGGTGCGAAATTTCTCGACGAACACGGACAGGAGCAGCCCTGTATCATGGGGTGCTACGGGATCGGGATTAACCGTATTTTTGCCTCTGCCATCGAGCTGGGCAACGATAACAATGGCATTATCTGGCCAATCAGCATAGCGCCGTTCGAGGTGATGATTACGTCCGTCAATCAGGATGACGAGAAAGTCGCTCAGGTCGCCGAGGGGATTTACCAACAATTGCGAAGCGCGGGGATCGATGTGTTACTGGATGACCGCGTGCTGCGCGGAGGGGTGAAATTCAAGGATGCCGATCTTATCGGTCTCCCTATCCGAGTGACGGTCGGCAAGAAGTCGCTCGCCGAAGGCGCCGTCGAGATCAAGCTTCGCCGTGAGTCGCAAAGCCGCAAGGTGTCCGTTGAAGAAGCGGCTCAAAAGGTCATGACATTCGTGGCTTCTTTAAAGGAAGAGCTCAAGGCGTAATGAATGGCAGGGGGGAACGTATCCCTTGGGTTTCATTGCACATGTATGTCACTGTTTCTCGTGTTTATGTGTCAGTTCTTGTACAGGTAATGGAGGTGTCTTGGGCAATGTAAAAAAGAAGGTGCTTCCTTTATCGACCACGGATTCGACCCAAATGGCGCCTTTATTGAGTTCAACGAGTTTTTTAACAATGGAAAGTCCGATGCCCGTGCTTTCGACGCCCTCGCGAGGCGATAAGGTCTGGAAGATTTTGAAGATCTTGTCAAAGTATTTCTTTTCAATCCCGGGTCCATTATCAGCCACGCTGAATCTCCACGTATCCTTCAGTTCGACGCATCCGATTTTGATTTGACCTTCGGATTTGTCCATATATTTCACCGCGTTACTCAGAAGATTTTGGAAAATTTGTTTGATATGCGTTTTTTTACATATCAGATTTGGCAGCGTGTTTTCGACGGTCACTTTAACGTGATTCGGCGGGGCAATATCATGAATGATATCTGATACAATGCTGTCTAAATCCACTTTTCGAGACTTCTGTGGATTTTGTCCCGCCCCGGAATATCGAAGGATGTCGTCAATCAGCGAGCTCATTTGTTTTGCTTTTGCAACAAGCAGCCTGACATTTTCCCTGCCCTGTTGATCGAACTTATCCGCATAGTCCACCGACAACCAATCCGCTAACGTTCCGATCGCTCGAAGCGGCGTTTTGAGGTCGTGAGCGGTGATATACGCGAATTCCTGAAGCTCCTTGTTCGTCCGTATCAGCTCAAGATTCGTGTTTTCCAGTGCGGCATTCAACTCTTCCAGGGTATGTTCCGCTTTTTTACGTTCTGTGATATCCCGGGCGACGGCGATCACGACTTGCTTATCATCGACGATGCCAACGGAAAGCGAAAGTTCAACGGGAAAAATATGGCCCTTGCTATGCTGGGCCGGGATTTCCAGTGTACGGCCGTTAATACTCTTCTGTTTGTTGTTTTCGAAGAAATCTTGAACATGTTGCAGGTGTCGTAATCGATAGGCTTCGGGAATAAGCAGGTCAAGTGGTTGGCCGATCATTTCATCCCCGACACGACCGAACATCTTTTCCGCCGCCGGATTGAACAAGCTGATCAACCCACCTTCATCGACGGCGATCATGGCATCTTTGGTTGCATTAATGATCGAGCGAAGCAAGTTTTCGCTTCTATCCAGCGCATGCTCGGTCTCCTTGCGTTCCGTAATGTCCCGCAGGATGAGTTGAATCCATGTTTCGTGATCGTCCTTTTCGATTAAACGCGCATTAGCTTCCGTCACCAAATGGCTCTGATCCTTACGTGTCATGACAAGGTCAAAGGGGGATCGTTCGACGCCCGTCAGGAGTAAGCCAAACTCTTTGAGAATTGTTTGGATGGAATCCTCGGTCAGAATCCCAATTTTCGTGAAGTGCTTGCCGAGGACTTCTTCGGCGGAAAAACCCGTCATGCGCTCGGCGGCGGCGTTGAAAGACAGAAAATTTCCGGTCTTGTTTAGAGAGATAATGCCGTCCGGAGAATGTTGCACGAGGTCCGAGCATTTGCGTTCACTGGCTCGCAAAGCATCTTCCATCTGCCGGCGTTCTGTGATATCCCGGCAGACTTCCAGTACGGCTTCCGAGCGTCCCTGCTCATCTCGAAGAGCGACATTGGCGACGCAATGAAGGTATCGGATTCGGCCATCCTTGTCTTTGAGCATCGTCTCGTATTGATGGACCTGATTGTCGTAGAAGGCTTTAATCGTGGGGCAGGGGTACGGTTCACAGGGTGATGTTCTCTGATGGTACACCTCATAGCATTTTTTGCCAACCATATCCTCGCCATACATTTCCCTGGCGGCGACGTTGGTCCAGATGATATTTAAATCTTTGTCGATCAGAGCAATATCGTCGGAAATGGAACGAAGCATGGCGTTGAACTGTCCCTGGCTCACATCCAGGGCCTCCCGAGCGTTTCGAAGCTGGTCACCCATGTGATTGAAGGCATCGGCCAGTTCACCAATTTCATCGTTTCTATGAATATCCATCCGGATATCCAGATCGCCGTCGGCGATCTTGCGCATCGCCGTCCTGAGTTTTGAAAGAGGCTTCCAGGCGGTTTTAATGATATGAAGGCTGAGGAGAATACTTAACAGCACCAAGACCGCCGTCAGGCCCAACGCGATGCTTCTCAATCTGTTCAGGGCCTCCATGGTCTCAACGGATAGGCGAACCGCACTATCCCCCATAGAATTCTGAAGGATCTTTTGGCTGACCGTGATGCAGGCCACTTCCACGATGCCGAAAAGTGACGCCATACCTGCGAATCCCAGGATCAGTTTATGTCGTATTCTCATACGGGACTTCCCATTTTTAAGAAGCCTGAAAAGCGGATGCCCTCACCCGTTCCATGACCCTCTTTTCTGATTGATGTTGAATCACATCTCCCCGGCGCTCCCCTGGGTATCTTGGCGTACCGTTAGAGCTTTCTTTTGGAATACGTCAGTTTGTTTCACATGAGGACATTTTTACGGGGACGTCCAATCGCACGGTTGATTTTGGCACAGTGAAACATACCATGTTCTTTTGGGTGTCCGAGCGTTCGGTCCGAAGCCGCCCCCCGTGCTTTTCCACGAATTCGGCGGCTATTCGCAGACCCAGGGCAAGGTCTTCTCGGCCGGTATCAAACTGCTCCTTCATCCATTCGGGTCGGCAGACGATGTTGTGAAACTCGTCACCTTCAAGAGTCGGACCGTCATCTTCAATCTCCACAGACAGTTCCTTGCCGGCATCTCTGACGTGTACGCTGACATGGCCGTTCGGCGAAGAAAACTTGATGGCTCGGCTGAGAAGATTCACCAGGACCTGGGCCATTTTATTGTAATCGGCCTCGACGACAAGCTCGTCGGCAGCGGTTCGGTTTTCGAGTGTGATGTTCTTTTCATCCGCAAGCGGTTGAAAGGCGTCCACCGCTTTCGAGACCAGTGTGGCCAGACAAAACGGATGAAAATTGAGGACGACTTGGTCTGCATCGATTTTCGATATATCGAGAAAATCGCTCACGAGCCTGTCGGCCATTTCGGTGTTACCGTCCGCCAGCAATTTTTGCAGGCTCTCTGAGACCATGATCGCGATTTCATTTTGTTGCCGGTTGCGTTCTTGTAACTTAACACTTTCATTTCTGATCTCTTCCTCGATGAGAATCCTCTCTGAAATGTCCCTCGCGACGCCGACGATGGCCACATCATTTCCCTTGGCATCTTTGATATTCGATCTGGAGAGCGAAACCGGGAAGACACTGTCATCCTTTTTCCGGTGATAAAAGCCGACCTCATAGCTGCTCCCGACGGTCTTGGTTTGGAAAACGCTCCGGGTGTTTCTGCTTTGATGGCGACCGATCCAGAGGATATTGCCGTTTTGACCGACAATCTCCTCCTCCTTATAGCCGTACGTGCGGCAAAAGGCTTTGTTGACGAAGACGATCTTGCCCTGCATGTCCGTAATAAAGACGCTGTCTTCCGTACTCATGACGGCGCCGGAGAGCAATTGGAGTTTCTTTTCCACCATATTGTGCCGAATGGCATTTTCCACCGTTCTCGGAATGGCTTTGAGATACTCCTGGTTAATATCCTTGACGAGATAATCGTAGGCGCCCGCTTTCCAGGCTTTGACGGCCGTTTCCTCATCACCGGCGCCGGTGACCACGATGATGGGCATGTCCCTAGCGGATTCCAGGACATCGATGGCCGTGCCGTCACCAAGTGAATGGTCGCTGATGATGATATCAAAGGACTCCGATTCCAGCGCGTGCTTCCCCTCGGCAATCGAGTCGGCTATTGTGTAGTCGAACGGTATGCCGTTGGTCTCCACAAAACGTTTAAAAGCCATCTGGTCGAGTCGATTGTCTTCAATGAAGAGTACCTTGTATCGCGTTTGTTCCATGGTTCTATTCTCCATCCGGCGGCAATTTGCTGAGTGACCAGTACGAGTCGATTGTTTTGATGGTTTCGATGAATTTGCTGTAGTCCACCGACTTGACCATGTAACCGGCCGCACCAAGCTCAAAGCTTTTCGTGATATCCTGCTCGGTATTCGATGTCGTAAATACGATAATCGGAATGGTCTTGAGAGACTCATCTGATTTTGCAATTTTCATAAATTCCATACCACTCATCCTTGGCATATTCAAATCCAACAGGATGACACAGGGTTTGGTCGCGCCGGGATGATACAGATATTCCAGCGCCTCTTCGCCATCGCCCGTGGAGACGAGCGGATTGGTCACGTCGAGCTCCTTCAGAGCACGCTTGACGGTCATGACGTCCACGCTGTCATCTTCTACGAGTAGTATTGGCTTTGAGCTTCGCATTTTGGGTTCTCGCTTTCTTCTTTGGCAGTGTAAAGAAGAAGGTGCTGCCTTTTCCGGCTTGCGACTCCAGCCAGATTTGTCCTCCACACAGTTCTGCGATTTTTTTGGCGATGGTCAATCCCACGCCCGTTCCTTCAGGTTTATCGCGCACCGACAAGGCCTGAAACATTTTGAAGATCCTTTCAAAGTGTTTTTCTTCAATGCCGGGCCCGTTGTCGGCGATGCTGAATTTCCAAAAACCGCCCTCCTCGACACAGGCAATTTTGATCCGGCCCTTCGGCTTGTCCATATATTTGATGGCGTTGCCCAGGAGATTTTGGAACAACTGCATAATGCGCGTTTCCTCACACTCGATCACGGGCATTTCGTTCTCGAGTGTGATGTTGATATGTTGGGGCGGAGCGAGCATGTCAATGATTTCCGGGATAAACGTATTCAGGTCGACCTGAAGGGGATTTTCTTCCGTGTGGCCGGCCCTCGAATAACGAAGCACCCCGTCGATGAGTTCGTACATCCGGTCCACCCGGCCCAGAAGCAGGTTCAGTTGTTCATTGCTTTCGTTGCTCAGTTTATCCGAACAGTCATCCAGTATCCACGTGGCCAGGGACTTGATGCCGCGAAGAGGCGCCTTTAAATCGTGGGAGACGATGGACGCAAAATCCTTCAGTTCTTTATTGATGTTATCCACCGTTTTGATCAATTCGGCCTGCCGCTGCTCGGCTTGTTGTCGTTCGACAATCTCCTTCTTCAATTCTTCATTGGTTTGTTTCAGTTCGGTCGTTCGCTCTGCCACCATTTGCTCCAATTGCTCCGTCTTCAAGGCGGCCTGTTTGGACAGATTCCATTTCTCCGTCAGGGCGCTGGCCAGTTGCGCCACCTCTGCGCTGTCGAAAGGTTTTTTGAGAATCAACAGGCTGTCCGACCTTCCGAGGCGTTCGGTGATCTCTGACCAGGAATAATCCGAATACGCCGTGCAAATGACCGCCTGGATATGGGCATCGATTTCCCAGATATGTTCGATGGTCTGGAGACCGTCCCACCCCGGCGGCATCCGCATATCCACGAAAACCACCTCATACGGACGGCCTTCCAAGCAGGCTTGTGTGACTTTCTCGCATCCCTCTTTTCCTTGAGACGCAAAATCGAGCTGATAAACACTTTTGACCACGGCCGTACTGGCACCGTCACCAAAAACCTCGGACCGAAGCGTGTTTAAAGGCGTACTGTCTTCCTCGTCAAGAAGGATGGTTTCAAAATCCTTATGGATGCTGGGATTGTCGTCAATCACCAGAATGCGATGAGCCCTTGATTCTTCGATAGGATTCATTTCGTGACCTCCTGTGTTTTGAAGGGTAAATCAACCGTAAAGACGGCCCCTTGGCCCGGTCCGTCGCTATGGACCATGATGAAGCCGTTGAGATCATTCACGGATAGAGCCGTACTATGCAATCCGAAACCGTGGCCCTTTTTCTTGGTGGTGAAACCGTGTTCGAAAATGCGAGTCAGATTTTCTTTGGGGATTCCGATCCCATTGTCCGATACCTGGATTCGCACATAACCCTGCTTCGTTTTGTTTGTCCGTATCGTTAGGATTTTATTATCCTGATTGTTTTTGGACAGCGCGTAGACCGCATTGTTGATCAGGTTTGTCAGAATCTGCAGCACTTTATGACGATCGAGCATAAGGGTTGGAAGATCGATGAGCTCGCGTTTGACCTTCACGTTGTTTCGGGTCGTGGTTTCGGCGTTTAATTGAATGGCATCTTCCACAAGTTCCTTGATGGACGTGGGGCCGATCAATCCTTTTGTCTTGTTATGCGACTGTTGGAGCTGAATAATATCCGCCATGTGCTGGATGTGTTTCGTCAAGGCCTCCAGTGCTTCAAGACAGCGTGCTTGTTCATCTATCAGTTCCCTGGACAAGTGAGTGAGAAATTCGGGAATCTTCTTGCCTTGTTCCTCGGAGGTCATGAACCGCCCCAGGTCCTCTGTGTGTTTTTCAAACAGCTTAACGACGTCCGTCAGATATGAAATTTTCGATTTACGGATTCTTGTTTGGATCGATCCGGCCGTGACGCTGACGCTATTGAGAACGTTTCCCACATTGTGCAGCACACCGGTGGCCACTTCCGCCATGCCGACCTCCCGTGCGGTTTCGACCAGCTTATCCTGGGTCGCTTTGAGGTTGGATTCCGCTCGTTTGCGTTCGGTGATATCCCGTGCAATGGCGATGATATAGTCTTTTTTTTCCTGGGTCACGAGCTTCAGACTGGTTTCCACGAAAAAGGTCGTCCCGTCCTTACGCCGGAACCGGCCCTCTTTGACAATATCTCCCTTGCTTCGAAGCTCTTCACTTTGCTTATCCCACGGAGAATCATCCGGCGAAGGGGATTCGATATCCATAATCGTCATCATATTGAGTAATTCGTTCCGTGTATATCCGAGGCTGTCGCAGGCGCGGGTGTTTACATCCAAAAGACGACCCCATTTCGGCTCGACGGCGAAGATACAGTCATTCGATCGCTCGATGAGATTTCGAAACAGCCGGAGCTTTTCCTCTGCCCCTTTGCGTTCGGCGACGCTCCCCAGCCACTCGGCGACCGCATGGAGCAGATCGTCTTCCTCCTTGGTAAATAGTGCCTGACCGTTCTTGACCTTCGCGCCAACGTAGTACACCTCGAGCATGCCCGCGTCTTTGTCGTTGGCCTGAATCTGTGCATATCGGCTTAGTTCGCTTTTTTTGAAGTCCGCGGTTTCATAACGTATTCCATCGAAAATGATTCTGACACACAGGGCAGTGGGGTATCGATAAGCTTCGCGGATCAGGCAGACGGTCTTCTGAAAAATATCTTCGAGTGGAATCTCCTGGCGGTTAACGATCTTGGACAGGCCATAGAGGCAATTGAGGTGTTTTAGACGTTGATGCAGTTCGCGCTGGTCCTGAGGACGATTTTCGATTTCCACATCGAGTTTTATATTGGCGGCGGACAGTTCCGCCGTGAGTTTTCGAACTTTTTCTTCAAGACGTTCATGGCGTGCGCGCATCGCTTTCATTTCGATCTTTTCGCGCTTGCTCTGCTTCGATTGCGAGAGAGCATCCGAGATATATTTGTTATAGAAATAGGTCAGAAAGATGGCAACGATGACAGAGATCAGTGCATACTGTGTCACGTCTTTGGCGACTTTCTGGACGAATTGAAGAATTTGATCATCCTGTAACGCTAAACAGAAGGTAGCGATCATCACGGCAACAAATGCCAGTGGCAAAAGACTCTTTCGAATTGCATTTCTCGTATTCATGCTTTTTGACCTATTTGCTGTTATCGGACAATGAACGGCTTTTCGATCCTCTTGCTTACGTCAAACGCATGAAGATGCGTTTTTGTCCGATGGCGATTCGATATAGAAAGAACCTTTTTATCTCAGCCTTTCCAGAGCCTTATCCGGATTCCATATCTCCAGAAAATCCCGGCTCACAGACTCTGTGCGCCGAGGTGCAACATCCGATAAGTGCACAACGCGTTATTATGTGAAAGATATCGACACATCCGGGCCTTGATATAATTAAGAAAAAGCTTTTTAGGGATTGAAAAACGGCGTCAAACCGGAAAAAACAGGCCTTGAAATATATTTTGCTTTCTGATTGATGATTGACGGCTGATCGGGAGCCGTTTACTATGAAGCGGCCATGGTGGGCTACGTCGTCAGGATTCGAATGAAGGGTCAAAGAGCATGATCAGAATGGTGGGCGCCAAGACGATTGGCGGTATAGAGAACTTCGGTCGGTTCGCGAGGTTTTTTTTGCGATCCATGATCGTCTCTGCCCGGACGTTCCTGAGTCCGCCCACGTATCCACTCATCTGGAATCAGATGAATATTATCGGCGTTCGCAGCGTTCCGGTCGTCATGATCACCGGTGCGTTTGTCGGCATGACTTTGGCGGTTCAAGCCTACGATCAGCTTGCCGGTATGGGACTGGAAGAGCATCTGGGGGTTTTGATTAATATTTCGGTTGTCAAGGAATTGGGACCGGTGCTCGCGGCGGTTATGCTCGCCGGACGGATCGGGGGGGCGTTGACCGCCGAGCTTGGCACGATGAATGTAACCGAACAAATTGATGCGATCAGGAGTATGGGCACGGATCCCATACGATACCTGGTGGCACCGCGAATTCTGGCGTGTCTTCTGCTTACGCCGTTTCTGATTATTTACGCAGATTTAATGGGTATTATTGGGGGGTATTTTGTCAGCGTGATTCAGTTTGAAATCAACAGCCGGGCCTACTGGAATTTTAGTGCTTCCGGCGTGGAACTGTGGGATGTCAGTATCGGCGTGATTAAAGGCCTCTTCTTTGGTGTGGCCATTGCAGCGATCAGTTGCTACAAGGGCTTCACATGTCGAGAGGGGGCGCAGGGCGTCGGGCAGGCGTGCACCGAGGCGTTTGTGGCCAGTTTCATCTCCATCTTAGCGCTGGATTTCGCACTGGCTGTGATCTTCAAGGCCATCTATAACACCTTTTGGCCCCTTAAGAGTCTGGTATAATCGAACGAGAGGAACGAGAGAGCACAAGGTGAGCGGGAACGAAAAAGCAAACAAC
>Ga0272442_10012350_pt1 | contig 10326 bp, 6 predicted proteins | sample SSMForm2O_FD_200262 | JGI IMG/M metagenome (GOLD analysis project Ga0272442, IMG submission 200262) | Marine sediment archaeal communities from Little Sippewissett salt marsh, Falmouth, MA, United States - SSM-Form-2O | ecosystem: Environmental > Aquatic > Marine > Wetlands > Sediment ... | reverse complement strand
GGTAATGCGGACCGCGGAATCGGTCCGGTTTACATGCTGGCCGCCGGCGCCGGACGCCCGATAGGTATCGATTCGCAATTCCTTGGGGTCGATCTCGATCTCGATACGCTCATCCACTTCCGGGTAGACAAACACCGCCGCGAAAGAGGTATGACGGCGGCTGGCGGAATCAAACGGCGATATTCGCACCAGCCGGTGGACGCCGATCTCCTGTTTCAGATATCCGTAGGCATACTCCCCGTCCACCCGCACGGTGACACTCTTGACTCCCGCCTCTTCACCAGCCAGGATCTCGACGATTTCCGCCTCGTAGTCCATGCGTTCGGCGAAGCGCAGGTACATGCGGAGCAGGATTTCCGCCCAGTCATGACTCTCGGTTCCGCCGGCGCCGGGATGAATCGACAGGAAAGCGTTGCTGCCGTCCTGTTCGCCGCCCAGGTAATTGCGGATCTCCGTATTCTCCACGAACTCGGCGAAGCGTTCCAGTTCCGCTTCCAATTCCTCCAGCAACTCCGGATCGCTCTCGGCCAGGTCGAGGTAGGTTTCAATTTCCCCGATATCCCGGTCAAAACGATCACCCAATGCCAGGACGTCCTCGATCCGTTTCTTTTCCTTGAGCAGGGTCGCGGATTTCCTGGGATTATCCCAGATATCGTTATCCGCGAGCTGATTGTCTATGTCCGCCAGTCGGTCCGCCTTTCCGTCGAGGTCAAAGATACCCCCTGAGATCGGCGGATTTACGACGCAATTGTTCGAATTGGGCCTTGATCTCCGAAAATTCCATACCGGTATTGTACGGTCAAAATAAGTCGGCGTCAATCCTCTCCGAGAAGCATCCGCCGCACCGACCGGTACTCTTCCTCGGCTTCCCGCACCATTCCGGAGATGATCTCCCGCACCGGGCGAATCTCATCCACCAGTCCCACGCTCTGGCCCGCCATCAGGGATCCCTGGTCCACATCCCCGTTCTGAACGGCTTCCCGCAGCGCGCCGACCCAGTACTTCTCGACTTCATACTGGGCCTGGAGACGGCTGACGTTCTCCTGCTGGATCTGTTGCAGAAGATTCAGCTGAAGACGCCCGAAATGATCGGTCCCCCTGTTCTTCAGAGCCCGCACCGAAACCACCGGCAGGGAAGAATCATATTGGGGCGTGGCAAAAGCCTCGCGGGAGCGGGCGCGACGGAACCGTTCCTTGAACGCGGGGTGAGCCGGGCTTTCCGCGGACATGGCGAAAACCGTGCCCATCTGCACGCCTGCCGCTCCCATGAGAAACAGGTGAAGCATCATGCGGCCCGTCGCGATACCTCCGGCCACGAAAACCGGCACCTCCGGGCACGCGAACAACACCTGCTGCAGCAGGACCATGGTGGAAACATGCCCGATATGCCCCCCGGCCTCGCTGCCTTCCAGCACCAGGCCGTGGGCGCCGTAATCGATCATGCGCCGGGCAATGGACCGGGTGGACGCGAAACACAGCACCCGGGCGCCGGAATCCCGGGCCGCGACCACTTCGGCCCTGCGGGGAAAACTGCCGGCGAACACAACCATCGGTACGCCCATCTCCGCCACGGTGCGCAGGTGTTCGTGATAATTGGGCGCCAGGGTAATCAGATTCACCGCGTAGGGGCCTCCCCATTCTTCCAGGCGGGTGATTTCCGCGGCGAAAAGATCCGCCGGCATATTGCCTCCGGCCAGAACGCCCAGACCTCCGGCTTCGCCCACGGCCTTGACCAGATCGGAAGTGCTGATCCAGGTCATGGCTCCGCACACCAGGGGAACCTCAACGCCCAGGAACTCCCTGCCCCGCTTCCAATGAGGAATTTTGTCCAATATGCTCATCCGACAATCATATCAGAACCCGGACCCGGGGTAAACGATCGCACCGGCATTGCCGGAGAAGCCGGGATACAGTAAAATATCCATCCATGCGCCGTTGGTCGACAATTCTGCTTTTGGCCGCCATCCTGATCGGGGCCGCCCTCGTCTACCTGCCGACCCTGAAGTACGAGGCCATCTGGGATACCCGGGATTTCCTGCGCAAAAGCGTATTGCTGCGGCAGGACCGCCCGCTGGGAGATGCCTTTCGCAGCGGCTATATCTACGGCCAATTCGGGATGAATCTCCAGAGCATTTACTACCGGCCCATGGTCACCCTGTCGTTCATGCTGGAGAAACGCCTGTGGGGACTTTCTCCCGGCGGAATGCGGGCCGTCAACCTTGCCGTTTTTCTTTTGTTGATCGTCCTTGTGTTCCTCCTGGTCCGTACCTGGGGCGGGTCCTCACGCATCGCCCTGATGACTTCCGCCCTTTTCGCCGCTTCTCCGCTCAATCCCGGAAACGTGGTCTGGGTGGTGGGCCGGGGAGACCTGATGATGTTGATGTGGGGGCTCATCGCCCTCATCTGCATGCGGTTGCGCCATCGAGGCAAAAGCCTCTTGTTGACCATAGCCGCCTGGACGGCGTTCACTCTGGCCCTTTTTTCCAAGGAAACCGCTCTGTTCCTGATTCCCCTGATCTGGTACGCGGACCCGCCGGGCACATCCTGGCGAAAACGTTCCGGCCAACTGGGATTCGCCGGCCTGGCGGCGGGCTTCCTTTTCCTGAAGCATGGAATCCTGGGAGTCGGTTCCCCAAGATTGATCTTTAGTCAATCCCTGCTGGACTATCCGGTACGCGCCCTGCAGGTAGGCGCTCACTACGCCGGCGTCCTCCTGATGCCATTCACCGCACGGCTGTTTCATTTCGTGGGCGAGACCGCAACATTCCCGCACCTGGCCGCCGGGATATTGATAGCCGTCGCCTGCGGGATTCCAATGTTCAGATTGATCCGCGGGGCTCTCCCGGAAAACCTGCGCCTGCCATTCCTGACGGCCGCCTGGTTTATCGTTCCCTTTGTTCTGCTCAGTTTTACATCCATGTGGCCGTTTCGCCTCTCTTCCCGGTACATGATGACCGCTTCGGTGGGAGTATTCTGGCTGGCGGCCATGGCCATGGACAAGCTGCCCGGGCTGTTGCGGAGGGTTGCTCCAATCGCTCTGATCGTTCTCTTCCTGCCGGCATTGTGGCAACACAACCTGAGCCACCGCAGTGAGTTGACCTACTGGCGACAGGCGCTGAAGGATCACCCGGGCCACCCGGCGCTTATCCTCAAACTGGCGGAGACCCATTTCATGCGGGGTCACGACATGGAAGCCGCCGCATTGTTGCGCCGGGGAACCGACCGTCCCGCCCGGAGATTGACCGCGGGCAACTGGCACCTGCTCCTGGCCAAGCTGGAAGCCCGGTCTTTCCGATACGAAAAAGCCGACATCCACCTCGAATCCGCCGGAGTACTTCCTCCCGCCGCCGCTTATCAGGCGGCGCTCCTCGGAGCCCGCATCGCCGCCCGGACCGGTTCACCGGACCGGGCCCGGAAGCTCCTGGACGACCTGATCCGGCAAGCGCCGAACCGGGTGGATGCCTATGCCGAAAAGCATCGCCTGCTTACCGGCAGAAACCAGTGGGAAGCCGCCTTTCACTTGGAAAAACTGGCGAGAAAGGCCTGTGGAAAAACGGTGACATGGAACACCAACGCCATGTACCTGCGCTTCCGCGACCTACCGCCCCGGGAAAAGGTCGGTTTTTACCTGTCCCGCAACAATCCCGCCGCCGCGGCATCAACCCTCGCTTCCATTGCAACCCCTGACAACCTCGACAACCGGCTTTTCGCGGCCTGGGTCGACTTTCAGGCGGGGAGAGAAGCCACTGCCATGGGCCGTATCCACGCTGCGGCGCGAAGCTACGCGCAACCCGAGGATCATGCCCGTATTGGCCGCTTTTTCGTTGACCACATGAGACGCCCTTCCCAGGCCCTTACCTGGTATCGTCGCGCCCTGGAAAAAAAGGAAAATCCCGAATGGAGGGTCCTGGCCGCCAGGCTGGCATCCCTGCCGTCCAGTGACAAATAATGTCACAGGAACAACCAAATTTTCGGCACTCCGCGGTTGCAATCGGCCTGAGACCCGGGTTTTTTCTTACCCAAAGTTGGCACGCGTTTTGCTTACACTAAGTAGACACGCACTATGCAATCCAATTGGAGGTTATGCATGAACAAGAAAGGTTTTACCTTAATCGAACTGTTGATCGTCGTGGCCATTATCGGTATCGTCGCGGCTATCGCCATCCCGAACCTTCTGACCGCCCTGCAGCGCGGCAAACAAAAAGCCACCATGGGTGACATGAAGACCATCGGCAACGCCATCGGCAGCTACATGGTTGACAACTCCATCGCTCCCGACAACCTGACCGCCATCGGCAAATTCCACATCCAGAAGATTCCGCCCCGTGACGGCTGGGGTCACACCTGGTACTACACCCGTAACGCCACCAACCAGGATGAATACTCCCTGGGTTCCGGCGGCCGGGACACCACGTTTGCGTGGCACAGCGGCAACGTGACCTACACGGTCAGCAGCCTGAGTGACTTCGACAACGACATCATCCTCTCCAACGGGACCTTCACCTACGGCCCCAAGACCAACTGATCCCTTATCTTTTTTTCGTATGCACAAAAGCGGCTGGTACCTCGCGGTACCAGCCGCTTTTCTATTTGTACTGAATATTTCCCTGGCCGGAACCCTTCCTCCGGCATTATTGACCGCCGCCCACTTCGCGCTGCTTTTTTTTATTTTTCTCTTTTTCCGAACCATTGACCTGAGACGCATTCTACCCATCGGTATCGCCGCTATCTCCGGCCTGCTGTTCACCTATGGATTCCTGCAGAAGTTCTGGCTTTTTCCCCGCTACCTGGAGTGGATCCGCGACGGCGAAGACCTGTTGTCCCGCTCCATCGCCATCCGCATTCAGAGCGGAAGAATTTTTACGATTTTCGCGTTACCGACCCTGTACGCCATCGTATGCGCGGTATTGATCATCTACATTCTGCATTTCCTGATCCGGCACCGTGGAAAAGCCCGCTGGGCCTGGGGAGGATTACTGGTCGCCGGACTCGCCAACCTGCTTCTGACCCAGTCCTTCGGAGGGGTCGTCTATCTGGCGGCGGGAGTACTGACTTACCTCCTGTTTTCCGGAATCCTGAGTCTACGGATTCTGGCCCCGGCCCTCATGACCATATCGCTATTCCTTTTCGTGATCACCGGGCTGCGTTTTACCGAGGCCCGGCGCCTGGACCCGGTACGGCTGCGATTGTCCAATTGGCAGCAGGCGGTTCGCCTGGTTCAGAGCAGCCCTCTGTTCGGCATCGGCCTGGGCAACTACGCGTCCGAAGTCAGTACCGTAACCCGGGGCAACGAAGCCCGATCCATTTACGCGCACAACGCCCTGCTCCAGGAAGTGGCGGAAACCGGACTTCTTTTCAATCTGTTCCTGGTAACGATCCTTTGGCGTTATCGCCGGAGGCTTCGGCCCATGACCGTCCGCCCCGCGGCGCACCACCTGGCGGTGTTCATCATATTGATTGTCTACAACCTGATCGACATCGGGATATACTTTTTCGCCGCCGGTTTTCTGCTGGTCACGGCTTTATCTCAAGTCTACCGCCGGGATGGCCCACCGCGCACACGCTGGCTGATTCCCGCCTTGCCGTTGGTGGTCATCCTCATTGCCGGGGCTTTGTCCCGGGACACCCTGCAGGAAGGAAGAATCCTGCTTGCCCGGCAGAGATTCCCCGAGGCAACGGCGAGTTTTACCAGGAGTTTGGGATGGAACCCCTGGAATTCCGCCGCCCACATGGGCCTGGGCATGTGCCACCTGCTCAACCACCGGCTTCCGGCGGCCCGGCTGGCCGTGGATCGGGCCCTGAGCATTCAGCCCGGAGCCCCGTACGGCCATTTTCTGATGAGCCGTATCCGTTTCGCCCAGGAACGCTATCAAGACGCGCTTTTCCATGCGGACCGGGCGGCCCTGCGCAGACCCGGACACGCACCCTATATCCGCTGGGCGACCTTTCTCGAATCCCTTTTTGCCAATGAAAACCTTTCTACAACAGATTGATTTTATCCTGATCGCCGCTTGGGCGCTGCTCTTCCCCGGCAAGGGATCCATGGCCTATTTTCTGGGATTCGCTCTATTGGCCGGGTATTACCTGATCCGCACCTTTTTGGCGGGGCGTCACATCACGACCAGCAGGTTTTCCACGGCCCTGATGGCCGCCATCCTCCTGCTCATTATCAGCGCCCTGTTTACACCCAACCGACAGAACGCCCTGCTTTTCATATCCGACCTGATCCTGGTCGCATTGCTGGTAACCGGTTTCGACAACGGCCGCCGCAACCGGGATTACTGCATTACCGGTATCCTGGTGCTGATTTCAACGATTTCCCTGGTCACCCTGATCCTTCGCGTCTCCGGGGTACCCGCCAAGCCGGGCTTCTTCTTTGCCAATCCCATTCACCAGGGGATCATCTCCGGACTGGGAGCGGTATGGCTTCTCCACTTCCTGGTCAGGCGTTTGTCAATCTTCAGGGCCATCCTGCTCGTCATCAACCTGGCGGGTGTATTCGTGTCCGCTTCAAAGGCGGCTTTTATCGGCACCGTAATTTTCGGGCTGCTCAGCATCCCTCTTCGGCGCCGGCGCTGGCTTGCGGCCCTGGCGGGAGTCGTAGTCCTTACGTTTCTGATTCCCAACCCGGTGCGCGATATGTTCCATTACTCGTTACGCCACGATCCCTATGCCGCCAATCGTATCGATATCTGGGCTATGTCTCTGCGGGTGAGCGAAGCGTTCTTTCCCCGGGGAACCGGCCTGGGGAGTTTCGGTGCCGTGGCTCCGGCATTCAACTTCCCCCAGGAGGATGGGCCCGCCAGATTCTTCAAAGTACCCCGCAAAACCCACAATGACTACCTCAAACTCCTGGCTGAAAGCGGCGTATTCGGACTGATAATCATTTTTCTGCTTGGGGCGGCGGTATTGGCACGAATCAGACGGCGAGGACTCCGGCACCGCAGCGGCGCCGTCCTGCTCTACCTCTTGTTTCAGGCCCTGCTCTTCAACCTGCTTTTTGAATTGACATTCCTGATCCTCTTTCTCTTCATCCTGGACGACTGGATGGAATCTCCCCGGAGATACTATTCGCCCAGCGCGGCCACGCGCATATCCCTGGCGGCTTTTCTCGTTCTGCTGGCCCTTTTCAGCTACATCCTACCCTACCGGGGCGGGCACTACCTGAAAACCGCCCGGGGAGAAACCGACTTTCTCAAAGCTTTCCAAAGCGCCCGTCGCGCGGTCCGGGCGACCCCAATGGCCCCGGAGCCGCATCTACTCCTGGCTGATATCTACCGCCGCTACGATGATGAGCACCATTCCTATCGCGCTTTGGCCGGGGCCCGGTACCATCTCACCCGCGCCCGGCGCCTCAACCCATATTCCGCCCAGGCTTCCACCGCCGAAGCTGAGATTCTGGAAAGACTGATCTCCCGCAACCTGAAGTATCCGAAGCTGGAAGAGGAAATCATGGCATGCCTGGACCGGGCCCGGGATGCGGCGCCGCTGAATCCCTTCATCCGCATGCACCGTGCCCGCATCCGGCTGGAATTCGGCCACGCCGGTGCGGCGGTCAAAGAGGCGCGGAACGCACTGAAGCTGGAGCCTCGATTTCTTGAAGCCCGGGTTTTCCTGCGCCGTCATTTTCCCGACACCGTTGACGAAGACACGTTTCGTCAACAGGTATCAGCCATCCTGGTCCTACGCCGCAAAACCCGGCCCCGGCCCGGCAGTTACCTGTACGGACTGTTCCTGCTCCCCCCGGCGGACCGGGGCTGGCTGCTCGGTACCTTTCCGCATCTTTCCGTCCCGTAGCCGCAACAGCCGTAACAGCCGTGGGAAATCCGTCAATTCCGGATTGAGTCGCCGGGCTTCAGCCATGGCCGTTTCCGCTTCCTCCCAACGTCCCATCCGGGCCAGCAGCAGGCATCGCTGCAACCACAACTCCCCGGTCACGCCAAGCTCTCCGGCCCGATCCAGGGCCGCCAACCCCAGATCATATTCCCGCCTCATCCGGTAATACCTGGCCACGATCATCAAGGCTTTAAAGCGCATTCCCTCCTGGGCCGACTCCCGGGCAATCTTCTCGGCCCGCAGGAATCCTCCCCGGGGGTCCCCGGTCACCAGGAGCAGATTCGCCTCCAGAAGAGACGACATCTCCCCCACATCCACCCAGCGACTGGCCCGGGACACTTCACTCCCGCGGCGGACCAGGGCCAAGGCTTCGTCATACCGTTTCTCTCCCGCCCGCTTCAAGGCCAGGGGCAGCAAGAGCAGGCTGTCTTCGGGATGATTGGGAACGAGCCGGGAGAAAAACGTCTCATCGTCTTGAAAGTACTTTTGATACGTCAGGTTCACCCCGGCAAATCCCAGGCCCATACCAACAGCCAGGGAGATGACGACAACCCGGCGGCGCCCCAGGCGCCGCCACAGATCCATCAGCAGGCATCCGCCGAGAACCGCCGGAAGATAGACAAAACGGATGGCCACCGGGGGGGAGGAAGGCACCAGGTCGGGATTGATTACCGGCGCCAACAGGAAGAGAAAACCCAGGGCCCCGGTCATGTAGGTCCATTTTTCTTTTTTTCGCACCACCGCGATCAGCACGACCATTGCCAGGAGACCCCAGGCCAACCATTCCAGGGTAGTGGAATCGAACCGGGCCATGGCGAAATAGGGATCCGGGAGAACCGGCACCAGGATCATGCGGGCGTAGACCCCCATGGTTTTGAGCATGAGGGGAACCTGGGAGAATGACGCCCGGGCCAGGCTGCCTCCGGATCCGGAGATCATGATGTGAATCCACGCGAAAATCATTGATACCAAGGTTAAAACAGCTACCGGCAGGCGCCCGCGACGCCATTTGCCGCGCCCCCAGGTTATCGCCAGGGCGATAAGCGGAAACACCGCCAGATTCTCCTTTACAAAAAGCCCGGGAATAAACACAAAGAAAACCAGAATCAGAAACACTCTTTTTCCGGTTTCCAGATATCGCAGGAAAAGCAGGGACGCCGCCAACGCCAGTAGAGCCGCCAGCAGGTCGGGACGCCCTGAAATCCAGGCTACGTTTTCGGCATGCAGGGGAAAAAGGGTAAACCACAACCCGACAAAAAAGGCTTCATGCGGCCTGCCTCCCCCCCAAGCCAGGAAAAACAGGAATATCAACACCGCCACGGCGGCATTCAACAATACGTTCGTCAAGTGAAATCCAAAGGGATCCTGACCCCAGAGAAGATAATCCACCCGATAGGAAAGCAGGGTCAGGGGCCGCCAATAGTGGAGGAAGGGGAAATCGGGAAAAGCGAAGAATTTTTTCCCCAGGGTTTGGACAAAAACCCGGCCGTTCTTGACCCGGGGATTGTTTTCCACCAGGACGTGATCGTCCTTGAGAAAATCAAAGTGCAAAGTGGGCGAATACAGCGCCAGGTTAACCAGCAGGAGCAACAGCAACAGCCAGGGTGCCGGACGGCGGCGGAGGTTGTCCTTGATGGTCATTTCTCTCCCTCTCTCCGGGATTTTTTTCGATCCATATGGCGATTATAGCCGTTTCCGGTCCGTGATCGGAATACCCGCTTTGATTTTCCCCCGAAAGCCGGGATATAATCAGTGCATGAAATCCGGAAAAGGACCGTGGATCGCCGCTTTCCTATCCCTTCTCCTGCTGGCTTCCCTGCTGTATGTCTCTTTTCAGCCGGACGATTATTACATCTATCTCCAATACGCCCGGAATCTCAGCCAGTCGGGAATTCCCGCCTTCAACCCCGGGGAACCCTCCTATGGATTCACCTCGCCCCTCTGGCTGGGGATATTGGGATTGGGATTCCATGGCGGCCACCCCCACATTTTTCCCAAAGCCTTTTCATTCCTGCTCTACGCGGCGGCACTCCTGTTGTTCTGGACCTTTTGTCGCCGCCGCTTCGGCCTTGAAGGCGCTATAACGGGTGCATTGCTTTTATTTCTCAATCCCTGGGTCTGGCGCTGGTCGCTTTCCGGGATGGAAACAACCGCGGCCCTTTTTTGTGCGGTCATGCTGGTGTCGGCATGGGCGGAAGACAAACCCTGGCTGTGGCTGCCTCTGGGAGTACTCCCCTTGTTGCGGCCGGAGCTCCTGGTCTGGACACTGGCCGGTGCCGCCTGGCTGGTATGGAAAAAGCGCCCCGTCAAAGCTATCGCGGCCCTGGCGCCGCCGGCCGCCTGGTTGCTCACCGCTCGTCAGATCTTCGATCAATGGTTCCCCAACACCGCCTACGCCAAGGCCGGGGGATTGTCCCTGGACGCCGTATGGTACGCGGTACGCAAAACCATCCTGACATTACAACCCGCCGATCTCGTGGCGCTGGCCCT
>Ga0272442_10012349_pt1 | contig 10326 bp, 6 predicted proteins | sample SSMForm2O_FD_200262 | JGI IMG/M metagenome (GOLD analysis project Ga0272442, IMG submission 200262) | Marine sediment archaeal communities from Little Sippewissett salt marsh, Falmouth, MA, United States - SSM-Form-2O | ecosystem: Environmental > Aquatic > Marine > Wetlands > Sediment ... | reverse complement strand
GTTATTTCCACGGCGGGAATGATTTCCACCACAGCATCCCTCACGGTCGGTTCCCTGGTTGTGTTGTGACTGCCCAGGATATCATCGAGCGCGTCGCCGACCAAAACGGTATGATACTTTTGGGACGTTACATTCGATCTCTCACGTCTTCTTGTCGCTCGCTTATCCGATAGCTGTTCATGCGCGGGCTTGACGTCGAGCGTATCCATAGCCCGCAAGGCATGCCCCTGGGCTCTTTGGACCGCGGGCTCTTTGACAGGCTCGTGAAGCGCTCTGCGCGAGGGCGATCGGACGACGGACGAAGTGATGTTGGGATTACCTGCCAGGACCGATGACGGCTCTTTGTCCATATGGTCGTCATCTAACATTTCCGAGGCAGAAATCACTTCCGTGACAGCGTCGCTCACCGTTGGCCTTTGGGTTGTACGAACATGTGAACAACCCGCCAACGCGAAAACTACAATCACGGCGCTAACAAAAATAAGGTATTGTATTGCGTGTTTCATTCTGGACTCCCCATCGATTTAAAAGTACGTGTAACTATTCCTTAGCGAAAGGCGCACGCTAAGCCAATTGGTCGCTTCATCAAAACGCATTTTGAGATGGACTTGCACCACTCCTGCTATCTTTGCCTAAAGAACGGCTTCTATATGTCGTCTTGGTTCGTTCTTAATCAACGATCAGCAAATCGTTGACTTCTCGGCAGAACTGGAGGGCAGAATAGACACTGACTGAAGAGAATATATAGATAGCTGAAGTGTGTGCCCTCATCCCTGGTTTTGTTCATTCCGTCCCTGAATTTCCTTCCTTTCCATTCACTCCACTAATGTTGACGGCCGTCGGAAGACAAAATATTCCCTAAAGCAATCCTGCTCGATCTGACCCAACCGCCCTGGTTCTTCCGAACGAATATCCGTTCTCTGCTCAAACACCGCCAATTACGGCATTTTTACACATGACGTGGTATCCTGTCAACCCAAAACTTATCGGACTTTTAATTTTTTTCAGTCGCCGGCGCCCATTCTCCTGGAAGGCGCAAAAATAACACTGGCAGATATTTATATTGCGATGGGAATTCAAAATATTGAGGGCTTTTGAGGATTGGGGATTTGAAAGTCTTTTCCGTATAACTCGGCAAATCTATTCCGTCCAACGAGTCGTTTGCCGTTAGCTCAATACGGTTCACCAGGGATTATTCACTATGGATTATTTCCCTGAGACCTCCTTCTACTTTGCTCGGGACAGGGTCTGTAGCTATGCTCGTTGAAATGGCTGGACGGATTCGCCTTTGGAGAGTATGCTTTTGAGTATGGAACATGCGAATAATCCAGAATCGGGGACGGTTCGGCCGCTTAGGGCGGCCGGGGCGATTGACTACGGGAAGATCCTCAATCCGGAAAGTCAAACCTTTTATAGCGGCATCGGCGCTGAGACGCCGGTCCTGGTCATTTTAGCCGCGGGTAAGGGGACGCGGTTCGGACGCGATCCGAAATGTATACAGCCCGTACACGGGACACCATTAGCCCGCCATTCGATTGATGCGTTTCGACGATTCAGCCCGTCGCCGGTGGTCTGCATCGTGGGTTATCGCTGTGAAGAGGTTTCGGGTAAGCTGGGAAGCGACAACATCTATGTTCGGTCGGACGACCCAGCGGGAGGAACCGCCTTCGCCGCCTTCGAGGCGTTTTGCGTTCCGGCGTTGATGGAGAAAAATCCCGCGCTTATTATCAGCATGGGCGACAGGATCGTGCCGTCATCGATCTTTCGCCGGATATGGGACGTGCACCGGGCCGGGGCGAAGGAAGCCGATCTTACGTTTCTGACCGCGATGTACGAGCCGCCGAAAGATCGCGGCAAGGGTCGGGTGATAAGGGACGCCGCCGACCGGGTTATGAAGATTGTCGAGGAAAGGGACCTTTCCGGCAAAGACGCCGTGGGGGCAGCTACCTGTGCACCACGTTGCGCACCCTGTGATTCCACGGAGGGTAACTGTCCGCTTTATGTCATTCGTGCCGCCACGCTGATGCGTCACCTGCGGGACCTGACCAATGACAACGCACAAGGACAATACTATCTAACCGATATCATCGAGTCGATCAGTCGGGAAGGCGGGGACGTCCGCACGATGACAACGACCGTCACCGATCCCGAATACGATCTGCTGTGCGCCGATGTCACCCGGGCGATGGACTTGGCGCTGCTGGAGGGCCTTTTGGATTCCACCGGCGGGGCGCTGTTCCCGGAGGAGTCGGAGGTCATGGAAGCCGCCAGGATGATCGCCGCCGACCGTCCTCCCGGTCAGGTCGCTTCCATTGCGCGCCAGTTAGGCGAACTCACTTCGATTATCGAGCAGAAGAAATTGTCGTTCAAGCCGGATCGCCCCGTGGGGATCGGCCTCTCCGGCGGGCGTCTGCGGATCGCCTTCATGCACCCGGACATGGGCCGGTTCTTCGGTCCCGCCTGGCAGATGCCGATCGGGGCCGGCCATGCGGGCGGCGAAGAACAGATCGTCGTGCTCGTGCAGCCGGCCAACGACCGCCGGATTCATCTGTTTCCGACCAATCCGCAGTATCAAGAGACGATGAATTTCATACCGTCGGACGATGAGGTGATGTATCCCGGCGAAGATATTCTGGACATGCACGCCTATGAAGAATTCGGCACACACATGAGCGAAAACGTTCTCTTATCATTGGGGTACTTCAGCGACGAAGAATTGCAGGAGCGAACCCGAAGGAACTTGCCGTTACCGCCGCCGTCGCTCTGGGTGATGAATAACATGCGACGACCCTTTGCTCTCGTCAGTAATGCGATCGCGTCTATGCGTACCCTGCATAGCGGGAACCTGGGCGCACGCGTCCAGGAGCATCTCGGCCGAGATCATTTTCTGGGTCTGCGTTTGGCTTCCACGGGGAATATTCCCCAGGGCGGCTTCTCAAGCTCATCCGCTGTTACGGTCGCCGTGAAGAACGCGATCAACGCGCTTTTTGACATCGGTATTCCGCCGGACCTGCTCGTTCATCTGGCGTGTCAGGCCGAATACGGCACAGGCGTGCGGGCCGGCTCGCTCGATCAGGCGACCGAACAAAAAGGACAAGCCGGGCAGGGAACATTGATCTCCTCCAATCCGAAGGACAACTACCAGGTTCTCGGGACCTACCCGGTCCCGACCGACCGGTTCCAGGTGATCTTCCCGTACAGCGTCGGGCGCGACCGTGAGGCGTGGCGGTGGTCCTGGGGGATGTTCGCCGAAGCAGTCACTCCCGGCGTGCCTCTGACCACCGGGGAGATGCGGAAGATGACCGGCAAAGCCGCCGAGATCGCGGCCATCCTCATGCGCTTGCCGCTCGATACGGACTTCTTCAAACAGATCGAAGCGGACCTGCTCTCCGACGGTCGGTTGAGTAAAACCAATCGCTCGTGGATCTGCGAAGTTCTGCGCCGTTTGCCGCTTCTGATCACACAGAAAGATCTAAGACAGCAAATACACGCCAATCGCACCTGGTATATCGATCAACTTGTTGAGGTCCATCGACTCAACCGGCGCGACGCCGGACAAAAAGCGGACATGACTTTCTCATCGCTGCTTTCCGGGTGGCGCGATCCACTTTTGCGGCGCACGACCGCCTCGGGCGACATCGTAGAGGAAAAAGGTATCCCCCTGCGAGCCATTGTGGCGTATCTCTTCGGCGAAGTGGCCAAGAACTTCCGGTTAATACACGATCCCGAGCGGTGGATCGACCTGGTCACCAAGTCCCAGCGAGGGGACAGATGTGTAAACATCGCATATGACACACTGCCCTCCCGAGAAGAAATGGAAAGCGAACTCGATTGGGAGGAAGGAGCCGGCGGGCCGGAACGGTTAAATCTCTGGCTCGAACGATTCGGCGCGACACCCTTCGACTACAACCGCGGCCTGGATGACGAATCACTCTCGCCGGACCATCCCCCGGAATTCCACCGTCTGGAAGGATCGAACTTCTTCCGCGGCCTGGCTTTGATCGACCTGGCCGAGGCGATGCTCAAGCGGGCGTTCGGCGACGACGCAGTGGCCGTCCGCGTGAACGCCGCGGGGCAGGGAGACTATTTCCAATTGCACATCGACGTCCACAAGGTAAACGCGAATGATGTGAAGCAGTTCATCCGCTTGGCTTTCTATCGCCGATTCGATCTGTCGCCAACTCCTGATTTCGTGGAGCTAAATCCCGGCGGCGGCGCTTTAGGATTGCGTTTGAACCGGTATGATTGCCTCCCGCAGCTCATCGGCCAATTGCATCTGTTGCTCAAAAGCACTCCGAACCCACACTGATTTGGAATCGCCTGCGCGAGCGAAGGAGACTTCAGCGATACAGGAATCAAAAGAAGCGTGTCTTAGATTACGTGCTGCGGAGTTTTCGTAAGATGTCCCAATAAGCTCCCCGTGCGCCTTGTTGGATCGCTTGTGTAAGGACCACATTTTCATTGTAGTTATAATTTGAGACGTCACCGTCGTCGGCTTTCGGATCGACCTCGACAGCAGGCTCGAAAAAACGTTCGTCGCCGGCGATTAAATCCCTGACAAATTCCGCGGGGCGCTCGCCCAATGCCTCGGAGATATAAAAGGTGGGCTGAAGCAAATCGATAGGACCGCTGTATTTTCGGCGAATATTGCTCTCTTTGCCTAATCGAATTTCCTCGGCCACAAGGGTCTCCATCGCCGTCCGGGGATACACTCTCATACCGAGTGCCGCGCCGGCGCAATCGGGATCGATCTTCTTAATGAAGTCGATGGTCTCTCGAACGGTGTGAGGAGTTTCTCCCGGCCCGCCCAACAGGAGATCGATCATGACGGCCATACCGTTCCGCCGACATAACGTCACGGCCGTAGCAAGGTCTTCTCGATGGTGTTGTTGACGATACATGCGGAGCATCGATTCACAGGCCGAATCTCCCGTGAAGTCAATTCCGACACACCCGGCCCGGGCCATCGCTTCGGCCAGGTCGGCATCAAACGGTGAGGGGAGCATATACGTGTACCAGCGAATTTTGTCTCCGAGGCAGCGCCGCCTGAATTCCTCACTGACGGCGAAGGCGTGGTCTTTCGATACATTGAATTCAGAATCGCAGATGTGCAGGACATCGATCCCTTGCGATAAAAGAGCCTCGACTTCATCGGCCACTTCGGCCGGTTTTCGCAGCCGGAGTTGATTGCCCTTGGCTAATGGATCCGCACAGTAGATACAGTTCCGGTTACAGCCTCGTTTGGTTTCCAATCCACATTGGCCGCCTCGTTTGAAATAGGCGCCGTTGTCAATAAAACTGCGATCGGTACCTAACGAGATCGGATTCGGCCAGGAGGGTGGATTCGTGTGAACGGTGCTATTGCCCCGCCATATAAGCCCGGGGACATCTTCGAATCTTCTTGATCCTCGCAATTGCTGGATCAGAAACGGAACTGCGATTTCTCCGTCGCCGCAGATGCCGAACTCGACGTTCGTATATTCAAAGATCGTTCCGGCGAAGATGGAAAATCCCACACCGCCAAGCACAATAGGCGCATCCGTTTCTTTTCGGATCGTCTCAACGAAACCTTTCAATCCGGGGACGAACCAGTCCGCACTCGGCCAGAAGCAATCGTCGGCATTTCGAAAAGACAGCCCGACGAGTTCGGGATTCCGGGTAGAAAAGTATTTTCTAACGGCCCGCGCCGGCTCATCAGCGAGGCCCAGGTCCAGGAGTTCGGTTTCGATTCCGGCCTGTTGGGCGGATGCGGCGACGTAATCCAGGCCGATCGGCCCAATGGCGGGATCCATGGTATTTGTGTTGATGAGTGTTAGCATGATCGGCAATCCCATGTTGCGGATCGCATAGCTTTTCTTTTAGGCACTCCCGGCTTAAATAGAAAAGGCTGGTTTTTGGAAAACCAGCCTTTGTACGAAATACAGCATAAAAGGTTTCAGGCCGCCTTTAGAACTTGTATCTGATACCCACACTGGCCCAGGTTTCATCTTTGTCGTCATTGACGGATTTGTCCATCGTGATCTGGTAATACACACCGGGCGTGAGGGTGACATTCTCGGCCAGGTCGAAGTTCGTTGAAATGCCAAAGACCGCGTTCGTCCAATCGTGATCGACCCGCTGGCCTGCCGGACCGACACCGTCATTGTACACCGTCTCGGCATGAAGGTTCCAAACCTGCTCCGGCGTCTCCGGCAAAAGTCCTCCGGTCGTCACCGCGTAATCAAGCATGAAAATATGAGCCCATCCTGAAGCCGTTCCATCCAAGGCGCGAACATAAGGCGTCGTGGTTCTCGCGCCGGAATATGAGCCGCTGTCGGCCGGCCATAGTTTTACCAGAACGTAACTTGGAACAAGGCCTCCCGGGAGTATCTTAGGGAAAGAGAAAATCCCGTGGAGTTCATACAAAGCAGCATTTTGAGTCCCTGGGGCAGGGCTTCCTTCCGTGGGTTGATCCGGGTAATTGTAATAAACCCATCCAAACCTGTACTGGAGCGCATAGGGCTGATCCATATTCAACCCGCCGACGTAATACAGGTTATAGTCCCATCGTTCGCCGTTCTCGAATTCGCCTGAATTCGCCCGGTGTCCCGTGACATTGACACCGAACGGACCGTAGCTCAGATCCACGCTGGGGTGAATGGCGCTTTTGTCATCGTAAATGTCGAAGCCGCGCCAAACATATTTGCTCGAATAGGTCAGGTCCACCCATCCGTGCAGCTCCGCTGGAGGCCCTTGTGCATAGGCCATACCTCCTATGACTAACAACATGAGGGTGGGGAACAAAATCTTGGCTCTCATAGTCTTCTCCTTAAAAACATTGCCTTAGCCTTATGAACTTCCCTTATAATGATTGCCCCCGGTCGAATCAAGAATAAAACGAATATTTTTTACCACTTTCCGCTTTTCCTCGCCTCGGCCTTGGGCAGATTTTCAAGGTCTTTGGTATATTTTTGCAACTCTTCTTCCGGCAACTCGTAATCGGTGAGTTTTCCGGAAAGATACGCGTCATAGCCCAAGAGGTCCATCAGGCCGTGTCCGCTATAATTGAACAGAATGATCTTTTCTTTGCCTTCCTCTTTCGCTTTTTGAGCTTCTTCAATAACGGCGGCGAGTGCCTGGCTGGTTTCGGGAGCGGGAATAAAACCTTCCGTTCCGGCCCATGTCAATGCCGCTTCATAGGATTGCAACTGGTGGTACGCCCTCGGCTTCATCAAGCCTTCTACGATGGCCTGGCAGACCAGCGGCGCCATACCGTGATAGCGCAGCCCGCCGGCGTGAATGGGCGGCGGAATGAAAGCGTGCCCGAGGGTGTGCATCGCCAACAGCGGCGTCGTGCAGGCGGTGTCACCGAAGTCGTAAGCAAACGGCGCGCGTGTCATGGTGGGACAGGCCGTCGGTTCGACCGGAACGATGTCAATATCGGCGCCGTTGATCTTGTCGGCGACGAACGGGAACGACAATCCTGCAAAGTTACTGCCGCCTCCGGCACAGCCAATGACCACGTCCGGTAATTTTTCTCCGGCGATTTCGAGCTGTTTCTTAGCTTCCAGACCGATAATGGTTTGGTGCAAAAGGACGTGATTTAAAACACTACCAAGGGAATAGCGGGTTTTGCCCGAGGTATCCGTCACCGCCTGCTCGATGGCTTCGCTAATGGCGATTCCCAGGCTGCCCGGCGTATCGGGCATTTCTTCCAGTACCTTCCTTCCGGCGTTAGTCTCGGAACTGGGGCTGGCCACGCAGTTGGCGCCCCATGTGGACATCATCATTTTTCTAAAGGGTTTTTGATCGAAACTGATCCTGACCATAAAAACCTTGCATTCGAGCCCGACCAGCTTACAGGCGAAGGCCAAGGCGCTGCCCCATTGGCCGGCCCCGGTCTCCGTCGTGAGTCGTTCAATACCGAACTGCTTGTTATACCACGCCTGAGCGACGGCCGTATTCGGCTTGTGACTTCCCGGCGGGCTGACGCTTTCGTCCTTGAAGTAGATGTGTGCCGGCGTATCGAGATACTTTTCAAGATACACGGCCCGACGCAGCGGTGACGGCCGCCAGCGATAGAGGATGTCCAGAATGCCCTCCGGAATGTCGATCCACCGGTCGGTGGCGACTTCCTGCTCGATCAGATTCATGGGAAACACGGGAGCAAGCATCTCGGGGCCGATGGGATTGCCGTCGGGACCCAGCGGGGGAAGCAGCGGCGTTGGAAGGTCCGCCGCCAGGTTATACCATTGACGGGGAATGTCGCTTTCGCTCAGTGGTATTTTGATGGGTGTCATTATCGTACTCCTAATTACAAAGCCAAGTTATCAGTTGTTCTACTATCCTCACGGTACGTCACATTTACTTCGCAGATCCTTGCGCCTGTCACAATCCTAATTCGCCGTCCCATGCAGGTCAAGCATAATTCCTTAAATCTACGGAGATTAAAAGAGACAAAAAAATTTCTTTTTGGGGCCGAAAAAAGTTTGATTCCGGCGGCGTCACTCTCTAAAATGGCGAAAATGTCCCACAAAGGAAAAATCCGGTAAAATCTTGAAAGGGGGCGCAAAATGGCGAAAAAGAAAGCAAGAAAGAAAGCCGTCAAGGGTTTGTGGGCCAAGAGCGAGGTGAGTCTGCTCAGGAAACTGTTTCCCAACAATCCGACAGCACAAATCGCTGGGAAGTTGGGAAGGCCGACCGATGCCGTTAAGAAAAAGGCTTCCAGAATGGGACTTCGCAAGTCGAAGAGATACATGAAGTCCCTCGGCAGATCGTGAGCGGATCGGGTAGATCTGTTTGTTCGGTTAACGCCACAGTGGTGGCATAAATACCCCGACCTTGCAACAATTGCGGTGTTGTATTTTTGTGAAGGCGTAACACCTCTGGGCTTGGGGTGCGCTAATTTCCAGGGAATGTCGTGTTTCGACCGCTTACTGCTGTTGCCTTCAGGGTCTTATGAACCGTGCAGATACGTTCTCAAACTACCTAACACGATGATTCTGTATTCAGGCCGCTTGTTTCACGCCGGGGTGGCGGTCAGTAGTCTCGACCATCCTCGGACGACCGGTTTCGTCTTTTTTGCCTGAAGATGAAAGCACTCGTATTTAGCGAAACGAATCATCTTATCGGGCGATCTAAATTCTTGACATTCCGTTCCGCCAATAGTATTCTTGCACTAATCGTTTTTTGGGATTACGTTTTCAAGAATTAACAAGAGTTTTGCAAAAGTTCAGAATTAAGATATTCTGGAGGTCCATTTGAGAGTTCTTTCCGGTATACAACCCTCGGGTAAGCTTCACATCGGCAATTTTTTCGGTGCGATGCGCCAGCACTTGCAACTCCAGGCCGAGCATGAGTGTTTTTACTTCATCGCTGATTATCACGCCTTAACCAGCAATCCGGCGCCCGATGAAATCGCCGGCCATAGCCTCGACGTGGCCATGGATTATATCGCCTTAGGGCTTGATACGGATCAAACCGTTTTTTGGCGCCAGTCGGACGTGCCCGAAGTGACGGAGCTGACCTGGCTGCTTTCCTGCGTGACGCCGATGGGGCTGCTGCAACGTTGCACGAGCTACAAGGATAAAGTGGCTCAGGGCCTCAGTCCCAACCACGGCCTGTTTGCCTATCCGGTTCTACAGGCTGCGGACATTCTTATGTACCAAAGTGATCTTGTCCCCGTCGGGGCTGATCAAAAGCAGCATATCGAAGTAACCCGCGACATTGCCCAACGATTTAACAATACGTACGGCGACGTGTTTACCGTGCCGTCCGAGCACATCATCGAATCCGTGGCTGTGGTTCCGGGTGTTGACGGGCGGAAAATGAGTAAGAGTTACGGCAATACGATCGGGATCTTCGAGCCGGAAGCCCTTGTCCGCAAAACAATCATGAGAATTGTAACGGATTCGGTGCCCGTTGAAGACCCCAAGGATCCCGACAAGTGCAACGTCTTCGCACTCTTGAAATTGTTTGCTTCCGGCGAAGAACGCCGCGACTGGGAAAGCAAGTATCGCAGCGGCGGCCTGGGCTATGGCCAGGTGAAGAAACGGCTTGCGGAGCTGACAATCGAATTTTTTCAGCCGTACCGGCAAAGACGAGCCGAGCTTGAGAGTAATCTCGACGAAGTGAAGGCCATTCTCGCCCAGGGCGCCGAGAGAGCAAGAGCCATCGCCGGGCCGACGCTGGAGAAAGCCCGCCAGGCGGTTGGACTGAGGAGATGACTTTGGCTGATTACCGCGTCAATCTTGACATCTTCGCCGGGCCGCTGGATCTACTTCTTTATCTCGTCCGCAAGGAAGAGGTCGATATCTACGATATTCCCATCGCCAAGATTACCGATCA
>Ga0272442_10012348_pt1 | contig 10327 bp, 7 predicted proteins | sample SSMForm2O_FD_200262 | JGI IMG/M metagenome (GOLD analysis project Ga0272442, IMG submission 200262) | Marine sediment archaeal communities from Little Sippewissett salt marsh, Falmouth, MA, United States - SSM-Form-2O | ecosystem: Environmental > Aquatic > Marine > Wetlands > Sediment ... | reverse complement strand
CGCCGGGCCTTCGCCGTCTGCCTGAGCGAGTCGCCGATGAAGGTGAGGACGTCCCCGTAGCTCTGGACGCTGATATCGCCGATGGTCGTGTCCTTGGAGATCTTGTCCAGGGAGAACGCCTTGATCGCCTCGATCTGGACCTTCTGCGCGTCGAGGATGGCGATCTCGTCGGCGATGGCGGCCATCCTGTCGGCCAGATCCCGGTTCTCCTCCTCCGCCTCGCGCCACTTCTGATCGGTCGCCCGCGCCAGGAAGTTCCGCTCCACCCGGACGTCGACCAGGCGCCCCGCGCTCGCCGAGACCCGGACGGAGCCGTCGTCGACCCAGCCGGGGAGCTTCCTGAACGCGAAGACGAGGGGCTCGGTCCCCACCTCGGCCACGGCCTCGCGGGTCAGCCGGGCGCGGTCCGAGTAGACGGTCACCTCGGTGACCGACGACTCCAGGGTTTCCGCGTCCGATCCGGGCGGCGCGTCCGTCGCGTCCGGGACGTCTGCGAACGCCGGCCCGGGCCCGTTCTTCCCGGCGTCCTTCGGGGTCTCGGGCGGCGCGCTGACCGCCGCGGTCGTCGCGCACCCCGCAGCGAAGGCGCAGGCGAGCGCCAGCAGTGACAGCTGTTTTGCCTCGATCATGATCATCCTCCCGGAAGGTGGTTGCTGTTGTGGGCCTCTTCCTTGCGGGAGCGACCACTGGATTCGACTTCCAGGGTCCTACGGTCATTCAATTCGGATCAAGGGAAGCGCGCCGGAATTACAAAAGTTTTACAACGGTTGGTCGACCCGGCGGCGCCGGGGGATCAGACCGGGATCTCGTCCAGGAGCCTGTTGAAGGCCTCGGCGTCGACTGCTTCCCCCAGCCTCTTTCGGAAGGCGGCCGCGCCGTCGAAGCCCTTGAGGTACCAGCACGCGTGCTTGCGCATCTCCAGGACGGATCGCTCCTGCCCGATCCAGCCCGTGTAGAGATCGAGGTGTCTGCGGCACGTCCGGATCCGCTCTTTCAGATCCGGGGCGCCGGCGCCGCCGGCGATCTCCCTGAAGATCCAGGGGTTCCCCTTCGCCCCCTGGCCGACCGCCACGCGGGCGCACCCGGTGGCCGCGATCATCGCCGCAGCGTCCGACGCAGAGCGGATCCCGCCGTTGCCCACCACCGGGATCTCCACGGCCTCGACGATCCGCGCGAGGGTCGCCAGGTCGACGTCGCCGCCGTGGCCCTGCTCCCGGGTCCGGGCGTGGATCGTGAGCAGCCTGGCGCCGCTGTTCGCCAGGACCCTCGCCGCCTCGACCCCGTTCTTGAGATCCCGGGAGTACCCCAGGCGGGTCTTGGCCGTGACCGGGATATCGACGGCCTCGACGACCGCCGCGGTGATCTCGCCCATCAGCCGCGGGTTCAGCATGAGGGCGACGCCGCACCCCTCCCCGTTCTTGATGACCTTGCGCGCGGGGCACCCGAAGTTGAGGTCGATCACGTCGGCCCCCTCCCGGTGGACAATCCGCGCGGCGCTGGCCATGATCTCGGGATCCCGCCCGTAGAGCTGGACGATGAAGGGCCGCTCCCCATAGTACCGCTCCATGAGGGACAGGGTCTTGATCCCCCGGCGGCGCCGCCGGTTCCTCGCCTTGGCGTCGAGGTAGACGACCGCGTGGCACGAGATGAGCTCGGTCACCGCGAAGATCGCTCCGAGCTCCGAGCAGAGTTTTCGAAACGGCGGGTTGGTGATCCCGGCCATGGGGGCGAGCGCGGCGCCCCGGGGAAACTCGTAGGGCCCGAGCCTCAAGTCAGCCTTCCTCGGGCAGTCTCAGGTCGAGGTCGAGGAAGATCTCCTCGAATTCGTTCCCCTTCCAGAGGAACTCTCCGGCGTTGTCCTGCTCGTAGAGGTGGGCGTACCGCTCCCAGTCCGCCGCGACGGTGTCGATCGCCTCGAGGAGGTAGTCGATGTCCTTCGGGCTCGTCGCCGGAGAGATGGAGATCCGCACCCAGCCGGGCTTCGACCACAGGTCCCCTTCCTCGAGGGCCTGCCGGATCTGCTCCGACTTCTGCTGCTCGATCTTGAGGAGCTCGTGGCCGTAGGTGCCGGCGCACATGCAGCCCGCCCGCACCTGGATCCCGTAGAGATCGTTCAGCAGGCGGACCGCCAGGTTGTGGTGGAGCCGCCCCTCGTGGAAGATGATCGAGAAGACCCCCAGCCGCTCGGCGTCGGTGTCGCCGAGGATGGAGATCGCGTCGTTCGCCTCGAATCGCTTGCGCGCGTAGTCGACGACGGCGTGCTCGGCCTCGAGGATTAGGTCCGCGCCGAGGTACTCCTTGAGCTGGAAGACCATCCCGGTGCGGATGATCTGGACGATTGGGGGGGTGCCGCCGGCCTCCCGCAGCTTCACGTCGCTGAGGTAGTGGTGATCCCACGGGGAGGTGTACAGCACCGTCCCGCCGCCGGGCTCGACCGGCACGTCGTTGGTGAACAACTCGGTGTTGGCGGCCAGGATCCCGGGCGTCTGGGGCCCGCCGATGAACTTGTGGGTGGAGACGAAGATCGCGTCCTTCCGCTTGGCCGGATCGTCGTCCGGGTGCATCTCGACCTTCACGTAGGGCGCCGCGGCGGCGTAGTCGTAGAAGGCGTAGCCGCCCTCCTCGTGCATCGCGGCGGACAGCGCGTCCACCTCGTTGAGGATCCCCGTAACGTTGGAGGCCGCAGAGAAGGTCCCGATCTTGAAGGGGCGATCCTTCACTTCGGGGAGCTTGAGCTGCCGCTCGAGGTCGCGCCAGTCGATCCTCCCCGACTTGTCGAACCCCACGAACCGCGTCTCGCCGACCGTCTCCCGCCAGGAGATGTCGTTCGAGTGGTGTTCCATCATCGATCTGAAGATGATGGGCCGCGCCTCGTCCGGGAGGCACTTCTTGCAGTCGTGGACCGAGGAGATCTGGTCCGGGATGCGCAGCCCCATGGCCAGGATGATCCGGTTGATCGCGGCGGTCGAGCCCGAGCCGGTGAAGATCACCACGTCCCTTTCGTCGGCCCCGATGACCCGTGACACGTGGCGGTAGGCGTCCTCCACCAGGTGGGTCATGTTCCGCCCCGAGGAGTTACTCTCGGTGTGGGTGTTCGCCATGTTCGGCAGCACCTGCTCCATTATCACCCGCTCGATGGGCTCGAAGGCCACGCCGGAGGCTATGTAGTCGAAGTAGACCCGGCGCCGCGGGCCGAAGGGGGTGTCGATCTTCGCGTCGTTCCCGATCAGGTTCTCCCGCAGGTAGCGGAGCCGCGGGTGATCGAGGATTGCTAGATCGGCGCTCGAGCTTGTTGAACCCATCTCGTGATCTCCGTTCTCGACAGGACCTGATTGTCTATTCTTAGCGGCGGCGGTGCGGGTTGTCGATACCGAGCTTCTTCATCTTTCGCCAGAGGGTGGTCGGGGACAACCCAAGGGCCTCGGCCGCCTTGTCGGTGCTCTCGTGGTGGACGAGGGAGGCGCGGATGGCCTGGCGCTCCGTCACGGCGACGATCTCCTCGAGGGTCTGGCGTTCCGCGATGGCCTCGTCGTTGTGCCCCAGGAGGTCCATGATCTGGATCTCGCCGCCCACGGTCAGGGCCACTCCCTGCTCCATGAGGTTCTCGAGCTCGCGCACGTTGCCGGGGAAGTGGTACGTCGTGAGGCGCTCGAGGGCGCCCTTGCCCAGGCGCACCGGGCGGTCCATCTTCTTCGAGTACTTCTTGACGAAGTGATCGACCAGCTGGGGGATGTCCTCCGGCCGCTCCCGCAGGGGCGGGATCCGGAACCGGGCGACGTTGAGGCGGTAGTACAGGTCCTCCCTGAAGCGCTTCTCGGCGATCGCCTTCTGCAGGTCCTGGTTGGTCGCGGCGATCACGCGGACGTCGACGGCGATCGGCTTGTTGTCCCCGACCCTCCGGATCTCCTTCTCCTGGATGGCTCGCAGGAGCTTCGCCTGCAGGGAAGGGGACGTCTCCCCTATCTCGTCGAAGAAGAAGGTGCCGCCCTCGGCCTCCTCGAACAGCCCCTTGCGGGTGCTGACCGCGCCGGTGAAGGCCCCCCGCGTGTGGCCGAACAGCTCGCTCTCCAGGAGCGTCTCGCTGATCGCCGCGCAGTTGACCGGGACGAAGGGCCTGTTGGAGCGCTTGGAGTTGGCGTGGATCGCCTTGGCGATGAGCTCCTTGCCCGTTCCGCTCTCCCCGGTGATGAGGACGGTCGTGTCGGTAGGGGCGATCTTGATGATCCGTGTGAGGATCTCCCGCATCGACTGGGAGCGGCCCACTATGTTCTCGAAGGCGTACCGCTCCTTGAACTCCTGGGTGAGCAGCGAGACCTCCCCCGAAAGCCACCGCCGCTCGAGCGCCTTGTCGACCTTGACGAGGAGCTCGTCCTCCGTGAAGGGTTTCTGGATGTAGTCCCAGGCGCCAAGGCGCATCGCCTCCACCGCGGTCTCGATGGTGCCGTAGGCCGTCATCACGATCACCTCGGTAAGGGGCGAGACCTCCCGGATGTGGCGCAAGACGGCGATCCCGTCGATCCTCCCCATCCGCAGATCCGTGACGATGAGGTCGTAGGCCTCGTCGTCGATCGCCTCGAGGGCGTCGGAGCCGTCCTTCGCCTCCGCGACGTCATGCCCCGCCCCCCGCAACATGATCGCGAGGGTGGTGCGCATGTTCTTCTGGTCGTCGACAATGAGGATCCGCGCCACTTTTCACCTCTGGCGAAGTTGAAAAATTCAGTTTGGGAGTAGTTTTCTGTATACCAGCACCGCACACACCCCACAACCCGAGTATGTCCCAATTGTGAAACCTCGACTGTTTCGCCACTCGAATCGAAAGGGCCCCCGGTTACTCCCGGTGATGTAAGTGTACGTCCAGAATAGTTTTTCCTTAACGGGTTGACTTGGGTACAGGCGTGGATAAATTGGGGCCACTTCTTCTGAGGAGGACACCCATGGGAAAGACTATCGGAATCGATCTCGGTACTACGAACAGTGTCGTGGCTGTTATTGAGGGCAAGGATCCCGTCATCATAGCGAACGAGGAGGGCGGTCGGACGACGCCGTCCGTCGTGGCGTGGGATGACCAGGGCGAGGTCCTGGTGGGACAGATCGCCAAGCGGCAGGCCATCACCAACCCGGAGAACACGGTCTTCTCGATCAAGCGGTTCATGGGCCGCAAGCACAGCGAGGTGGGCGAGGAGACCAAGATGGTCCCCTACAACGTGGTCGCTTCCGCCAACGGCGACGTGCAGATCGACGTCAAGGGCAAGAAGTACGCTCCCCCCGAGATCTCGGCCAGGGTCCTGATGAAGCTCAAGAAGGCCGCGGAGGACTACCTCGGGTCCACCGTCACGGACGCGGTGATCACGGTGCCAGCCTACTTCAACGACTCCCAGCGGCAGGCGACCAAGGACGCTGGCAAGATCGCCGGGCTCGAGGTCAAGCGGATCGTCAACGAGCCGACCGCGGCCGCCCTCGCCTACGGGCTCGACAAGAACAAGGAGGAGGTGATCGCGGTCTACGACTTTGGCGGCGGGACCTTCGACATCTCGATCCTCGAGGTGGGGGACAACGTGGTCCAGGTGATCTCCACCAACGGCGACACGCACCTGGGCGGCGACAACGTCGACCAGGTTATCATCGATTACTTGGTCGACGAGTTCAAGAAGGACCAGGGAATCGACGTCTCGTCCGACAAGATGGTCCTGCAGCGCCTCAAGGAGGCGGCCGAGAAGGCGAAGATCGACCTGAGCTCCCTCATGGAGACTCAGATCAACCTCCCGTTCCTCACCGCCGACGCCACCGGACCCAAGCACCTTAACCTGCGGCTGTCCAGGGCCAAGTTCGAGTCGATGATCGACAGCCACGTCCAGCGGACCCTGGCGCCCTGCCAGCGGGCACTCGACGACGCGGGCAAGCGCCCCGGCGACATCGACGAGGTCGTCCTCGTGGGCGGATCCACCAGGATCCCGCTGGTCCAGCAGGCGGTCTCCAAGTTCTTCGGCAAGGAGCCCCACCGGGGCGTCAACCCGGACGAGGTCGTTGCCCTGGGCGCGGCGGTCCAGGCGGGTGTCCTGTCCGGCGACGTCAAGGACCTCCTGCTGCTGGACGTGACGCCCCTCTCGCTGGGCGTCGAGACCCTCGGCGGGGTCGCCACGAGCATGATCCCGCGGAACACCACGATCCCGGCCAAGAAGACCGAGGTCTACTCCACCGCGGCGGACAACCAGACCTCCGTCGAGATTCACGTCCTCCAGGGCGAGCGGAGCATGGCGCGGGACAACCGGACCCTCGGCAAGTTCCACCTCGAGGGGATCATGCCCGCCCCTCGCGGGGTCCCGAAGATCGAGGTCACGTTCGACATCGACGCCAACGGCATCGTCAACGTATCGGCGAAGGACATGGCCACGGGCAAGGAGCAGAAGATCACCATCACCGCGTCGTCGGGCCTGAGCGACTCCGAGATCGACAACATGGTCAATGAGGCCGAGAAGCACAAGGCCCAGGACGAGGAGCGCAAGAAGGGGATCGAGACGCGGAACAAGGCGGAGCAGCTGGCCTACGCGACCGAGAAGACCCTCGAGGAGCACAAGGACAAGCTCCCGGCCGAGGAGGTCTCCAAGGTCGAGGCGGCGGTCAAGGATCTGCGCGAGGCGATCGCCTCGGAAGACACCGGTCGGATCGAGGCCCAGATGGAGAACCTCACCAAGGCGTCCCACAAGATCGCCGAGGTGATGTACCAGTCGGCGGGCGCCCAGGGCGGGCCGGTTCCGCCGGGAGCCGACCCCGGGGCACCCCCCGAGGGAGAGGCCCAGCAAGGCTCCGACGACGGGGACGTGATCGACGCCGAGTTCGAGGAGAACAAGGACTGATCCGCCACACTTCCACAAAAACCCACAAGCGCCTGCAGCTCCCTCTATAATCAATATCGTACATCTTCTGACAACTCGCGGAGGTGATCCCCATGAGGAGAGCGTTTCCGATCCTGTTCGTCGCTTTCGTCGTGTGTCTGGCTGTGGCCTGCGACGACGATGGGGACGAAGGCAACTACGACGTGGATTACGATCCATTCGACGACGGGATGCCCACCGCGGGCAACCCGGACGGGAACTGCCCGGTGCCGGACGAGGCGATGGAGGAGGACACGTCGTCTCCGGATCACGTGATCGGGGACGGCACCCCCGAGAGCTGCACGAGCGAGGCGGTGGTCGAGGCGGTCGCCCTCGGCGGGGTGATAGTCTTCGACTGCGGCCCGGACCCCGTTACCATCGTGATGGAGGAGACGGCCAGGATCTTCAACGATACGGGCCCCGAGATCGTCATCGACGGGGGGTCCAGGGTGGCCCTCAGCGGGGCCGGCGTGCGGCGGATCCTTTACATGAACACCTGCGACCCGGACCAGGTGTGGACCACCGATCACTGCGACGATCAGGACCACCCCCGGCTGACGGTTCAGAACCTCACATTCATGGACGCCGACTCGAGCGATGAGGGCGAGTACGACGGCGGCGGCGCCATCTGGGCGAGGGGCGGCCGGCTCAAGATCGTCAACTGTCGGTTCTTCGGGAACGCCTGCGCGGACGAGGGGCCGGACGTCGGCGGCGCGGCGGTCCGGGTCTTCAGCCAGTACGACGGGCTCCCGGTCTACGTGGTCCACAGCACCTTCGGCGGGGACGAGGACCTCGGCGGGGTCGGATCGAACGGCGGCGGGGTGAGCAGCATCCAGGTCTCGTGGACGATCATCAACAGCCTGTTCACCCACAACCGGGCCGTGGGCGAGGGGGGCAACCCGGCCGAGGACGGCACCCCGGGCGGAGGGAGCGGCGGCGCCATATACAACGACGGCCTGACGATGACCCTTTCCCTGTGCGGGGTCGACATCGAGCACAACGAGGTCAACGCGTACGGCGCGGCGATCTTCTTCGTGAGCAACAACCACGACGGGACGATCGTCATCGAGGACTCGGTGATCAGGGACAACGTCAACCACGGCGGGAGCACCTGGGAGATATTGCCGGGGATCTCGGGCCACGACGACACCACCATGATCATCGATGACGACTCGATCATCGAGTGAGGTCCGGATCAGAACCGGGAGATTATAGCCTCGGCCAGGCGCTCGGGCGCCTCCCACTGGGGCATGTGACCCACGCCTTCCAGGACGACCAGCTTCGCGTCGGGGATCGCCGCGGCGAGCCGCTCGCCCCGGTCCACCGCGGCGATCTGATCGTCGGCGCCGTGGATCACCAGGGTGGGGCAGGAGATCCGGCCGAGCTCGTTCGCGACGTCGAAGATCGCGCAGGCCGCCCGCTGACCGGCGACGCCCCTCCCTCGCGGTCGCTTGGTCAAGCGGTCCGCCACCAGCCGCTCGAACTCGTGGGGGTGAGCCTCGACGTACTTCGGGGAGACGCTCACCGTCATGTTGCCCCGGACGATCTCCTCCGGCGGCCCAGCGGTTCGCGAGAGAGCGGCCCTGGCCTCCTCGGTCGATCCCAGATCGTCGGATCGGCCGGACGGGCCGGTCCCGATCAGGACGAGACCCCCGACGAGCTCCGGGTGATCCAGGGCCAGCTGCTGGGCCACGCAGCCGCCCATCGAGTGGCCGGCGACGACGGCGTTCTCCATTCCCAACCCCTCGAGCAGCGCCGCGGAGTCCGAGGCCATCAGGGGGATCGTGTACGGTCCGGGGGTGGCCTCGCTGAACCCGGCTCCCCGGTTGTCCATGAGGACGCACCTGAAGCGATCCTCGAGGAGCCTGGTCACCGGGTACCACACCGAGAGATCGAGCCCCATCCCCGCGAGGAAGAGCACGGGGCGTCCTTCCCCCTCGACCTCGTAGTGGATCTCGCATCCGTCCAGGTCGACCTTGGGCATGCCTGCTCGTTTAGTCCGAACTCGGGGTCCGATCAAGCTGAGAGACACCTCGAGTTGCCGCCCCACCGCTTTCTGTAAAGTGTTGACTGGCTAGAATATCGGCAATATTATTCCAACCGAATCTTTTCGTGGGGAGAAGGGCAAGAGCTACTTCGAGAAGGAGCAAGACATGATTTCTGGCAAATTCGGGTTGTATTTTTGACAACGGTTTTTCTGGGAGCATTTTTCTTTTCTTCTGAACTTCCAGCACAAGATTTCGATGATGTAATTTACGATTCGGAAAGGTATTACGACCCTTTGAATTTTGAATGGAAAAACATTAGTGTGGATAGCACGATCCTTGCCGAGAACTTGGAATTTAGTTTAAAGAACAATAATCCTTTTTCAATAAAAGCGGTTCCTACATTGGAGTGCAAAGGGCTCCTGGTGAAGCAAGCCAAGCTAGATCTTCCGGAATTGTATCTTGGTGCGGGAGAAGAACGTTCCGTGTCAGTTCCAGCCGAATCAATTCCACTTCAGACCGCCAACGCAGCAAACGAGGTTCATGTTTCTGTCGACATTTGTTCGGAGAATCCGAATATTGCGTATTCCTGGTCTACTGTTTTTCCTCCTGCCTATTATTACCATTCAGAAGATGCTTTGCGCATCGTCATTATGAATTCGATAGGATTTTTTGCGAATGGTTCGAAGAGGTTGGGCGGGATTACTCTGGGAGAAGAGATTGACGAACAAGAGCCGCTGGGTTATTTGGTCGATGACAATGGGGGATTGACAGGAATATTCCCTGATGACACATCATTGGAAATGACTTCGGATGACGGCAGAGTAGTCGGCCGTATTGTAGGCAGAGAGTTGGGCGCAACACCCGTTGTTGTGGTTTCCAATGATTCCGTTTCAGATCCGACACCTGTATTGGTATCTCCCGTCGGAGTTCCGTCAATGATTGTTCCCTACGAATCCATGGAGCCTTGGCTGCCACCGCCCCCCGAGCCGCCGGTCTCAACTGCGCCCAAGGCGAAGTTCTGTGCGACATGGAATACCTGGTTTCACGATTCCGATCAGGAAATGGGAGATGACTATTTGACAGATGGATACGATACGGTCGGAACGACATATCAGGCTGTCGAGACCGCGAGACCTGCCAAGCACGCGACAGGTGTACTGGCGAAGGTCTACAAGACTTGGCTTGTCGTGGGTCCTTTCCAAATCATGCCGGTGAATGTCTATGTGATTGTATGGCAGGGAACCCTAGACAACGATGGTTGCACACCGACAGTGTATATCGAGTCCAATACCCAGTATTCTTTTTCTCAGGGGGCGATATTGAAGGGCGAGGATTTCGAGGGAGATTTTAGGTTCATCCGGATCCAGCCGTGCTGAGATGAGAGGAGTTGGCTGACCGGCAACTCACCGAAGGATTCAAGTAATAGGAAACAGACGGGAAATGGACAACGTGGACACCGGGTGCTCA
>Ga0272442_10012347_pt1 | contig 10327 bp, 4 predicted proteins | sample SSMForm2O_FD_200262 | JGI IMG/M metagenome (GOLD analysis project Ga0272442, IMG submission 200262) | Marine sediment archaeal communities from Little Sippewissett salt marsh, Falmouth, MA, United States - SSM-Form-2O | ecosystem: Environmental > Aquatic > Marine > Wetlands > Sediment ... | reverse complement strand
TTTTTCAAGACCGAGCAATGGCCCAAGGCTTTCGCCTATGCCTGGGACTGGCTCTACGAGCTGATGACCGAAGATGAAAGGGCGCAGATTCTGGCCGGCCTGGAAATCTGGTGCAAGGCACTCTATGAGCACACCGAGTCCTGGTGGTGGCGGGATGCGTCCTATAACTGCGGGGCCATACCGGTAGGGGCTTTGGGGCTTCTCTGTACGGCAATCCAGGCTGAAACCAAACACCCGGAGTTCGACAAGTGGTTTACCAGTGCGCTGCGCCGTGTCCGGGACAACTATTTCCCCACCGCCTGGAGAGCCAACGGCATCTGCTACGAGGGCCCCTGCTATGCGCATTACCATAAGAACTCGACACAGTTCGGCGAGGCTCTCCGGCGCACCGGCGGACCGGATATCATTACGGCCAGCGGGGCTGTCAACGCCATGCATTACCAGCGCTTTCAATGGATGCCCCAGGGCGGCTGCGGCCCGGTCGGCGACAACACCGAATACGGCCGCCGGGTTTTTCAGGCCATCTATCTTTTCGGCATCGGCCAGATGAACGACGGACCCGGCCTTTGGACTTTCGAAAAAAACACCGACCGAAGAAGGCTCAACCCGATTCTCACCTTTGTCTGCTATCCTGATCATGTGCAGCCGGTTTCACCCAGTGAGGCCGATTGTCTCACCTCATATTATTTCGAGATCACTCCCAACCGCGCAGGCTATATTTACAGCCGCTCAGAGTGGGACAACGAGGAAGCGGCCTGGTTCGCTTTTGTCACCCGGTACGCAAACGCCAACCATCAGCACTACGATATGAATTCGTTCCTTTTTATGGCTTTCGGCGAAGAGTTCGCCACCCATGCCAATATCTATTCGTACAGGCACGAACACCACGGAGCGGATATCGAGCACAACATGGTGATCGTGGACGGTGGCGGTATGCCGGCCAATGACCGCAGCGGCTCTGCCGGGGACGACTGTTCGCTCAACGGTTACATGACAGGCGTGGGCACCGGCCATTTTGCGGATTACATGCGGGCAGACGCCAAACTCTCCTACAAGGACCGCTCCGTGCGGGGTACCACCCCGGCCCTGCGTGCGGACAGGTACGGCCTTTTTGTCAAGCAGGGGGCCAATCCCTACGTGGTGATGGTGGATGATATCCAGAAAAGTGAAAGCGATCACGACTACCTCTGGCAGTGGTACACCAGGGCGAAAGAGGTTGATGGCGCAGGTACCCTGAATGACCCGCTTCTGATCGAAGGCGAAAAGGCAAACTGCGCAATAGCTTTCCTGACTCCAGGTGAGCCGGAACAAGATTTCCAGATCGCCAGGGGCGGCAGTAAGCGCTACCCTCTGGAGCTCGGCCTGATCCGCGTGCACCAGCGGGGGAGCAGGGTGCGCTATTTTTCTGTCGGGGCTGCCTGGGAGAAAGGAACCGCAGCGCCTAACTTCAAGCCGGGCCCGTCCGTGGCCGGCAACCCGGATGCACTGAGCCTGGTGGTCGAGGGTGAGAATTTTACCGACCATATACTCTGGCAGCCGGAGGAGATTCCTGAGACCCCGGGAGTAGAAATATCATCCGGAAAGATGGTCACGGATGGTTTCCTGAGCCTGGTGCGCACTGATAAGGACAATCAGGTGACAGGCTACGTTCTGGGCGACGGGAAAAAGTTGATTTATAATGGAAAGGTCCTGGCCGAGGCGGAAGAGGCCTGGAGCGTGTCGGCGGATGCGAAGCGGATCTTTGCCACCGGAAGAAAGCGTGCGAGACAGGACTTGCCACCGGTGGCGGCGCAAGGCAGCTGCTGGCTGCCGCAGCCGGAGGCCGCGCTGTTTGCCGACGGAAAACAGCTTGCGCCGCCCATGGCCCCGGGCCGCATGGCGCTGGTCGGGAAATAAAAGGCGTAAGTCCGGGAAATCGCCCTGGGCAGCTCTGTTTTTGAAAATCGTACAGATAACACAAATCCTGAAAGGGTCTGATCATGCATGAAAACAGTTATCTGAAAATCATCGGTTTTCTTTGCATCATGGCTTTGATTTCGTTTCCCATGAAATCTGATGCTGCTCCGACTGCGGAATCAAAAGGGAAGATCAAGGTGATTATCGATACGGATATAGGGGAAGATATAGACGATATCCTGGTAACGGCTTTCGCGCTGAACAGCCCCGAGTTCGAGGTGCTGGCGATTACCACTGTGGACGGGAACGTTCGGGCGCGTACCAGAGTGGCCCGGAAAACGGCGGTCCTTTACGCACAGCCCGGGGTGGAGGTGGCCGCCGGCTATGTAAGGAACATGCCGCTCGAGGATATTACTTATACCGGGTTCAGCGGGGGTGTGCGCTACGGCGAGGTCGCGCCGGATGAACAGGGCCTGCCGCCGGTTTCCCACTTACGGGCCGATGCATTGATCGCCAGGCTTGCTGAACGATATCCGGGCGAGGTGACTGTGGTCACTATCGGCTCCATGAGCAATATCGGCCACCTGCTGGTACGTTATCCGGATGCTGCGAAAAAGTTGAAACAGATCGTGACCAATGGCGGAAATTTCACCTCCGAAGAGCACCGTATCGGCTGGAACCTTCGCTACGACCCAATAGCCGCGGTAATGGCCGCGCGCTCGACAGTGCCCTGGGTGCTGCTCTCCGAGTCTACCTCACGCTACTGCGGCCCTCGCAAGGAAGATGTCGAGCGTCTCAAGAAAGCCGGTCTTCCCACCACGGAGCTTCTCGTTCAGGCGATCCACTGGTGGAGGACAAACAAGACCGACGCCACGAGCCTTCCCCATGTCTCGGACCTCAATGTGTTTGCTTATCTGCTCGGAGGATGGGTTGAAACCGTGCCGGGGAAGATGTTTATGGATATCGGTCCGCGCGGCACACTGCCCGGGTTCAGGGTCGAAGATGACCCCGAGGGCCGAATCCTTCTCGGTAGGATCATACCTCGCGAGAAAGGGGCCAGGCTTCGTGAGATTTTCATGGAGCGCCTGCTCGCTCCGCCTCCTGCCAGGTGATTATACGGTTTCTCGGAAAGTGCACCCGGAGCATAATGGAATATCTATGAAATCCGGAGAAAAGATAGATGACAGGTAAACAGGCCGTACTTTCAGCATTGAATCATCAGGCGGGCGGCAGGGTCCCGATGGATTTCGGCGCTACCGCGGTCACCGGCATGCATGTGAGTTGTGTCGCAGCCCTGCGTGACTTTTACGGCCTTGAAAAAAGGCCGGTGAAAGTCCACGAGCCCTATCAGATGCTCGGGCTGATCGAGGAGGACCTTCAGCAGGCTCTCGCACTGGATGTGGAGGGGGTATTTTCTCTGAATACGATGTTCGGATTCCCGGCCACCGGCTGGAAAGAGTGGAGGATGTATGACGGTCTGGTGGTGCTCGTCCCGGAAAAATTCGTCACCACAGTGGATGAAAACGGAGATACCCTGATCTATCCCGCCGGCGACACCACAGCGCCGCCAAGCGGCAGGATGCCTGAAGGCGGATACTTTTTCGACTCGATTATCCGCCAGGAGCCGATTGATGAGGGAAATCTCGACCCCGCGGACAATCTCGAGGAGTTCGGCCCTGTTTCCGGAAAAGAGCTTGACCACCTCCGGACTGAATCCAGGCGGGCTGCCTCCACGGGCAGGGCGGTGATCGCAGGTTTCGGCGGCACAGCATTCGGCGATATTGCCCTGGTGCCGGGTCCGTTCCTGAAACATCCGAAAGGAATCCGCGATGTCACCGAGTGGTATATCTCCACCCTCACCCGCCAGGACTATATCCATACTGTGTTTGACAGGCAATGCGAATCAGCCCTGGCCAATCTGGAGAAAATCAATGCCGCTGTCGGCAGCCTGGTCGATATTGTTTTTGTCTGCGGCACTGATTTCGGCACCCAGAGTTCCCTGTTCTGCTCGCCCGTCACTTTCGGTGAATTATATATGCCTTACTACAAGCGGATAAACCGCTGGATCCACGGAAATACGAACTGGAAGACTTTCAAGCATTCCTGCGGTGCAGTGGAGGGGCTGATGAATCATTTTATCGAGGCCGGGTTCGATATTATCAATCCGGTGCAGTGCGCCGCTGCCGGAATGGAGCCGGAGAAATTGAAAGACAAGTATGGCCGGGACCTGGTTTTCTGGGGCGGGGGAGTGGATACCCAGGATGTACTGCCGTTCGGCACGCCGGAAGAGGTCCGCGAGCAGGTGCTCCGCCGCTGCGAGATTTTCAGCTCGCACGGCGGCTTCGTTTTTAATTCCGTCCACAATGTCCAGGCCGGAACACCGGTGGAAAACATAGCGGGCATGATCGAGGCGGTAAAAGAGTTCAACTCAAACAGATAAAAAGGTTATTGGAGGCAGTCAGATCGACAGAAGGCGCTGCTTTCTGTCCCGGAAAATATTTCGTTTCGCAGTGGGGCGGCCTCAGCGAGCACTACACAAGCCTGGTCAGATGGAATAAACTCTCCAGGCTTTCCGCATTTATTACAGCCAGAAATGGATATGCCGGGACAACGCTGAAAATTCTGACAGCATATCGAACATCGATACGTGCAGGTTATGCTGTCAGCCGGTTAAGAGAAAAATGAGAGGGCTCGGTTGATGCTTGGTTTTAACGCTGTTGACATAGGTACTTTTGCAGTATTTATCGTGGTAGTTATCGGTTTCAGCATGTTCAAGAGCCGGAGGAGGAAGACCAGTGAAGACTACTTCCTGGCCGGCCGCGATCTCAAATGGTGGCTGATCGGTTTTTCTATTGTAGCTGCCAATCTTTCCACAGAGCAGTTTGTCGGCATGGCCGGGCAGGGAGCGGGAAATGTCGGTCTGGCTGTATCAAGCTGGCAGTTGACCGGCTCGATCGGCATCGTGTTCGTGGCCTTCTATTTTCTCCCGCGTTTTCTCCGAAGCGGCATTTACACCATGCCGGAATATCTCGAATACCGCTACAATCCCGCCGCCCGCGGAATCATGGCTTTTTACACCATGGTGATCTACGTGGCTGTAACTATTACCGCAGTACTTTATTCAGGCGGCCTGACCCTGAACACGATCTTCGATCTGGAGCTGTCGCGGGCGATATGGCTTATCGGCGGTTTGGCTGCCCTTTACACCACCTGGGGCGGGCTGAAAGCCGTTGCCTGGGCTGATCTGTTCCAGGGCTCGACACTGCTGGTCGGCGGACTGATAACCATGATACTCGGCTTCAATGCGATCGGCGGGGTCTCTTCACTGTTTGAGCACAATGCAGAGCGTTTGCACATGATCCTGCCGGCAACTCATGCCGATATTCCCTGGACCGCGCTTCTGCTCGGCATGTGGGTCCCGATATTCTATTACTGCGGTCTGAACCAGTTCATCGTTCAGCGCACGCTTGCGGCGAAAAGTCTGAGACAGGGACAATTAGGGATTATTTTCGCCGCTGCTCTGTGGCTGCTCGTGCCTTTCGCGGTCGTGTTGCCGGGTATTATGGCCCTTCAGCTCTATGGCGATCAGATGGGCACGGCGGATCAGGCATATCCTCTGCTTATCAAGAACCTTATTCCGGTCGGACTTCGCGGGTTCATGTTTGCGGCGATCAGCGGTGCGGTGATGAGCTCGCTGGCCTCGATGCTGAACTCTGCCTCCACTATTTTCACCATGGATTTATACCGGCGCTGCTGGCGGAAAGAGGCCTCTCAGCAAGCTCTTTTGGCTATTGGAAGGGTGGCCACTGTGCTTTTTGTGATTGTCGGCTGCCTGATCGCCCCTCATCTGGCTGATCCGCGGTTCAAAGGAGTGTTCAATTACATTCAGGAGTTCCAGGGATATATCTCGCCCGGCATTCTCGCAGCTTTCGTTTTCGGTTTCGCTGTCAAGCGCGCCCCGTCCGCCGCCGGTGTCACTGCCCTGCTGGCGAGCGCTCCGGTCTATGGCTTTCTGCAGTGGAAATTCGGGCATATCGCCTATCTCAACCGGATGGCTTTTACATTTGTTTTCGTGGTCGCCCTGATGACTGTTATCACAGCGGCCAAACCCCTTACCCGGGCCAGGGAGATGCCTGTAAGGGCTGATTTCGATACCAGGCCAAGCTCTCTGGTAACCTGGCTTGGAATAGCGGTGATCTGTGCCGTTGTCCTGTTTTTTATCGTTTTTCATTGAACCGAACCCGGCCGGAAGAGGATAAAATTTATCCTCAGACCGTGATATCCTTTCAGTTAAGCGCCGGCCGTTGTGGAGAGTTGAACAGTGGTGAAAGAACTAACTCTTTGCTATTTAAAAATCTCGATAAAACTAAACCTTGACATAAGACCTGGATTGATTAAATTTTTTAAATCTGGAGCATGCACAAGATCTGCCTGAAACATTCCTCCTGCACGCTCGGTTTTCACTTATAATTATTGCCTTTTGAATTATCCTGTATAATGCGTTGCGTAACACAAGGAGATATTTGCTAAAATAGCTCTATTACGCATGAAATTTGCAACCTTTACGGATTAACTCGTTTATTAAAATGAGTTTTTATTAGCCCTGGCCAATCATATTCCGAATATTTGATTGTCAGGTTCACAGGAGATTTGCGATGAGTAAAAAAATGATAACCATTGACGGCAACACGGCGGTTGCCAATGTAGCGCATGCTATTAACGAGGTTATTGCAATCTATCCGATTACGCCGTCTTCCGGAATGGGTGAGGTTGCTGATGCGAGAAGCGCCAAGGGATTAACCAATATCTGGGGCACGGTGCCCGATGTGACCGAGATGCAGTCAGAGGGGGGCGCCAGCGGTGCGGTTCACGGTGCGCTGACCACCGGTGCGCTGAGCACGACTTTTACCGCTTCCCAGGGACTTTTGCTGATGATCCCGAACATGTTCAAGATCGCCGGCGAGCTCACTTCCACTGTTTTCCATGTCTCGGCCCGTGCCGTGGCCTGCCAGGCGCTCTCCATTTTCGGCGATCATTCGGACGTGATGGCTGTCCGCTCCACAGGTTTCGGCCTGTTCTGTTCCGGGAACATTCAGGAAGCACAGGATTTTGTAGTGATTTCCCAGGCAGCCTCCCTTCGCACACAGCTTCCTTTCGTGCATTTTTTCGACGGCTTCCGTACCTCCCATGAAGTTCAGAAAATCGAGGAACTGGCCACGGAAGAAATGGCCGGGATGTTTGATGAGAAACTGATCGCTGCACATCGCGAGCGCGCCCTCAGCCCGGACCGCCCCACCCTGAAAGGAAGCTCGCAGAACCCGGACGTGTTTTTCACCGCCCGTGAAACAGTTAATAAATACTATCTTGCCGCACCCGGGATCATGCAGGAAGAAATGGACAAGTTCTATAAGATCACCGGACGGCGCTATAACCTGTTCGACTATGTTGGAGCCCCGGATGCCGAGAGAGTGGTGATCATGATGGGCTCAGGCGCGGAGGCGATGCACGAGGTGGTCGAGTACCTTAGCGGCCAGGGGGAAAAGGTCGGGATGATCAAAGTCCGTCTTTTCCGGCCGTTTTCGATGGAAGCTCTGGCCGGGGCCCTGCCGTCCACGGTCAAGAAAATCGCCGTGCTCGACAGGACCAAGGAACCCGGTTCCCAGGGCGAGCCGCTTTATGTGGATATCAGGACGGCAGTCGGCGAGGCGATGTCCGAGGGGCTGACCGCGTTCAAACAATACCCCGTGATTGTCGGCGGACGCTACGGCCTGGGCTCTGCAGAGTTCAACGCCGCAATGGCCAAGGGCGTGCTGGACAACCTTGCACTGGATAAGCCGAAAAACCATTTCACCATCGGTATCAACGATGATGTCACATTCACCAGCCTCGAATACGACAAGAATTACTCAACCGCCCAGAGCGAAGTTCACCGGGCGATGTTCTACGGCCTCGGTGCGGACGGAACAGTGGGTGCGAACAAGAACTCGATTATCATTATCGGAGAAAATACAGATAACTTCGCCCAGGGCTATTTTGTCTACGATTCCAAAAAAGCCGGCGCGATAACAGTCAGCCACTTACGTTTCGGCAAGACCCCGATCAGAAGCACTTATCTGCTGGACAGGGCCAATTTCGTGGCCTGCCACAACTTTTCTTTCCTGGAAAAGTACGATATGCTCTCCAATGCAGAGCAAGGAGCGACTTTCCTGCTGAACAGCCCCTACGGCGCGGACAAAATCTGGGACATGATCCCACGCGAGGTTCAGCAGCAGATTATTGACAAGGAACTCAGGTTCTACGTGATCGACGCGATCAGGCTGGCGCAGGAACTGGGCCTGGGCGCCAGGATCAACACGATTATGCAGACCGCCTTTTTCTTGATCTCCAAGATCCTGCCTGCCGAAGAGGCGGTCAAGCAGATCAAAGCCTCGATCCAGAAATCTTACGGCAGGAAAGGCGAGCGCATTGTCAACATGAACTATGCTGCAGTGGATACCGCCCTGGAGAATGTCGAGGAAGTCAAGGTGCCGGACAAGGCCACCAGCACTATCACCATGCCTCCCTCGGTTCCGGAAAGCGCTCCCGAGTTCGTGCAGAATGTCACTGCCAGGATAATCGCTGGCAAGGGCCACGAGCTGCCGGTGAGCGCAATGCCGTCCGATGGCACTTTCCCCACCGGCACGACCAGGTTCGAAAAACGCAATATTGCAGTAGATATCCCGGTCTGGGAGCCGGAGGTCTGCATCCAGTGCGGCACTTGCTCGTTTGTCTGCCCTCACGCCTCGATCCGGATCAAGGCTTACGATCCGAAATATCTACAGCAGGCCCCCGGCACGTTCAAGTCCGCCGAGGCCAAGACCAAGAACTTTGCCGGGATGAAATTCACCGTCCAGGTGGCCCCGGAGGATTGCACCGGCTGCGGTGTGTGCGTGGAGGCCTGCCCGGCCAAGGAAAAAGACGAGAACAAACAGGAGACCGGCCGCAAGGCGATCAACATGGCCCCGCAGGCGCCCCTGCGCAAAGCCGAGGTCGAAAACTGGGATTATTTCCTTTCCATCCCGGATACGGACCCGGACCTTTACAAAGTCGGCACAGTCAAGGGAAGCCAGTTCGTGCCTGCAATGTTCGAGTTCAGCGGAGCCTGCGCAGGCTGCGGCGAAACTCCTTATGTGAAGCTGCTGACCCAGCTTTTCGGCGACCGCCTGCTGGTCGGAAACGCCACAGGCTGTTCCTCGATCTACGGCGGCAACCTGCCCACCACTCCCTACACCCGCAGGGCTGACGGCCGCGGACCCGCTTGGTCCAACTCCCTGTTCGAGGATTGCGCCGAGTTCGCTTTCGGAATGCGGCTCACAGCCAACAAACTCGGTACTTTCGCCAGGGAGCTTGTTGCAAAACTGGGTGAACAGGGCATGCCGCCAGAGCTGATCAAAGAGCTCCTTGAAGCCGACCAGTCTGAACAGGCGGGTGTCGAACAGCAGCGCAAACGGGTCGAGCAGCTCAGAGAGGCGCTGGCAGGCAAGAAAAATCTCCCTGAGGCGGATCGTCTTCTGCCGATAATAGATTACCTGGTGAAAAAGAGTGTGTGGGGTGTGGGCGGTGACGGCTGGGCGTATGATATCGGCTACGGCGGACTGGACCATGTTATCGCCTCCGGCAAGGATATCAACCTGCTTGTGCTGGACACAGAGGTTTACTCCAACACAGGCGGCCAGATGTCCAAATCCACTCCGATGGGCGCCACGGCCAAATTCGCTGCCGGCGGAAAACCTGTGGGCAAGAAAGACCTCGGCCTGATGGCCATGTGCTATGGCACTGTTTACGTGGCGAGCGTGGCCATGGGCGCGAACATGGCCCAGGCTACGCGCGCTTTCATGGAGGCTGAGTCCTACGACGGTCCCTCGCTGATTATCGCCTACTCGCACTGTATCGCCCACGGGATCAACATGACCAAGGGCAACGAGGAGCAGAAAAAGGCTGTCGACTGCGGCCACTGGATCAACTACCGCTACGATCCCAGATTAGCCGCGCAGGGCAAGAACCCGCTCAAGCTCGACTCCAAGGAGTCCAGCATCCCGTTGGCGGATTACGCTTTCGGCGAGATCCGCTACAGGACGCTCAAGCAGGTCAACCCTGAGCGGGCCGAGATGTTGATAGCCCAGGCGGATAAAAACGCCAAGGCGCGCTACAACTACTACAGGCAGCTCGCGGCCATGGACTGGTCCGGCAACGGAGTCGGGAAAGCCTCCGAATAGGGCTGGGTGTGAAATGATGCTGTGAAAAAAAGAGCCGGGGACAGAGCAGTGAAGCTGTCCCCGGCTTTTTAGTGCTGGAAAGAAGATATTTTTGCAAAGAGAGTAAAAGGCGGGGGCCGGCACCCTTTTTGCCAAAACACCTGTGATGGAAAAACTGATATCAGAGATCACGCAAA
>Ga0272442_10012345_pt1 | contig 10328 bp, 9 predicted proteins | sample SSMForm2O_FD_200262 | JGI IMG/M metagenome (GOLD analysis project Ga0272442, IMG submission 200262) | Marine sediment archaeal communities from Little Sippewissett salt marsh, Falmouth, MA, United States - SSM-Form-2O | ecosystem: Environmental > Aquatic > Marine > Wetlands > Sediment ... | reverse complement strand
TTCGATTAGATTATGTTCGATTAGATTATGTTCGATTAGATTATGTTCGATTAGATTATGTTCGATTAGATTATGTTCGATTAGATTATGTTCGATTAGATTATGTTCGATTAGATTATGTTCGATTCGAAATTTGCCAAAAGCAGAACATATTTCCCCGCCGATGTCCTCTTCGATACCATAATGTTATATGTAGTTCAAATTTATAGGTAGTTCAGAAACTTATCGCATGTTCAAAATTCCAGATTTCAAAATTTTACGAGAAAAAAGTGTTCAGAGGTTTTTTAAGGGAATTTCTTTATTTAACAATTTACCGTCAACCAATCCTATATCTATATCTTCAGCTTCATGTGTTGAAACTTCAGTTATTGCAAGTGCCTTATTTAATACTCAATCAAAAAATTCGTCATTTAGATAATTAGTAATCTCAAGTTAACCGCTTAACAGCCAGTAAATAAACCTTGATTTAGAATTGTGCGATTCGGAATCTTTCGGTTCGGAATCGTGTTTTTGAGTAAATTTTAAATGCATGGATTAACAGGTGACAGTCATGTCTTACATAGCAGAGATTGATCCGGAAATTGCAGCGGCTCTTGAACAGGAAGCCGAGCGTCAGGAATTCAAGCTTAACCTGATCGCATCCGAGAATTATGCGAGCAGGGCCGTTATGGAGGCCCAGGGCTCAATTATGACCAATAAATATGCCGAAGGGTATTCGGGCAAGCGCTACTACGGAGGCTGTAACTTCGTAGACGTTGCGGAAGACCTTGCAATCGCCAGGGCAAAGGAAATTTTTGGGGCAAAATACGTTAACGTACAGCCCCATTCAGGCTCTGGGTCAAACATGGCGGTGTACTTTTCGGTGCTTCAGCCGGGCGATACCATCATGTCCATGAACCTTTCCCACGGCGGGCACCTCTCCCATGGAAGTCCCGTTAGCTTTTCCGGAAAGCTCTACAACATCGTGCCCTACGGGGTCAGCAAAGAGACTGAGGTGCTGGACTACTCCGAACTCCTTAAGATGGCAAAGGAAGAGAAGCCAAAAATGATCGTCTGCGGGGCATCAGCTTACCCACGGGAGATCGATTTCAAGCAGTTCAGGGAAATTGCCGACGAAGTCGGGGCTTACCTTCTTGCCGACATAGCCCACATTGCGGGGCTTGTAGTTGCAGGTGCACACCAGAGCCCGGTGCCTTACGCTGACTTTGTGACCACCACCACCCACAAGACCCTCCGGGGCCCCAGGGGCGGTATGATTATTTCCAGGGACGAGGAACTTGCAACGGGAGTCAACAAGGCAGTTTTCCCGGGCCTACAGGGCGGGCCCCTCATGCACATCATCGCTGCAAAGGCGGTGGCTTTCAAGGAAGCCATGAGTGTGGAATTCAAACAGGACCAGTTCCAGACCGTAAAGAACGCCAGTGCTCTTTGCTCCTGCCTGATGGAAAAGGGCTTTGACATTGTTTCCGGGGGGACCGACAACCACCTGATGCTTGTCAATTTAAACAACCTGGACATCACCGGCAAGGACGCGGAAGCCGCGCTCAGCAAAGCCGGGATCATTGCCAACAAGAATACCGTGCCCTTCGAGACCCGCAGTCCCTTTGTCACGAGCGGAGTCCGGCTCGGGACCCCTGCCTGTACCACAAGGGGTATGAAGGAAAAGGAAATGGAATTAATTGCCGACTATATCGAAGCTGCAATCAAGAATGCTGAAAACGAACAGCTCCTGTCGGAAATAAGCGGCAAGGTGAAGGAACTCTGCGCACAGTTCCCGGTCTACCGCTAATCTAAGAGGTTTTGGGTGTTTCATTCCATGTCAATCGAAGGCTATGAATCAAGAATCATAGATGGAAGAGCTCTTGCACAGCTTGTTGAAGAAGAAGTAAGGAACGGGGTCGAGGACCTGGAAAGCGGCCGGGGGATTACCCCGGGGCTTGCAACAATTCTCGTAGGAGACGACCCTGCCTCCAAAATGTACGTCCGCCTCAAGCACAAAGCCTGTGACAGGGTAGGGATCAGGGCGGAAGACTACCTGCTCCCCGCGGATGCCAGCCAAAAGGAACTCATTTGCCTGATAAAGGACCTGAACTCCAACAAAAATGTGCACGCAATCCTTCTCCAGCTCCCGCTTCCTCCCCAGCTCTCTCCCCAGAGTGCAATGGATGCCATAGACCCTGCCAAGGATGCAGACGGTTTCCACCCTTATAACATGGGCAAACTCCTGATAGGGGACGAAGGGCTGGTACCCTGCACCCCCTACGGGGTCATCAGGGCCCTGGAAGAATACGCTATTCCCGTACAGGGGAAAAATGCGGTCATCGTCGGGCACAGCAATGTGGTCGGAAAGCCCATGGCTGCCATGCTCCTTAACCGGAATGCCACCGTTTCTGTCTGCCACGTCTACACCGACGACCTGAATAAATACACCCAGGACGCCGACATCCTTGTCGTTGCAGCCGGAGTCAAGCACCTGATCAAAGCCGATATGGTAAAAGAAGGTGCCGTAATCTTCGATGTGGGCATCACCAAGGAAGAAGACGGCGTATACGGGGACGTAGACTTTGAAAATGTAATCAAGAAGGCTTCACTCATTACTCCCGTACCCGGAGGCGTGGGTCCCATGACCATCGCCATTCTCATGAAACACGTACTGATGTGTGCGGAAAAGAGCCTCTAAAAACCATTTTTTGATATCTTTTTCCCCCGGTCACGGGGGAATTTCAATATTTCTTCTTTTGTTTTTCTTCTTTTGTTTTTCTTCTTTTGTTTTTCTTCTTTTGTTTTTCTCCTTTTTGTTTTTCTCCTTTTTGTTTTTCTCCTTTTTGTTTCTCTTTTTTTGTTTTTCTTCTTTTGTTTCTCTTTTTTTTTCTTCTTTTGTTTCTCTTTTTTTGTTTTTCTTCTTTTGTTTCTCTTTTCTTCTTTTTGTTTTTTCCTTACTTTTCATTTTTTCTTTTCTACCTTTTGTCTCCATTATTTGCTTCTTCGGGACAGCAGTGGAGGAAACTCAGGGGTGTGTTTTCCCAATTGTGTTAAACTAATCGTACACATCAATATTTTTATGTATTATTGAAACCTATGTTAAGATAGTTCCGCATAACGGCGATAATAAATATTCACAAGAAGTTATTAAAATTAAAATTTATAATTTGCTTTTGATATAATTCCCTGGAACATATGCTGATATTAAAGTGCCAGTAATAAAGTATTGATATTACATAATTTGTAAAAATCCTGATCTGCCATTCCCGGTTTTCCCTGGAATCCCCACATCCCCTCACATTGCACTTGAATGTTCTTTCCGGAACTTCTAAAGCTTTCAGGAGTCCGAACTACCGCCCTGCAAACCCTGCTGAGTTTTCTCCTCCGTTCGGTCTTCGTCGGGTGCCGGAAACATGGTGTTTTTCGGGTGGCATGTCTTTGATTATTACAATTTAAATTTACTGAATCTGGTTGTCAAAAATGGTTGTTGATACTACTATCTGCGGTCTGAAAGTTGGAGACCGATACCCTTCGCATGTGATGGGTGTAATTAACCTCAGTCCCGAGTCCTTCTATAAAGGTTCGGTGGCTACCCCCGACTCAGTTATCGAAATTGCCCGGAAAATGGTAGAGAACGGGGCTACTTTCCTGGACATCGGAGCCCGTTCTACCTGGAGGCTTTCGGAGCCTATCAGCAAGGCCGAAGAACTGGAACGGCTCCTGCCTGTCCTGGAAGCCCTGGTCGGGAATGTGGACGCAGTGATTTCCGTGGACACAATGTTTTCGGAAATCGCAGAGGAAACTCTAAGGCGGGGGGCTGACCTTGTCAACGACGTTTCCGGCTTCACCGCTGACCCGGACATGATCCGGGTTGTGGCAGATAACGGCTGCCCGGCTGTTGTGATGGCTTCGGAAAAGGTCCCCGGAGACCCTCTGGGGATGGACGCGATTATCTCAGCGCTTGATTCTATTATACAGGCTGCCGAAGCCGGGGGAGTTGACCCGGAAGGCCTGATCCTTGACCCTGCCATTGGCAGGTGGACCGAAGAAAAACTTCCCCTCTACGACTTTGAAACCCTTGACGATTTTGATCGCCTGAAAATCTTCGAAAAACCTCTTCTGGCTGCCCTCTCAAGAAAATCCTTCATCGGAGATGTGCTGGGAAAACCCCCTGCCGAGAGGTTGAACGGAAGCCTGGCTGCTGCAGCCGTTGCGGTCTACAAGGGAGCTCACATCATCCGTACCCATGATGTGCCCGAGACTGCGGAGGCCGTGAAGGTTGCAGGGGCGTTGAGGAGCCGAACCAGCCTGGTAAAGGAAGCCCGCTACGAAGTTTCCGTGCTTGAGGTCAAAACTCCTCTGGACGCTTCCCTGATAATGCGAAAGCTGGGAGCTACCGGAGTGGGCTCACAGGTGATGCGGGACAAAAGTGTCCACCTGGTGTTAAGGATCAGGAACCTCACTACAACCGAGGCCCTGATAATAAAACAGGAGATGCTTTCGCGGGGAGGCGACGCTGCTCTTGCCCGTGATGCTGTTTCTCATGAAACGGAGATGACCGATGTCCTTGTGATGGGGACTCTGCTGCAACTTGAACGCCTGGCCCGGAAACTGGAGGGGCAGGCCCGCAATCTTCCCCTGATTGCCGGAATGTTACGTGAATGTATTGCAAACAGGAGTGACCTGGACTATCGATACTCGAGGTAAACATGATCATAACTTCAGCAAAACCCTTTGAAGAAATCCTTGAAATATTAAAGGATGAAGACGATGTCTTTATAATCGGATGTAATGTATGTGCCGCAAAGCTGAAGACCGGAGGAGAACCCGAAGTCCTTGCAATGTGCCGCCGGCTGGAAGAGCACGGAAAGCACGTGGTTGGCTGGGCCCTTCCGACTGCAGCCTGCAGTATCCGGTCTTACGAATCCCTTGTCGAGAAAAACGAGAAGATAAAAGAGGCCCGCTGCATCCTTGTAATGGGCTGTGGAAGCGGGGTTTCCGCTGCATCCAACGTTGTTGACCTTCCTGTCTACGGCTCGAACAATACGCTTTCCCTCGGCGGGTCGAGCGGCGGGAAACTTCTGAGCAACCAGTGCATCATGTGCGGGGACTGTACGGTAGGGGAATTCGGGGGCCTGTGCCCGAAGGCCCAGTGTCCCAAGGGGCTTTTGAACGGGCCCTGCGGAGGGGCGGTTGCCGGTAAGTGTGAGGTCAACAGGGAAAATGACTGCGTCTGGGCCCTGATCTATGAACGTTTGAAAAAAATAAACAGACTTGACCTTCTTTATGTTATACATGCTCCAAAAGAGCATGCTTTTAAATAATTTCATTTCTAATATACTTATTTAATGCTTTTTAATTTTAGAGAAAAACTGAATTCCAGTAAATTTCTGGTTACTGCTGAAATCTCTCCTCCGAAAGGTACGAACGTATCGGCCCCTCTGGAAGACGCCAGCCAGTTAAAGGGCCTTGCAGATGCCCTGAATGTCACCGATAACCAGTGTTCCATCATGCATATGAGTTCCCTGGCTTTCAGCAAGCTCCTGCTTGATGAAGGGCATGAGGTGATCATGCAGCTAACCTGCAGGGACCGGAACAGGATTGGGCTCCAGTCAGACCTCCTGGGGGCATATTCCCTTGGCATCAGGAACGTCTGTGTTATGACAGGGGACTTTCCTTCCTGCGGAGACCATCCCGGTTCGAAACCCGTGTATGATCTCGATTCGGTGCAGCTCCTGGAACTTGTCCGAAAACTTGACAAAGGGATCGACCTTGCAGGGAATGAACTGGACGGAGGAACTTCCTTCTGTACGGGTGCTGTTTCCGGCATAAACCCTGAAGAGGTCCTGCAGCTCATAAAACTTGAAAAAAAGGTAAGCTGCGGAGCCAATTTTATCCAGACCCAGGCAGTTTACGATGTGGGAATGTTTGAGGAGTTTGTGGAATCAACAGCCCATCTGGATGTCCCTGTCCTTGCCGGCCTGATCCCCCTTAAATCCCTGAGGATGGCTGAGTACATGAACGAGCATATCTCGGGAATCCATGTCCCGGAAGAGATAATCTCCCGCCTGAAAACCGCTTCTAATCCCATAGAAGAAGGGGTCTCCATAGCCTCCGGGACCATAAAAGAGCTAACAAAATTATGCCGTGGAGTTCACATTATGCCAATCGGGTCTCATAAGAATACTCCCGTTTTGCTTTCCGCTTCCGGGATTACCCGGAAGTAACCCTTAAGAACCCAGAAAGCATTCGGAAGCTGCGGTCTGGGACCTTTAAACCGTTAAGCATGGCTCCAGAAGGTCCGTTCAGAGTTCGGGTCAGATGATTTGATATACGTATTTCTATGACCTAAAGTCGGATTCCCGGTGGAATTTTTACGGCGTTAATGGAAATATTTATTTTTTTATGTTTCACCGTTAACCTTTGATTTATCCCTCAAAAGTTTTTGCTTATATAAGTTTTCATATGATGCCTTTTAACTTCTTTTAAGTAGTTCCGCAGCATTATATCATATTGAGATAGTGAACTCTATAATTTACACATCCGGACTGTTACAGGTAAAGTAATAGAGCGGCAGGATATCGGGAAATACGCAGACATGCTGTACCTGACTTCGAGCTTGCCAGAGAAGGTCTTGGAAGTCATGTAGCAGGAAAAAGCTACTAAATTCATATCCCGGTCTATAAAACGCTCTGATTAATTTGAAAAACCTGAAAAATTTCGGAAATATCGCTTGAAAAAGATTTTTAAGTAAAACACGTAGCCTTTTGAAACTGCTTTTCTGGCTGTTCAACAGGACTTCCAGATTGTTTCGAAAGAGAGGCTAAAACGGATTTGAGCGTTTCCCGTATAGTTTCTAAAAAGCAGTTAAAACGGATTTTTAACGTTACTCAGGTAGTTTCGAAAGAGAAGCTAAATGGATTCGAAATCGTGGTCCTGTTAGCTTACCGGGAGTTATGTCAGGCCTGCAGGATACAGGTCTTTAAGTGAAGTCCCTGCAGCAGGAATTTGCCTGTGGAAAATGGATTTTTTGCCTCTGAAAAATGGAACCCCCGGAGCCTTAAGCTTATATGGGCCCAGGAACATGAATGTGACAACCTGATAATTGAAAGCCGGGATTCCTGATGTTTCCAGAACACAGACTCCGATTCAAAGTGTATAAGAATTTTCCATGTATGCCCGGGTAGGAAAGTTTTTCGGAAGCTTTCATCCTATTTTTGGGAATTCACTGCCGTTTTTGGGTTTACATGTTCGACATTCCCGCGTCCTCAGTATGCCTGTTTCTTAAGCTATCCGGTGTAAGGGAGATGGTTCGTTAAGCAGGGTTTTTTCCGAAGAATAAGTTTTTTCGGACAGACTTGGCCTGAAGTCTTTTGAATCGTATTTTGCCTGTCCGCATCTTTATTGGGCATTTGTGGTCGATTTATGTTAGCCTGGCTGCCAGTTGGCGTTGCGTTGATATCGGAATTTAAGGAATACTGGATGTTTAGAAACTTGATGTTTAAAATACTGGATATTAATGGAGCCTGGATGTTTAAAGGACCCGGAGTTTTTCCTCAGGATCTGTGGGACTCCGGGAGGAGGTTAGTATGCAGGTAATGGGTATCATCTCATGCAATATTTTTGAGGATGAGATCGTCCACCTTGTGGAAAATGACAGGGAGGTGGGTGAGGTCATCGTAATAAAAAACGAAAACTCAGGAGGTATTGTTCGAAAACTTGAAAAAATCGGTTGTCCCCTCAGGGAAGTGAACCTTAAAAATGTGGACGAACACAGGTTTTTCAGGGAAGTTCACCTGGAAAATACTGAAGGGGTAGCCCTTGTGTTGAACATTCTCGAAATCGTGGGCATGAATAAGAGGCGAAAAAGGCTGAAAATGAACGTATACGATGCTATCCTCAGGATGTCCCTGTTTTCGGACGCTTTGCTCCTCTTTTACGGGCTTTGCGGAAATCTGCTTAAAGACATTGAAGCAGATTTCGAGCACCTGAAATGCCCGGTTATTACCCTGAAGGACAGCGAAGGCAACATCGTTGACGACTGCGTCTGTGCAACCCTGGGAGGAAAAACTTCTTTCATAGAGGTCGTGAAGAGTCTTGAAGGGAACCGGACCTTCATGCTTACCCCCATGTGGGCTGCCAACTGGGAGAACATGGTCGTTGCAAACGGGTTTGCCCGGAGCCTTGAGCTCCTGGAAGAATCGAGGATGGTATTCAGGGTATCAAAGTATACCCAGGTCGCAAAAATCAATACCGGACTGAGTTATCAGCATGACTTCCACTCAAAGGTGTATGAATTTGCTGACTACTACGGTTTGGATGTCAGGGAAATCGAAGCTGACCTGGCAATTTTTGAACGTTGTTACAGTGAACTGAAAACTGCGGTTATGTACCCGTCCTGATCCCGTAATTTCCTTATGTCGGGTTTTTACCCGCTTTTTTCCTTTTCCACTTTTTTGCTTTCGTTTTTTCTTTAACTTTTTATTTTCTTTAACTTTTTATTTTCTTTAACTTTTTATTTTCTTTAACTTTTTATTTTCTTTAACTTTTTATTTTCTTTAACTTTTTATTTTCTTTAACTTTTTATTTCCTTTATTTTTCTTTTTAGCTACAATTTTTCCTTTTAGGCCCTCTTTTTCCTGATGGGTATTTTTTGAAATTTTGGATACATTTATCAACAACTTCCCTTATTTTAGGCTGGGACCTCCTTTTATTCCGTTTTTTGGTTCCGGATATTGATGATAATTTATTGGTTTTCAAAGGCAGTAAAATGAACTCAGAACTCACTTCCATCCAGATGTTCGGAATTAAAACCCCGATTATAAGGGCCAGGGACGATGTTGTGCAGATACTGGGAGCTGCAATGGAAGAGGCCTGCGTTGAACCCCGCGAAGGGGACATTTTCGTACTGGCCGAATCGGCGGTTGCCACTTCGGAAAACAGGATAGTGGAACTCGAGCGCATAAAACCCGGGGAAAGAGCGGTGGCCCTGGGAGAAGAATACGAGCTTGACTCCAGGGAAATGGAACTCGTGATCCGGGAGTGCGATGAAATTTTCGGAGGGGTGCCCGGAGCCGCACTTACTATCACAAAGGGGATCCTTGCCCCCAACGCGGGGATCGATGCTTCCAATGCCCCGGATGGTTACGTTGTCCTCCTTCCGGAAGACCCGCGAAAGAGTGCCGATACTATCCGGAAACGGCTCGAAGAGCGCTACTCCTGCAAGCTGGGGGTTATTATTGGGGACAGCAGGACCCAACCTCTCCGGCTCGGCTGCACAGGGCTTGCGCTGGGAGTTTCCGGTTTCGTGCCCGTGGAAGATGCAAGAGGAGTTTTAGATATCTTCGGAAAACCTCTCCATATCACGCACAAAGCAGTAGCTGACAACCTTGTTTCGGCTGCGGAACTCCTTATGGGGGAGGGGGGAGAAATGGTTCCCTGCGTGCTCATCAGAGGAGCTCCTGTCAAGCTTATCGACGAGTCTCCCGAGATGCCGAAGATTTCCATGGAAGGCTGCATGTATTTCGGAAATGTCATCAAAGCCCGGAACAGGAAAGAAGAGCTTCAAAAACAGGAAGAAACCCCGGGAAGCAAGTGAAATTTTAAAAATTTTGGGTCGGCTAAAAAAAGCCTGAAGGGCTTTCTTTTCCGTATAAGTTGAAGATAAGGGTTCTGACTTACAAGATAAGCGTTATATATGCTCGGAGATAATATATACTAATTGATTCCCGACCCTGTATTTAATATCTCATCTTACGGCGTGTGTTTACGATTCAGGATTGGGTTTTCGGGCAACTTTTTCGTACAGGTCTCACGGGTGCGGAGCTTTGTCCGGCTGTCAGGCGTGGATCGATAGAAGAACATCAAAAGCTAAGAAGACGCTTTAAGGTATGCAGGTGATTTTATGAAACCAGTGTTATTGGACTTTTCCGCAACATGGTGCGGACCTTGCAGGATGCAAAAACCAATTCTTGAAGAACTCGAAAAGCAGTATGCAGACAAGGTCGAGTTCAAAGTAATCGATGTGGACGAAAACCAGGAACTTGCCACAAAATACGGCATCCATGCTGTTCCGACGCTTATCATTGAGAAAGACGGGGTCGAGGTTAAGCGCTACATGGGGGTAACCCAGGGCAGTGTTCTGTCTGGCGAGCTCGATAAAATACTTTGATTCCCGTTTCCTGACAAAAGACGCCCAGGGTTCCCAGGGAGCCCGGGGGCGCGCAACTTTTTGATTAGAAACTCTGGCTTTTTCAATTAAGGAATGAGTCAAATATAATATCAAGGATTTCATAATTTGAGAATAAACCACAGATGAACACAGATGAACACGGATGGTTTAAATC
>Ga0272442_10012344_pt1 | contig 10328 bp, 7 predicted proteins | sample SSMForm2O_FD_200262 | JGI IMG/M metagenome (GOLD analysis project Ga0272442, IMG submission 200262) | Marine sediment archaeal communities from Little Sippewissett salt marsh, Falmouth, MA, United States - SSM-Form-2O | ecosystem: Environmental > Aquatic > Marine > Wetlands > Sediment ... | reverse complement strand
CCTGACTCATCCCCAGTTTTGTGTGAGCAGTTCATGCTTGAGGTTGCGTAGGAGGTAGTGGCAGGTGGGTAGGTCGTGGTATTGCATGGCCTTGCCGATGGTGAAGAGACTGCATTCACCGGCTCGGTTGTTGGAGCACCATTGGCCGGGGCGGAATCGCTTGGCGGCGTACAAGCCCACCGTGACCAGCAGGATATAGGCGAGAGCCAGGATGAGCAGGAACCGGCTCAAACGCTGCGAATCCTTGATTTGGATCAGCCGCAGGGCAAAGCCATTACGTTTGCTCTTCGCGTCACGGAAGTACTCTTCGATGGTCATGCGTCGACTGAAGACCTTCGACAGCGCCTGGGCTTTGAGGTGCTCTTCGTCGGTCATCAGATACCAGGGTTCCGTCTGATCCGGCAGCCAGACCACGGCGACATGCTGGACAACGGGCCTTTCTTTGCGATACGAAACGTTCCGTAGCAGGTGCCTCTGGCCGCGATGGATCGGGTAGGCCGCCAGTCGGCCGGTGAACCGAGCGCTGCGAATCCATACGGCCGGCCGGATGCGAATGATGTAGTGCAACGCCAACGTGCGGCACTGCCTGGCCATTTCGGTTCGACCGAATCCACGATCGGCCAGAATCGTCACATGAACGGAAGAAGGAATCATGGTGCGAAAGACACGCAGCAGGCCGTACTCGAGGTTGTTCTGGGAGCGATAGACATCCTCATAACGATACACCGCCCAGAGCAGAGGCAAGGCCCTGCCTCGCAAGCGAGCGGCCAGCACCAGGCACTGGAAATGACGGATATCGACCCAATCGAGGCTGACGAGGAGCTTCTTCCGGGGTTGAGCGAGCCACTGGACGACCCCCTGCATCGCGTCGGTCGGTTCGATGCGAACATTTCCGAGGAAGCGGTCAACCCGTTTGATACAATGCTTCGTGGCCACGTTGGACTGCCCGGCCAAGGCCCGCCCGAGTTGGGCCAGCGACGCGCGGGCCACGGTCATGGCCGCCGGCACCAGGACGCTCAAGGTTTTGGCCTGAGAGCGCCGAAGAGAACAGCAGACCGAGCGGACGAACGGGGAAATGTCTTGGCGTTTCATGGTCGACTCCTTTCGATAGAGATGTCTTCTCAACAACTCTCATCGTCAAAGAGTCGACCATTTCCTTTAAGCCCATCCCAAACTGGGGATGACTCAGCCGATTCCCCCGCGTGCCTCCTGAGTAATTCAGTCGACCGGCGCCAGAACAGGCCCTTGAGAGCGGAAACATGCGTTTTCCCGACGATGCCGAGGTTCCGCCAGGCTGTCTTGCAGGAACAAATGAACATCCAATCCCCCCTTCACCAGAGAATATGTCGGCAACGATGTGCGGGCAGCCCCGCCTGGTTCGCCGATTCAGCCGCTCCGCGCTGGTGGGCCACCGACCAGCCACGCTGCAAGAGATTGGCCAGAATAGTCCGTTGATTGCGATGGCCGGGATCCAGCGCAAGGTTGTTCTGCTCCCAGGGATCGTTGTCCAAATCATAGAGTTCGAACTGTCGCATGGAAGTCTTCTCAGACTGCCAATCAGCGTATCGCCATCGCTTCGTCCGAACGGACCGCCCGATGTGATTGGCCAGCGCGCAGACGGTGAACGCCGCCAGTTTCCAGGGCTGTCTTGGGTCGGACAGCAAAGGAACGAAACTCGTGCCCTCCGGGTTGTCAGGCGGAGGAATCACGAGGAGCTCGCATAACGTCGGCAGCAGGTCGACCAATTCGACAATCTCATCGCACGTCGCGCCCGTCGTGACGCCCGGAACCCGGACAAGCAACGGGACGCGCGTCGATTGCTCGAAGAGCGTGTACTTGCTCCACAGTCCGTGCTCTCCGAGATGGAATCCGTGATCGCTGAGGATTATGACAATGGTGTCGTTCCTCAGGCCGGCATCATCCAGCGCTGCGAGGACGATACCAATCTGCGCGTCGATGAACGAAACACAAGCGTAGTAAGCGGCAATGGCCTGCCGCACCGCCTCGTCGGTGACAGGTCCTTCAAAGGTGCTGTTGAAGATATCGTAGTTGCGACCGAAGCGCTTGGCGACGTCGGGGATATTCCTGTCCTGCTCGGCCGGAGCGCTTGGCGAGGGGATATCCTCTACATCGTACAGATCCAGGTACTTCTGGGGACAGCGCAAAGGCGTGTGTGGTTTCGAGAAACCAAGGGACATGAAGAACGGGTCCTTCTCCTTCGCCAGTTGATGCAGCAAGTGAGCGGCCAACCTGGCTTTCTGGCCGTCATGCTCGCGCTCATCCGTCAATCCTGAGTCACCGATGATATTAGCCATCGGCTGCTGGAACCTGGCTCGGGCTGCGTTGTACTCAGCCGAGCCGCGCTCCACCCGACGCCACACGTCATCTCGCCTGGCCTTCAGCTCGTTCATGCGGTTCTCGACATCTGCGTCAGGTGAGTACCTGAAACGAGGTTCAGGAGCAGCAGTCACCTTCGCACGGATGTCCGGCGGCAGACCACGCGTGACACCCTGATAACCTTTGGGCAGACCACAGAATTCCAATTGGTCGAAGGCCCCGAGCTGCTGCTCGGCCGTCCAGGTATGGTGGAAGAGCTTGCCAATGTTGACCGTATGAAGCCCGTATTGATGTAGAAGCTCCGGCAGTGATCGCGTGCCTTCAGGCAATAACCGGTGCATTGCGTCGGAATTACGGTAAATCTTCGTAGTGCCCGGGCGCAGGCCCGTCAGGAAAGAGCTGCGCGACGGGTTGCACATGGGCGCCTGGCAGTAACACCTGGCAAAACGGACGGCGCTGTCGGCGAAACGGTCGAGATGCGGGGTTTTGACAATCGAATTCCCGTAGCAGCCCACCGCATTGGTCGTGAGATCCTCGACATTGATCAACAGCACGTTCATCCCGGAGGTGTTGGATGTCACGGCACCCGGCGCATGATCGGCCCGGCCGATCCCGCTGAGAAAGGGCCTGCCCACAAGAGCCCCGGAGAGCCCTGTCAGGAAAGTGCGCCGTTTCATCCACATCCTCCTCTTCCATACCTCAAATGCACCGGCCGCATGCGGCGAACACTGAGGGTTTACCAGGATACCGCAACTTAGCTATCTTTACAAGCAAAACTACCCTGGACGGTTTGGCCCCTGGCCCCTCCGGGAGCCAGCCACCGGTCCTCCAGACCCTTTCACTGGTCGAGATGGACATGAAGGAGGAAACTCCGGGGCGTCTTCCCAGGCTCGCGGCTGAGCGGTGTCTATGATATTGCCTCAGACAGGATATCTTCTGGAAAGACCAGTATTCCTGAGTTACTATTGTGACCTTTGCCAGTATGTTGTTGCAGTCGTACGGCGTGCGTCAGAATCGGTGCATGTTTCGTCGCGCCGCAGCCTCGCTTGGCGCCAGGTCACGTGCTGCGGGACCAGACCGGATGGCTTGGCTCCGGTCGAATCAGAAAGGGGAGAGCACAATGAGATGGACCTTTGAGAAAGTCTTCTTTGGCCAGAAAGGCCCACTGGACTTAAGGCAAATCAAGACATATCTCGCCAACGGGTATTGCCTGATCCCCCACACCCTCTTCGAGGGATACTACAAGGCGGTCTATCGCGTGGGAGACCACGACAGCCTGTATGCTCACGTCGATAAGCCATTCCCGGACGAGCTGATCGCCCAGAAACCGCAGAGCAAGTTCGCCCTGCACCTGTCCGGAGGTTACGATTCGGCCATCCTGGCCAAGCTCTACGATCGGCCTGACGCTGACTACATCCACTTCACCGGGCCGGAGTCCGACAAGGCCAGGGCCCTGGTCGCCACGCTCGAAGGCACGCTGCACGAGATCCAGGTGACCGCTGATGATATCATTGAGGCCGCGGACGCCATCGTCGGACGCTTCATGGAGCCCTATGCCTATGAGGACGTCGTCTACGCGTACATCGCCAGCCAAAAGGCCAAGGCGCTCGGGCACACGCTGGTCGTAGCCGGCGATGGCGGTGACGGGGTCCTCGGCGGGTACTCCACCGGCCCATATAGCCGCAAGAGCCTCATGGCCTGGAAAACCATCGAGCCCAACCGGCTGCTCGGTCTCGATACCTTGCAGCCCTTTATGCATCCAGGCCCCTATGCGTGGTCCAAGGCCACGCTCGATCCGAAGGACGTCGCTCGAGACAAACGGTTCGCCGGGAATTACTGCAAAGAGCTGGGCATGCCCCAGATCGTCGCCGAGCAGAAGAAGACTCCCTGGGCCGGCTCCATCGGCATGAGGGATGACCGGAAAATCGTCTCCCATATGCAGGGGGTCGTTCAGGATTCGGATTTCCGGTGGCTGACCGAGTTCGAGTTCCCCACGCCTCCCAGACCGGCTCTGCTGTTTCGTCAGTACTCTCTGGTCAGGTGGCTCGAAGTCAATTGGACAGACGGACCGGATCGAGCCCAATCGCGGGCCATATCCGAGAGTATCCGCCAACTGAACATGACCGATTATGAACGGGCTCGACACACCCGAATCAAGGAACGCGTTCGCAGGTTGTTTCCACCGCTGGCCCTGGAAGCAGCGCACAAAGTCGCACGTCGCCTCTCCACGCGATGACCGCGTTGCCATTGACGTCGCCTTGGGGCCAGGAGAAGACACCCTGCTCGTCCACAGCCGGCGGCCCTCAGCGGCAAGCAATCCCAAGGACGCGAAAAAGACAACCACCAAAAATGCGCAGAACGTGAAAAATGTCCCTTGTCAGCCGCGAAGGAGGCCGGTAGAATCACGATATCCCGGCAGCGGTGGGCAGTATTGGTGGAGTATCATGTGGTTTGGAGGATGGGTGCCTGGTGGAGTTGGGCGACTCCGGTAACAGTGGCGACCCGTTCGATATAGGAGAAGGGACGCAATTGGAGGCGATGTCATGGCAGATGTGCTCACTAGGTTGGTGCCGCTGACCCAGCCCACGCAAGTCGCCGTCGTTGGAACCGGCCATACCAAAACGGCGAGGTTTCGCCAACGCGGCGTCACGCCCGGATTCGATTCTAACCCTCACCCCGTTCACGGGCACGTCGGACGATCCGCCGCAACGAGGGGGTCGTGCCGGAAAGGAATGTGGCAGACGAGGAAACAGGCTTCTTGTAGGATGTCACCTGCAACAACAATTGAGGGGATTGCCGGCTATATCGAATGGTCGCCGGAGGTCCCAGCGGGGTGAGCCGATGGGAGTCGGAGCCACCGGCGTCTGTCTTGCCGAGGGAGAAACCCAAAGTTTCTGCCGGAGGGAGAGGCAAGAAGGGCCGCGGACGAACAACGGGTTTTTCCTCAGCTTTCTGCAGGGTGGAGTCAGATTCGGGTCGTTAGACTGATTGTTTGTAGCAATAGACACCATTGGCGCAAATGGAGATGCCGAAATGACGGACATGTTGACCAGGCTCAGGTCGTTGGATGAGCCCATCAGGATTGCTATTATAGGTGTGGGTTCGGTAGGGGAGGGCCTTCTTTATCAGAGCAGTATCACACCCGGTATGCAATGCGTAGCGATTGCAGACATCGATCTGGACAAGGCGGTCAAAGCAGCCAGCGGATTCAACTTGCCGCACCAGGTGGTTGAGAACCAGGCGCAATTGCACGACACGATTAACAAGGAACTCCTGGCCATTTGCCGGGAGGGTGACTGGTTAGCGGAATGCGAGTTGGCCGATGTGTTGCTCGACGCGTCCAGTGCGATCGCCGGTGGGGGTCGCTTCGCCATGACGGGGATCGAGACCAAGAAGGACGTCGTCATGATGAACGCCGAGGCCGACCTGATTTTCGGGCCCCACCTCATGCGGATGGCAGAGAAGCACGGCGTCGTCTACACCAGTTGCGATGGCGACCAACCCGGCGTGATTCGTCGCCTTATCGGCGACCTCCAGTTGTGGGGGTTCGATCTGGTTATGGCTGGGAACATCAAGGGGTTCTTTGACCGCTACGCCAATCCGCAGAGCATTGAGCCGGAAGCCCGCAAGCGGTTCCTCGATCCACAGATGTGCGCTTCGTACACGGACGGCAGCAAGCTGTGTGTGGAAATGGCCCTGGTGGCCAACGCGTTCGATTTGGAGTGCCTCGTGCCCGGTATGCACGGTCCGCGTGCCAAGCACATTCTTGATATCCCCAAGCTCTTCGATCTGAACGCCGTCCACGATGCCGGCAAAGCCGTCGTGGACTATGTGATCGGTTGCGAGCCGTACGGGGGCGTGTTTGCCGTCGGTTTCAGTGATAGCGCTTACCAGAAGAAGATGCTCGGGTGGTTTCCGGCCCGTTTATGCGAAGGCCCGTTCTACGTATTCCGGCGGCCCTATCATCTGATCCACGTCGAGGCCATGCAGTGTATCGCTGAAGCACGTCTGGACCGACAGCCCTTGCTGCAACCGACTTTCGGATTCAAAACCAATGTCTACTGTTACGCCAAGAAGGATTTGCACGCAGGCGACAAGCTCGACGGGCTTGGTGGATTCGCAAGCTACGGAATGATTGAGAACTGCGTTGACAACCAATCCCATCCCGGCGTGCCGATCTGTCTAGCGGAGGATGTAGCCGTCAGTCGTGACATCGCCAAGGACGAGAAGATCTTCATGGACGATATTGTCTACGCGCCCGATCGTTTTGATTTCGAGCTCTATTCTCTCGCCGTAAAGGCCGCGGACATGGTGACATCATGAAGCTGGGTATCGCTGTTGTCTACATGGTCAGCGAGAGAAACGAAAGGCTTCTCGATCTTCAGCTCAGCCAGATCGATGAGAAGACCAACGTTCCGTATACCATTTACGCCGCGGTCAACGACCTGCTGCCCCAGTTTCGCGACAAGCTCGAGAAGAACCCGAACGTCAAGATATGCGACTGCGAGACCTACCGCAAAGGCACTGGCTTCCTAAGACAGGATGAGGCCAAGGTGCCCACGCGGGGGCTGATCGCCGTGGGCAGCAAGTACGAGCACTCATTCTATCTGGAACAACTGATTCGAACAGCCATCGAGGACGGCGTGACACATGTGGCGATGTTGCACGTCGATTCGTTTCCCGTACGCCCCGGCTGGGCGCAGGAGCTGGCAAGCAAGCTGACGGACAAGTGCGTTCTCGCCGCCGTCACACGCGATCCCGAACAGGACCACAAGCCGCTGACGGCGGGAATCTTGTATCACCGCGATTTCTACCTCAAGTACCAGCCCCGACTCCTCCTGTCACAGAAGGAGTTCGATTCCAAAGACTACCACCGTTTCTACGAGGCCTGTCCGCACGTCACGGATTCCGGATTCGGCTACGGCTTCAAGATGTTCATGGAAGATCTCACGTGGTATCCCCTGGTCCGCTCGAACAAGGGGGGTAACCACATGTTGTTTGCCAGCATCTACGGAGACCTCATTTTCCACCTCCACGCCACCGCATTCATCGAACGCACCAAGAAGGCCGGCTTCACCAGTCAGAACCACGACGGCGGCCAGTTGCGCAAACTGGGACGCTCCGTGGCGCGAGCCGTACTCCCGGCGCCTGTGCTCATGAAGGTCAGGAACTCGCTCCCGGAGCGGATTCGCGATCCCCAGGACTATCTGGACCGTAAGGCCTGGGAGTATGAGAGGCAGTGTCTCTTCGATGATCCAGCCGCTTATCTGCAGTATCTGCGGACCGGCGTACGCTAGTCACGGGCGCAAACCCGTACGAAGCTATTCGCCTTCCAAAGCGCTCGCTCTTTCACCGGCGACGATTTGCGGGACACGGTTGGTTAGGTAGACCCCCACGAGGACAAGCAAGCCCCCTACACCGAGCGATAGGGTCACGGGCTCGCGCAGGACGAGGCAACTCAGCGAAACGGCGAAGACCGGAACGAAATTGATGAACAGGCCGGCACGCGTCGTCCCAATGTGCTTGACACCTTCGTAGAACCACACAAAGCCGATGACCGTGGCGAAAACAGCCATATACACGATCGCCAGCCAATCGAGGTAGCCTGCCTGGCTCAGATTCTTGCCCAGCCCTTCGAAACACGCCGAGATCAGCAGGGCGACGGAGCCGGCGGCGACCGAGTAGGAAACCGCCACCAGCGGTGAAAGCGTTCGCATGACCACTTTGCCAATCAACGAATAGACGACCCAGCTCAAAACACAGGTGAAGATCAGAACCTCACCGCGCCCAAGTCCCTCAATGGCGGCCACTCCCAGATGCCCTCGGGAGATCACGATCAAGGCCCCGACGATGGATAGGATGATGCCCGAGACCCTGAGAAGCCCCAGCCTTTCGTGGAAGAACACGGCCGAGGCCAGAGCGATGAAGGCTGGCGTCGTGGCGATAATCAGCGAAGCGCGGCTGGCCTCGATCAGACGCAATCCCCGAAAGAACATCGCGTTGTAGGCGTAGATCCCAGTGGCACCGAGCAAGAGAACAGCCAGCAGATGCGCCCGGCTGAGCCTTGGCAGTCGGCCCTCTTGCCGCCAGGTCAACGCCAGCAAGAAGACCGAGGCGATGGCGAAACGCAAGAACGCAATCGTGAACGGCCCCATGTTCTGTGCGACGTGCCGGCCCGCGACGAAGGCGCCGCCCCAGAACATTGAGGTCAGCCACAGTCTCCCGTAGATCCTCATCGCCGGCTCAAGTCTCCTGCCCCAGCAGCACCAGGAAATCTTCGCCGTTCAACTCCGCCAGACTGTCCACAACGCGGTCTGCCAGGACCAGCTCCTCACGCGTTCGCGTGGTCGTCACGGCAACAACCGGCATACCTCCGGCCTTGCCCGCCTCAACGCCATGCACGGCATCTTCGACCACGGCACAGCAGACCGGCGGCAGAGATAACAGTTCGGCCGCCTTGAGGAATGTCTGGGGAGAAGGCTTGCCCGCGCTCACCTGCTCCTTGGTCACACACACATCGACATGCCGGTCGAGTTGGAGCGCATCGCGAAAGACATCCACATTCGCACGCGGCGCCGAAGATCCAATCGCCACCTTGAAACCCTTCGCCTTGAGATTGTCGAGCAACGCCATCACACCCTCGCCTGGTTCCGGACGGCTCGCGACCAGGTCTCGATACCGCTGCTCCTTCCAGTTCGAGAGACGCTCGAGATCGCCTTTCGTTATGTCCGGACGCAGCATGGGCAGAATCGTGTCGTTCTGCATGCCGAACGTCGCACTGAAGAACGCGTCCGACATCTCAAGGTCTTCTTCCTCTGCCAGGTCGTGCCAGGCCTGCCGGTGAGCCCAGCCACTGTCAACCAGAACCCCGTCGAAGTCGAAGATCACGCCCAGTTTACCGTCGCACGACATCATACGTTCTTGTACCCTCATACGCGTCTCATGGTTAAAGCCCCGGGAGACGTACAGTCCCCCGGTGAATCGCCCATACTACCGGCAGTCTCTCTTGCGTCAAGAACAACATCCGTGCCGATTGACCGCAACGGAACCTTGTGCTATCCTCGATCCAAACGTCCCGGAATCTCAGGAGAATGGCGATGACACAAGATAGAGCACCGATTGCATGGTTCTGTATGTCTCTGACGCTCCTGGCCGGCGTTCTCGTCCCAACGTCCGCGGCGGAACAGAAATCGGATCTCATCTTCATCAACACCAGTTTCGAGAGTGCCTGCCCCTTGTATTGGGAGACAGACCCCAATGGCCCCATCCATATCTATCTCGTCTACGACCACGAGCGCGCCTCGCCCAACCGCGCCAACGGGCATTGGCTCTTTCAAATCCAGGCAGAACCCGGTGCACGACTAACCCTCGTCCTGCACAATTTTGAGAACATCTACAACGGCAGAATAGGCTACCCTGTCAAAGAGCAGACCATCTGTTTCGTTTCACCGGATGCCCGGACCTGGCGTGCCATGCCCACTGATCTGACCGCCGACCACAGCCTCAAATTCACCGTCTCCGTGTCCACTGGGTCTCTCTACGTCGCGCGCCTGCCCCCGTACCGCCTCTCTGACCTTCAGAACCTGCTCGAGCAGATTCGCAAATCACCGTTGATCGAGATCACTAAGATCGGGCAGACCGTCGAGGGACGAGATCTCGAGATGATTCGTGTCGGTCATGTCGACGCGCCATATCGTGTCTTGCTGCGCGGCCGGGCCCACCCGTGGGAGATGGGAGGCAGTTGGGCAATCCAAGGCCTCATTCACCGTCTGCTGGAAGCCGACGCCGATGCCGACCGCTACCTCAAGCGGTACTGCGTCTACATCATGCCGATGGCCAACAAAGACGGCGTCGTCCGTGGCCGTACACGGTTCAACCAACTGGGGGCGGATCTGAATCGCCAGTGGGACAAGCCTGCCGATCCGGCTATTGCTCCGGAGAACGCCGCTCTGGAGAAATGGCTCGCAACGATGGTCAGCCAGGGCGGATGT
>Ga0272442_10012343_pt1 | contig 10329 bp, 11 predicted proteins | sample SSMForm2O_FD_200262 | JGI IMG/M metagenome (GOLD analysis project Ga0272442, IMG submission 200262) | Marine sediment archaeal communities from Little Sippewissett salt marsh, Falmouth, MA, United States - SSM-Form-2O | ecosystem: Environmental > Aquatic > Marine > Wetlands > Sediment ... | reverse complement strand
CGGGAACTGCGGCGTCATATGACCCGGGCCGGCGCCATACGGGTAGTCCTCGTAGTAGCTCCAACCCGTCATGTCGCCGGACTCGAAGCCGGGATTGGTCAAGAGCTCCGGGCCGACCAGGTCGAAGCACTGCGCCGAGGCCAGTGAGACCAGACCGAGCGCAGCAAGACCGATCAATGCCTTCCTCATGTACTGTAAGCCCTTTCCGTACCGCGCCCCCATTGGGCAACGGCACACATCGGCTCGGCAAGAGCCGCGTGCGAGAGGATCGGACGGCACGATCGGCCGCCCCCCCCACTCTCTACCCAGATGTCGTACTGTGCTGCATCTTACGGCTACGTCAGGAACGTCTCAGATTTACCGGCGGCCGTCAGGGTGGACTAGACCCATCTGAGTCATCGCCGCCGTCGGCCAAGAAGGTTCGCTGAGGCTTTGCGTCGCGAAGCGCGGGTAATCGCCCCGCTCTTCGTGTGCTGCCTTGCTGCTATGCAGCTCGACCCACCAACTACCTCCGGCGAGCCAAGCCGACGAGGCCCAGCAGGCCCATGCCCAGCATCAGGCACGTTCCAGGCTCCGGAACCTCGTTCAAGAAGACCTGATACTCACGGTCCGTCTTGATACTGCTGTCGTTGTAAGCGTCGTTGTTCGGACCGCCGCTGTTGTTGTCGTGGTCGGCCCAGAGGCCCCAGCCGGTCGTACCCGAGCTTGCACCTACGTTAAGGTACATAAGGTACTGACCAAGGCGGGACTGTGGGGCAAACCCCGACAGGGTTATCTTGACGCCGGTCTGACCTTGAGCCACATTCACCGACGTCGTGGCAATCAGGTTGCCCGGCTGGACCGTGCTCGACCAGTCCCCAGCCCAAGTATAGAGGGACATGGTCCCCGTCAGGGCCTCTGAGAGGCCGGTCGTCTCGACCATGGCCGACACAGCGTCGAAGTCGGCCGAGAGCGTGTTTGGGATGCTCTCACTCGGGCTGAAATGCTGTGATCTCTGCTTGAGGCCGCTCGGGCCCGAATAGCGGTAGCCGTAGGCGTTGTAAAGGCCTATGTCCACTGCCTCGACCGCGAGGGCCCCTAAGAACAGGACCGCGAGCGCCATAAGTAGTAGCTTCCTCATAATGCCTCTTCTCTGTAGCGCCTATACCACATTGCGTCAGCCGTTGCTGCTTACGCAACAGGGGCGAATGGCTTGGGCGTCGGACCACCGCCCCTGTGTATGGCATGGCGTTAACCGTTGAATCTCCTCGGGGCTAGGCCCCGGGTACTACTTGCGACGGGCGAGGCCAGCCAGGCCGAGAAGGCCCGTGCCCACAAGCAGGCACGTTCCAGGCTCGGGTATGGGCCCACAGACGTCTACGCAATCGAACCAGACATCGGCACTGCCACCGTTGGCGCCACACTTCAGCACGAGGGTCATGACGCTGCCGGAGGCAACGCGAGACCCGCAGAACTGCTCGGGGCCGAATGGGACAGGCCCGAGATCCCACGTGTCGTGCTTGATGATGATGTCCTCAGCGGCGGGGCCATCGGCGACCGCGTAGCTGTAGGCCTCATCGAGCAGCAAAACCTCAAACCAGGCGTTGCTGCCGTCACCTTTCCACACGCCGCTGACGAAGTACTCCTCACCAGGGAGAGTCGCGAACTCCTGGTACACGCCGAAACTGCCGCCAGGGCAGGACATGTTGAGCGAATACGAGCCCTCGATGGCAGGCGTCGCGGCGTAATCCCAGGTGAACGGACCGCCCCAGGGGGAGTTCCACTCCGTCCAGCCCGTGCCGTCACCCGTCTCGAAGCATGGGTTGATGAGCAGGCCAGGGAGCGCCCAAACCGCCGAGGCCAGCCCAACACACATCAGTACAGTTTTCATTTGCGCCCTCCAGCGCAACGTAACGCAGGGGGCGGGCGGCGGCTTGCCACCCGCCCCCTGCGCGTGCGTCTTGTTGTGCTACGTAAAAACGACAAACGGCCGCACCCGCAGCTTACTTGCGGCGGGCAAGGCCGACCAGGCCGATCAGGCCCGTACCCAGCAGCAGCATCGTGCCGGGCTCGGGGATGGCCTGCTCGCGGACGCTGATGCCGTCCCACATAGCCACCATCGGCCACGCCCAGTCGTTCGCACCGGCGAGGACGATCGTCAGCAGCGAGTCTTCCGCGTGGACACAGACCTCGAAGTAGATCCAGTCAGCACTCGGAGGAGGCGAGGTGACGTCGATGATGGTGACCACATTGCCGGTCGGCGGTCCAGGAGCGCCAGGATTGCTCGGACCCATCCAGGGGCCTTGAACCGCGTAGACCTGGGCGTTGGCGTTAGCCGCCGGAGTTGCCCAGTCCCACTCGGTCCCTAAGACCCACATGTAGCCGCTTATGCAGTAGTAGTTGGACGGGACTACAGGGATCTCCTGGAAGATGAATCCGCGGCCGCTACTGCCATTGGTGAGACCCATGTACATATCGCCCTCGGCCGGGGCCTTTATAAACACCGACGGAGGGAACGACGGCTCCATATGGCCGGGGTAGTCTACCGGAGGACCATCGCCGTCGTAGGGATAGTCCTCGTAATAGGCCCAGCCTTGGAGATCGCCTGTCTCGAAACCGCCATTGACCAACTGCTCAGGGCCAAAAACGTTGAAGCACTGAGCGGAGGCCATGGAGATCATGCCGAGAACGGCGAGACTCAGCAGAACCTTCTTCATAGTCCAAATACCCCCTAGCCGCTGAATCACGGCTAAGCGCGTGAGCTACTTGCTCACTCTTGAAGTGCTGCAACTCCACACGCAAGCCAATCTAAGGCTGCAACGCGTGTGGCTTACCTCCGACGAGCCAGGCCGGCCAGGGCCAGCAGACCCGTACCGACGAGCATGATCGTGCCGGGCTCCGGCACGAGGCACGCCGAGATGACGAGAGTCGGGCCAGCACCGTATCGGTTATAGATCGAGAACGGGTGCTCGCTCGCATCCGACAGGCACACCGACTGGTCGATGTCCCAGTCGTACATGCAGTACTCCAGACCGCCTGCCAGCGACAGGTCCCACGTGATCACACCCTCGGTGTAACCACTGGTGGGCAGCCCACCGCCTTCGACCCAGACCTGGTCGGGATAGGACCCGTCCAGTATGCCCAGGCCCCAGACCTCGACTACCTGCACGCAGCCTTCGCAGCACAGGATCTCGGCCGGCAGAGTCAGCATGTCGATCGGAGCGCCGTCGCGGTAGTCCATCAGCAGACCACCAGTTGCGCCCGGGACGTCCACTGTGTGCATGCGGCACTCAGCTCCCGGAGGCCACGGCGGCTCGTTGGCGTCTATACCGCTGTCATAGGCGTCCGTCGCCTCCGTATCGATGCCGATGGTGAAGTTCCACGGGTTGAGCCCCGGATCGTCCGGGGTCAGCGTGAAGGTCACCTGCGACGTGATCGCGGCAAAGGATGCCGTGACAACTGCCAAGCTCGCCAGGAAGAGCAGCTTCTTCATTCACTTCACCTCCTTTCAGGTGTCATTAAGTTGACTCGTGTTTTCTCCTACGGGGCCGCGCAGAGCGGCCTTCTCTGCCCGCTAATACACGCAGGAAGCATGCCACCACATACTAGGCCCCCGTTGCTCCCCGCCAGGGCCGCCCGATTCGGTGCAACTCCTAGAGCGGCCTCAGCGGGCCTGGCGGCAAGGCCTCCACGCGTAGTAAAGGTACAGGGCGACTGTAGGAAAGGGATGTCGATTTTGTTGGACACAGGTCGACGAGGGCGGGGTGACGGCAGATGCTAAGCCGCTGTAAGCCAGCTACTTATGATGATGTCCAGTTTACGGGACACGTGTATACTCCGCTGGACACGAAAAAGGCCCCCGCAGCAGGCCCCAAAAGGGGCGCCGGGAGCCTCCGACACGCTACAAAAACGTAGGCGGGAAAGCGATTATCCTACCCAATCGGGCGCCGGCTCGGCACCCACGCAGCGTGCCGCTGCCGCCCTCTCACCCGCCCCGCAAGCCCACTCCCCCCAACCGCACTGCCCCCAGCCCCCCTCAAGCCCGCTCACAGCCCCCTCAGGGACCCCCTCAAGCCCCCCCCGGGGGCTGCCTCAGTTCCCTGCGCGGAGCTCCTCGAGCTGGGCCTGTATGCCCCGCAGGCCGCGGCTGTCCGGGTAGTCCTCGACGATACGCTGGAACCACCGAATGGCCTCGGCGCGGTCGTTGAGCTTGTCCTCGTCGCGATAGAGGATGCCCAGGGCCGTCAAGGCGGAGCTGACGCGGGGGCTGTCGGGGAACTCATCGGCAAGGCGCTCAAACAGCGTGCGCGCTTCCTCCCAATCCTCCCGCATAAGCGACACCCTCGCCGAGTAGAAGAGGGCGGCCGCCGCCAGCTCAGTGCCGGGGTTGCGCGCCGCCACGGCCTCGTAGTGCTCCTGTGCGTCGTCGAGGGCCTGCTCGTACTTGTCGGGGTCGTCCACGTCCTGGGGGGACCAGTGCTCGGCCAGCGCCAGCATGACCTGGAGCGTGCCGACCTCCTCGGGGTAGTCCAGCAGGAGCTGGCGGTAGAGGCGCTCGGCCTCCTCCCAGCCGCCCTCCTTCTGGGACGTGGCCTGGGCGATGTTCCTCCTGGAGTCGAGAACAAGCCCGGTGTTGTTGGGGTTCTCGTCGATCATTCGCTGGAGGACCTCTATCGCCTTGTCATATTCCCCGAGGGCGTAGTAGTCGGCGGCCATGCGTATGAGGATCCGGGAGGGCGGCGCCGCGATCACCGGCTCCTCCAAATACAGCTCGTAGTACTCGATAGCCTTGTTCAGGCGGCGGCTCTTCTCCTCCGGGGTCTCCAGCTCCTCAGCCTCCTCGCCCTCCTCGAGACCGACCGAGGCGCCGACTCCCGGATCCATGAGGGCGTCGTACGTGAAGCCGAGACGCACCAACACCGCCTGGTTCTTCGCGTACTCGGGGTACTCCTGCAGGATGCTCTCGAGAGTTGCGATGTAATCGTCCCACCGGCTGGCGTAGCGCTGAGCGCCGGCGATCTGGTCCATTATGATAGGCTCGGCCCCACGGAGCGTTTCATCGTCGAGGAGCCCCTGGTAGTACGCGATGGCGTCATCGTAGTAGCGCACGGCGGCCTCGCGCTCCTCCGCGGTCTCGGCCGCGCGCTCGTAGTGCCTGGCTATAACCACGGGGACCGCTAGGGCTTCGCGCGTGCGGGGGAAGGCCTCCGCCGCGGCCCGGAGGAGCTGCTCGGCGCGATCCCAATCGCCCTGCCGCTCGTACGTGCCGGCCAGGGCGATCTGCACGTTGCAGGCGACGTTGTCGGCCTTGTCGCCGGACGTGAAGTCATCGGCGGCCTCGAACGCCGCGCGCGCCTCATCGTAGCGGTCCAGTTCCAGATAGGCCCTGCCCAGACGGAACGCCGCGTCCTGCCTCATCCCCCGCAACTCCGTCAGCGCTTCCGACGACGTCACCCCCTCCTCCGTGTAACCCTCAAGGACCCGGGACAACGGTTCGACCGCCTTCTCCGGGTCCTGCAGGGCATCCTGGTATATCCTGCCTATGCCAGCGAGGACCTGACCCGTCATCGGGCCCATCGCATACGTCTCAACCACGTTCTGGAGGACCTCGACGGCCTCCTTGTAACGGCGCCTCTCCGCCAAAGCCTGAGCCTTGTAACTCTGGCAGTAGTAAGCCGCATCGGGCATGCCACGATCGATCGCCTCTTGGGTCAGATCGTCATAGCGCTCCACGGCCTCCTCGTAGGCATCCCGCGCCGCCTTGTGATCCCCCCGGGACACATAGGAGCGGGCAATGTACAGCGGCATCTCGAGGGCGCGGCTCGTCCAACCGTACCTCTCGATCACCTCCATGTACGCCGCCTCCGCCTCGGGCCAACGCCCCGCCTCCTCCTCGACCTTGCCCAGATAGAAATGAGCCAGCGACGCCACGTTTGGGGAGTCGGCGTGCTCGCGCACCACCCTCAGAAACTCCTCCCGGGCCTCATCCCGCCTCTCCAACTGAAGCAGCATCAGGCCCACGCGGAGGCGCACCTGCGCAACGTGCCCGCCGTCGGGATAGCGCTCCAACACCCTGCGGTAGCCCTCGATGATTCCTTCGACGAACTCGTCCTCGATAGCCCACGGCTCGGTATCGCTCATCTCCTGGAGGCGCATGAAGTCCCGCTCGGCCCTCCACGCCAGCTTCTCGCGGTGGTAGCTGCCCTCGCAGCCAACAAGAAGCGCCGAGACGAACAGCACCAAGAGGGAAGGCAGAACCCCAGACCCAGCAATCCTCGAGCCGAGCTTCATCACGCGGCCTCCTCGCTATCGCGCACCAGCAGAAGCGTCGTGGTGGCCGGCAGGCGCAGCAGTACCTCGGAGAGGAACCTGACGAGTATCGCGAGAGCGGCGATGTGAACGACGATGTCGGGGAAATCGTCGGAGTACGCGGACCTCAAACGCGCCGCCACCCAAATGTACAGAAGCTGCAGAACCGTCGGCACGAGAACGATGCACAACGAAATCAGCTTGGCCGACCGCATCACCATAAAGCTCCGCACAAACGCCGGCCATACCCGTTTGCCCTCGGCAACGATCGACGGAATCGTGTAGAGAACCACAACGTCGATCACCACGCTCAAGACGACGTAGAGCGTCTTGAATACGCCCTGCCACACCTCCGGTCCCATGCCCGCCACCTGCATCGTGTCGGCGAACATGGACCTGCCCAGGGCAGTCAGGCCCTTCAGAACACCCCAGTTTGCGGCGAAAGGCAGGCTCCATGCCACAACCGTCGACAGCCAGAAGCGCAAACCCTGCAGCAGACTTCCGCCCAACGCCGGGGGCCGATTCTCATACGCGTTCGCGTACATCCTGCTGGCAACTCCCAGCAGAACGTGCCCGATCACTACCATCATGGCTATGTAGCCGAAACGTACGAGCTTCTCCAGGACCAAGAAGTTGTGGGGATAGTGGAGGAATTGATCGCCGTGGCCCCCCGCCATCATCGTGGTAATGGGCCCGCCAAGAAGGCTCACGAAGGGCCGCCGCGGGGACATGTAGAATATCACGAGGATGAACGCCTCGCAGAGGCCGATCAATAGAATGGGCACCAGCACCGAGAAGTGCCGCTTCACGGACTTGGCCGACAGGCTGTAGACCGAACCGAGAACGGCAAAGGCTCCCTTGATATCGACTGCCATGGTCTCCTCCGGTGGAGCACTCTACACGACCGTGCTTGCGCCAGAACGCTATACAACCCGCCTACTGTAGGCTTTGGGGCCGATTGCTGTCAACTCTTTGCTGGAGAGGGCCAAACCGGCCCTGCCGCCCCGCCGGGGGCCGCGAATCCCACATCCGTCCTTGGAACCGGCGGGCGACCCGCTGTAGAATGCATCGCGCAATAACCTATAACGCTCGGGCCGCCCGCCCGGCCACAACGGAAAGGGGTCCACAAATGGACACACCTCAGGCCGCATCCACGTCCGACAAGAACAACCTAACCGCACTGCTCCTCTGCTTCTTCCTCGGAGGACTGGGAATACACAGGTTCTACGTGGGCAAGACCGGCACCGGGATAGTCTGGCTGCTCACCCTCGGCGTCGCCGGCGTCGGGGTGCTGGTCGACATCATCATGATCGCCATGGGCAAGTTCACGGACAAGGACGGCCGCGTCCTCACCTGGAGCTGACGGACCGGAGGCGGCCACACAGCGGAACCGCGCAGGGAGCCGAGATCGCCATGGGAATGACGGGCAAGGCCGTACGCATAGAGCGGGTCATAGACAGGGAGACGGGCAAGACCATTATCGTGCCCATGGACCACGGCGTCACCGTGGGGCCCATCCACGGCCTCATCGACATGGGGGCGGCGGTCAACGAGGTGGCCGACGGCGGCGCCACGGCCGTTCTGGGACACCTTGGCCTGCCCCTGCACGGCCACCGCGGCTACGGCAGGGACATCGGGCTCATACTGCACCTGTCGGCAAGCACGACACTCGCACCCGACCCCAACCGCAAGGTCTTAGTCAACAACGTCCCGCGCGCGCTGAAGATGGGCGCCGACGCCGTGTCCGTCCACATCAACCTAGGCGCCGAGACCGAGTGGGATATGCTCGAGGATCTGGGGGCCGTCGCCGTGGAGTGCCTGGAGTGGGGCATGCCGCTTCTGGCGATGGTCTACTGCCGGGGAGCGAAGATCAGAAGCGAGTATGACGCGGCGGTCGTCAAGCACGCCGCGCGCGTGGCCGCCGAACTCGGCGCCGACATCGTGAAGGTGAACTACACCGGCAGCCGCGAGAGCTTCGCCGAGGTGGTCGAGGGCTGCCCCATACCCGTCGTCATCGCCGGAGGGGAGAAGATGGAGTCGGACGAGGAGCTCTTGACCATGGTCGAGGACGCCATCGCCGCGGGGGCCGCGGGCGTCTCGATAGGCCGCAACGTGTTCCAGCACGACTCGCCCAAGGCCATCGTCAAGGCCATCGCACGCGTGATACACAAGGGGGCAAGCGCTGCCGAGGCGCTGAAGACGCTCTGATCGGTATCCGAGGGGGGCCGGACGAACAGACAGCCGGCCTCAGCCGGTTACCTGGCCGGCCTCCTTCCGCAACAGGCGCTCGACCCGCGTGAGCAGTTCGGGCCCGTTTATCGGCTTGCAGAGATAGTCGGCGACGCCCGCCTCGGCCGCCTGGAGCACCGTCTCGCGCTCGGCGCGCCCCGTCAGCATGATCACCGGTATACCCGCCGTCTCCGGGCCCGACTGGAGCTGCCGGCAGACGGCGTTGCCGTCCAGCTCGGGCATCATCAGGTCGAGCACGATCAGATCCGGGCTCTCCGCCCGGGCCTTCTCGATGGCCTCCGTGCCCGAGCAGGCCGCGGACACCGTGTACCCGCCCTTCAGGAGAAACGCGCTGGCCATCGTGCGGGAGACCGCCTCGTCGTCCACGACCAGTATGTGCTTGGCGAGAGACATGGCGATTCACACCCCTTTCCTGATCGTGTTATCGGCCCAGAGGCGGGTGAACTTGAGGGGAAGCGGGGCCGGGTCGGCCCCTTGCCGAGCTTGACACCGGGCGCCCCGTCGGGTACACTCCGCCTTCGCCGAAGAATGCCTAAGACACCAACATACACCGGCCAATCCACTAAGCGGGAAAACAAACGATGAGCACGCACCGAAGCCTCAAAAGACACGGCGGACGCCTCGGCGGCAAGCGGAACGTCCTCTCCCGCCTGGAACGGATGAAGATCCTCCAGGCCAAGGGCGAATGGGACGAGGAAAACCCCCGCGCCACCGGCCTGCGTAAGGTCCGCCCGGAGAACATCCGACTTATCAAGCAGTAGGAAGGGGCGAAAGACGCACACGCGGGGCAGTAGCTCAGCTGGGAGAGCGGTACGTTCGCAACGTACAGGTCAGGGGTTCGAGTCCCCTCTGCTCCACCAGGGAACAGCGAGGCCGCGGGAGAGTATCGCCCGCGGCTTTGTTTCCCCCATCCTCGACGTGCTCTTCCCCCCACGGTGCCGGGTGTGCCGGGCCGGCCTCCCCGAGGGCGACAGGAGCCTCTGCGACAAGTGCATAGCAAGCTTCGAGCCCGTAGCGAGGCCTATCTGCCTGAGGTGCGGGAGGACATCGGCAGCCCACGTCTGCGGCGCATGCAAGGAGATGCGACCGGCGTTCGACGCAGCACGCGCCGCGCGCGCCCACACCGGCCTGATGCGACGCGCCGTGGCCGACCTGAAGTTCCGCGGCGGCACCGGCACGGCGGCGATACTCTCAACGCTCATGGCCAGGGAGATCGAGCAGGACGAGCACTACGCCGGGCTCGACCTCGTCGTGCCCGTCCCCGTCCACTACAGCAGGCTGCGCGACCGGCCCTACAACCAGGCGCTGCTGCTGGCCCAAGCCCTCGGGCGGCGACTCGACCTCCCCGTCAGCAGCCGCCTGCTACGCAAGGTGCGACCCACCCCGCCCCAGGTCGGCCTCTCCCGAGCCAAACGCCTCCTCAACGTCAAGGGCGCCTTCGCCGTGACAGCCAAAGGCCAGGCAAAGATCGACGGGAAGGCCGTCCTGCTCGTCGACGACGTGATGACCACAGGCGCCACCGCACACGAATGCGCCAAGGCGCTCCGCATGGCCGGGGCTCACCGAGTGGTCGTGCTGACTGCGGCTAGGGCAATCTAAGATCACGCCTCGCAGGGCGGCCCTCGGCAAAGGCACTCCACACGATCCGCGGGCGGGCTCCTCCCCCCACGTGCTAACCTTAACCTGGGCGGTTGGGGGCCGGAGAGCCCGTGCCTGTGTCCCTTAGAGACAGCCTCGTCGTCGCCATCCTAGCGACATCGGCCATGGCAGCCAACAACGCCGCCATCGTCT
>Ga0272442_10012341_pt1 | contig 10331 bp, 8 predicted proteins | sample SSMForm2O_FD_200262 | JGI IMG/M metagenome (GOLD analysis project Ga0272442, IMG submission 200262) | Marine sediment archaeal communities from Little Sippewissett salt marsh, Falmouth, MA, United States - SSM-Form-2O | ecosystem: Environmental > Aquatic > Marine > Wetlands > Sediment ... | reverse complement strand
ACCATTTGCCCCCTGACCTCTTCATGATAAATAAAAGAAACTATTACAGCCAGTAAAAAAAACAGGCTTTCAATAATGAGGATCAACGAAATAAAATGAATTATCAGAAAAAAGCTAAACCTACGTATTTGCATGACTTGTTATTGTTTATGAATAACAATCCTACAGATTGTAGAAAATATAACTCTCAGTTAAAAAAAGGGGAATCAGGCTGAAGGAGGAGGGGGCAGGTTATGCATTATTAGGATTAGCCCAATTGGAATTTTTTCTTTGTTATGCTCAAAAAAAACAACCTGAACGGTCAATGAAAAATAACCTGATCTGATCCATGGAAGTTTAAAAAATACTTTTTTTAAAGTATCTTCAGTATCCGAATCTTCCATGTAAAAATCTGGTTCCTGGTCTGCTGCATCATAAAAACAAAAAGCAGTGGAGTCCGAATCTTCTTTGGTATTACCAAACAGTTGATCTAATCCGGATAAGTTTAATAAAGAACTTGTTGTCAGATAGGCAACAAAAAATAATAACAGTTTGTATCGAAATATTATTTTCAAACCTGATATTTATTTTTTCTGAAACCAGAAAATATCCAGGCTCAAAATTAATGTATAAAAGTAATCTATATTAAACAGCCATCTTTTTTATCAATAATACCTCAATATTTAATAATTGATTCAGATATTATTCTTTTATCTTATTAATTTCTGGAATGTTAAATGGTTACACTCCCAAAACAGAATGATTTTTTAATTGCAAACTGCGACTGCCAACTGCAACCTATTTCAGATTTTCCTCAAATAGTTTAAAAATCCTTTTATACTCATCAATCCAACTGCTTGACGCGCGGAATCCATGCGATTCAACCGGATAAACTGCAAGTTCCCAATTTTCTTTACCAAGTTCTATCAAACGTTGAGTTAATCGCACGATATCCTGAAACTGGACGTTATCGTCGACCATGCCGTGGCACATCAGGAGCGCCCCCTGCAAACCTTCGGCAAAATAAATCGGCGAGCTTCGCACATACGCCAGGCTGTCTTCAACGGGGGTATTCAAAATATTGGAAGTATAGCCGTGGTTGTAGTGCGCCCAGTCGGTAACCGAGCGGAGGCCCGCACCCGCAGCAAAAACATCAGGGTATTTAAACATGGCCATCAGGGTTATAAATCCACCGTAGGAGCCTCCGTAAATCCCGATTTTTCCAGGAGAAACATCATACTTCTCAACCAGCATTTTTGCACCATCGACCTGGTCGGAAAGGTCCTTACCTCCCATGTGGCGGTATATGCCGGTGCGCCAGTCGCGGCCATAGCCCGCACTGCCGCGGTAATCCAGGTCAAGGACGGTATAGCCGTTATCGGCCAGATAATTATGGAACATGTATTCCCGGAAATAGCTGCTCCACCATTTGTGGGCATTCTGGAGGTACCCTGCGCCATGGACAAATATTATCGCCGACCCCTGTTTTTCAGGATTCTCAGGGCGGTACAGGCGGGCATGCACTTTGGCGCCGTCTTCTGCATTAAACGTTATAAATTCAGGAGTCCGCCAGTTATATTCATCAAATTCTTCGATAGTCGATTTTGTAACCTGGACCATTTTTGCACCCGCCCGGTTTTGTTGCAGATACAATTCCCATGGTTTATTAGCTTTTGAGTGCAGGACTGCCAGGTACTTTTCATCGGGCGATAGGGTAACGTCATTCCCGCCTTCCACCGATGTTATCTGAACCATTCCTCCACCCCAAACCGGCATCTTATAAAAATGGGTGATCCCCGGATGAACTTTGTTGGCGGTCAGGTAAAAATATTTCTTATCGTGTGAAATAAACGCATTCGAAATTTCAAACTCCCCGTTTGTCAGGGCTTTTATTTCTTTTGTTTCTGTATTAACAGAATAAAGGTGAGAATACCCTGATTCTTCGGACTGAAACCACACCGATTTCCCATCGGGCATCCAGCCTATATTCCCGGTAGAGGCTCCCCACCCGCCGATTCCCGGACCGCCAATCCAGGCTTCGTCCCTCTGCCGGTCGACCACGTCGAGATGCCCGGTAGCAGGATCGAGAATCAAAATCCACCTATCCTTATTATCGTGGGATAAAGCGACAACCAACGCCAAATCTTTTTCTTTATTCCAAACAGGTCCTAACAGGTTTACATCACGATCCTTTATTTTTGAGTTATCTTCCGGAATCCTTCCGGGATAATCTTTCAGATAGTCCGGCATATCTTTCAATCCCGGAATATCAGAAATTATTAACTCAACAGATGCGTTATTCTCAACATCGAAAATCCCCATTTCCATTTTGGATTCCGGGCTGCCAACCTTGGTACGCGCCCTGCTTTCTTCAGTATATCCCGACTCAGTCACAAAACGGGTGACAGAGGTGGATTCAGAATTTTCGGGGCTCAGGAAAGTTGTATAAACCACAAACTTCCCTGAGGGAGACAACGACGCATTGCGCAGTCGTTTTTTACCAAGTATGATTTTTTCAGGTTCTCCCTCTGTCATCACATCCCTACGCCGTTCACGGGCTTTATTGACAGCCTCCCGTTCGTTTAACACATCAAACAGTTCTTTTTGCTGATTTATCAACCATTTTGCCTGTTCATTGCCTTTCTTCTCAGGGTGTTTTTGTTCAAAGGCGAAGTTTGTAACCTGGGTTATTTTCCTGATTTCAAGGTTCAGCAAAAACAGGTTCTGGTTTAGCAGGAATGAAATATGAGTACCATTCAGGGCAAACTCCGGCAACGAAGCCTGTTGCAGCCAATCGGTCAGTTGTACCTCCCCCCCTTTTTTTATATTCAGCAAAAACAGGTTCCCGTCCCGGGCATATACTTTTAAGGTTCTGTCAGAATTATAACTTCCTCGCCTCCCGGGAAGATACTTCTCCTGTTCAATTCCGACTTCCTGAATCTCCCTGTTTCTGATCGAATATTCATACAATGATTCTAAAGTATCCTGCCCCGGATTCCAGTTAAAATAAACCAAATTACCATCTTCTGACCAGAAAATTCGGGATGGAGAAGTCCCGACCCACATTTTAGGATCCTGCATTATTTTTTCGATCGTCAGGGAACTTTTATTGTATTTTTGGATCTGTGCTGAGGTATACACAAACAAAAAAAACAGGGGGAGTACAAACAGCTTTTTCATAACAATCAGGTTTTAATTGGTTAAAAAGAAATATGGTCGGGGTGAGGACCGATTCGCCGGTTTTTATCCAACCGGCTGATTTCAGCCATATCTTCTTCGCTCAGTTCAAAATCAAAAATATTAGCATTTGAGATAATCCGTCCGGGATTCACCGACTTAGGGATCGTCACAACTCCCTTCTGGATGTCCCAGCGTAAAACCACCTGCACAGGAGTTTTCCCGTATTTTACAGCCAACGTTTTTAAAACCGGGATTTCGTTCACCCGCCCTTTCATGATCGGGCTCCATGCTTCCTGCTGAATTTGATTCTTCTTACAGAATTCCAGCAGTTCCGGCTGGACCAGCTCCGGGTGGAATTCGACCTGATTTACAGCAGGGGCTATCCTGCATTCCGGTAGAAATTCTTTGAGGTGGTGGACCAAGAAGTTGCTGACGCCTATCGCCCTGATCTTCCCTTTAGCGTGCAACTCTTCCATGGCCTTCCATGTTTCCACCGACAGTTTCCCTTTAGGCCAATGGATCAGGTAAAGGTCGAGGTAACCGGTTTGTAGCTTATCGAGGCTTTTTTCAAAAGCTCTTATCGTTGATTCATACCCCTGATCGGAGTTCCAGACTTTTGAGGTCAGGAAGATTTCCTCGCGGGGGATGCCGCTTTCACAGATAGCTTTCCCTACCCCTCTTTCATTCTGATAGATCGAAGCCGTATCGATACTCCTGTAGCCGTGGGCAAGGGCTGCTTTAACCGCGTTTTCCACCTCCTGCCCGTCCTTCGACATAAACACACCCAGCCCCAGCCAGGGCATTTCCACGCCGTTGTTCAGTATCACTTTGCTTTTAATGTCCATAACATTGAATTCTGATTACTGACTAAAATAGTGATTTTTTGCATGATCAGTGTGTTTATTTTTTAATACCGGCTATCCGGATGCTATTCCATTTTAATAAAATTACATGTAACATACGGTTACAGATATCCAATCTATTAAGGGTTGTAAACCACGGCTTACAGCCGCAGTTATTAATATTTAAGCCTTTGTGGCTTTGAACCACGAATGTGGTTTAATCTGAATAACCATCAGTGAAATTTATGGGATAAAACAATAAAACACAGGCAGGCAGACCCGAAGGGGTTGAATTTAGTTGGCACTAAAGTTAGAAACAGACTATGCTAATTAAGAATCTATCAGGTCCTCATCAAAAAAATCCAACCTGAAAATTTTATCCAGGCATTTTAAAACTATCTCTCACTCCAAAATATTCTTTAGCTTTAGGGCCAAAATAATTTACAATGATTGTCTTCAAATTCGGGGGGGCTTCTGTAAAAGATGCCGACGCTGTAAGGAACATCGGGGAAATTGTTAAAAGATACAACGAAGAACTGGTCGTGGTTATTTCTGCCATGGGGAAAACCACCAACCTTCTGGAAACGCTTCTCAGGGCTTATTATGGCGGCAGTAGCAGCAAGTGGGAAATCTTTGCAAAGTTTAAATCGTACCATACTTCAATTACGGATGAATTGTTCGGCCCGGGGAATTTACCTGCCCCGATAAACCGGATATTTTCCGGCCTCGAAGCGAAATTAAACGCACCCCCAACAAAGGATTTTAATTTTGAATATGACCAACTTATCTTTTACGGAGAACTGGTTTCAACGGCAATAGTTGCCCACTACCTGAATTCTGTGGATATCCGTATAAAATGGGCCGATATCAGAGAAAGCCTTATTACTGACGATAATTACAGGGAAGCGAACGTAGACTGGGATCAAACAGAAAAGCTGGTAACCGAAAACTTTCATTTCAAAAAAAACCAGCGATACCTGACCCAGGGCTTTATCGGCTCGACCAAAAACGGGATACCAACTTCACTTGGCAGGGAGGGCTCGGATTTTACGGCGGCCATTTTCGGGAATATCCTGAATGCGCGGTATGTGGCAATCTGGAAGGATGTCCCAGGCGTATTGAATGCCGACCCAAAACAGCTTGAAGCCACATTAAAAATCGACGAGTTGTCGTACCGCGAAGCCATCGAGATGTCACATTCAGGGGCAAAAATCATCCACCCGAAAACCATTAAACCGCTTCAGAACAAAAACATCCCGCTGTATGTAAAATCGTTTTTAAATCCTGAAGCCGAGGGAACCTTGATCCATCCGGTCAACCAGGCCCTCGACCTGATACCTGTTTATATCATCAAGGAAAATCAGGTGCTGATCACCTTGTCGCCCTACGATTTTTCGTTTATCGGAATTCAGGATATTTCATTTGTTTTCAGCCTCCTTTCAAAATACCGGTTTAAAATAAACCTGTTCCAGCAGTCGGCTATCGACCTGAACCTCGTGACCGATTTCCCTGAATCAGGCTTTGAAAAAACAGTCGGTGAACTTTCCGGCAGGTACGAAGTAAAATATAACACCGGGCTCGAACTGATTACAATCCGTTATTACAGCGACGAATCGATAAAAGAAGTTACCACCGGGAAGAAAGTTTTTATTGAACAAAAAAGCCGGAGGACTGCGAGGCTTGTTACCCGCAGAAATCAATAGCCTGGCAGGCTTCCAGGATTACATCTTTTACATTTATCAATAACCGGGCAATTTTTAATTGTAATTTTGAAGCACTATAATTGACATATAAACCAAAACACCTGGAAATGAAAAATAAAAAAGTACTGCCTTACGCAATCGGGATAGTAGTTGTTGCTGTTGTTTTAATGATTGTCGGGAAGAAAGCCGGATGGTTCGGGAATGATTATTCCATCAGCGTAGCCACCACAGTTGTGGAAAGCAAAACCATCACCGAGCTGATCACTGCCAACGGGAAGATCCAGCCTGAAACGGAAGTAAAGATCAGCCCCGATGTGTCTGGCGAGATCATTGAATTATATGTGGAAGAGGGAGATGAAGTTGTTAAAGGCGATCCGTTGTGTGTTATAAAACCTGATATGTATGTTTCAGCATTAAACCGCTCCGAAGCATCATTAAATTCTGCAAAGGCCAGGCAGGCACAGGCTGAAGCACAACTAATAGAAAGAGAACTCGCATATAGCCGGGCAAAACAATTATATGAACAAGATGCTATTCCTATAGCAGAATTTGAATCAGCCCAGGCTGCTTACAAAGTTGCACAAAGCGAAGTTAGGGCAGCCGAATTCTCTGTAAAAAGTGCCGAAGCTTCGGTAGCTGAAGCTGAAGAACAACTTACTAAAACAAGAATTTTCGCACCGATTTCAGGTACAATTTCAGCATTAAACGTTGAAAAAGGCGAACGTGTGGTTGGAACGAGCATGATGACTGGAACTGAAATGATGGTTGTAGCCGACCTGGAAAAAATGGAAGTACAGGTTGAGGTGAATGAGAACGACATTGTAAAAGTAGCAAAAAACGATACAGCCCTGATAGAGGTTGACGCCTACCTGAACCGGAAATTTAAGGGAGTTGTAACCGAAATTGCCAATTCGGCCAATGTGACCGGGACATCAACCGACCAGGTGACCAATTTCGATGTGAAAGTATTCCTCCTGAAAGAATCGTATGAAGACCTCATTGACCAGATGACCGGGAACTTTTACCCGTTTAGGCCAGGCATGTCGGCAACGGTCGATATTCAGACCGAAACACGGGAAAATGTTATTTCAGTGCCTATCCAGGCAGTAACCACCCGTGTGAAAAAAGAGGGCGGTGGCACCGAAGAAGTAAAAAACGAAGAGGAGGAAGTTAATGAAGAAGAGGAAGAATCGGTTGAACGTGAAGAATTGCAGGAAGTTGTTTTCATTGTCAAAGATGGTCGCGCCCGGAAAACAGAAGTAACAACGGGCATCCAGGATAATGATTACATTGAAATAATCGAAGGGGTATCGCCCGGCGATGAAATAATATTTGCACCCTATAACGCCATCAATAAAACCTTAAAAGACAGTATGCTTGTGAAGCTGGTCGAAGAAGAAGACCTGTACAGAGGGGATTAATCCTCTAAATCCTTGACATGCTTTCCAATTCTCCAAAACTGATTGAAATCTTTTCAGGCACTTCCTAAGAGGCTGGTTTAGTAAAAAGCCTGCTTGAAAATGCAGAAATTGAGGTTTTTATGAAAAACAGTATAAGAGGCAGTTCATCACTCCTGCACTTTTCACCAGGAGTTGGCGGGGTCAAACTGATGGTCTCAAGCCTTGATTTTCCAACAGCAAAAATTATTCTTGAAGAATATTATAAGAACAGGGAAGATAAATAAATCAGGTTCTTACTCTCCTGCAAAATAATCTCTTGATGAAATCGGGTAGGTATTTGAAGTATTTGTGCTGTTTAATAAAAGTTGTGAGGTTTCGGAAATTCTCTCCCCACCGGAAGTATAATTTTTATGCTGGGAGATAAAATTCAATCCCCCGGAATTATAACTTATTGTAAAATCGTAATCAATATCGCTGAAAAAAGTATTGGTGCCAGGGTCGACAGCCAGCCCCCTGCCCATCCGGTTATTTTTTTCCGATTCTACCCAGGCCTCGATTTTCCTCACTTCATAATTATTCTTGTTGATATAGATCCTCCCTTCGAACCGGGTGGCATAATAATCGCCGGCACCTTCAAAATCGGGAGCAGGCTGCTTGAAACCGATCACCCAGACATCAATGCCGTTCAGGACGGCATCTTCCTCCTGGCTCAGGATCATCCTGTCAAGGTTTACCGGATCAAGGACTGAAGTTGCCGAACGAGCCAGGTCTAATCCCAGTACTTCATCGAAATTGGTAGAGCCATCCGTTAACAGGTAAGCATCGAAATCCCTCTCAATGCCTGAAAACCGGTAGTGCCGGTTTTTATAGGCATCCAAAGGTGACGGAGAGGAATAGCCCGACTCATCGTAAATGTTTACTGAAGCCTTTAAGTTGTATTTTTCATCGCCGGCTGTTTTTTCAAAACTATACGTGCAATCCATGTTGAACGGGCCTTGTGTAAAATTCCGTGATATGTTTTCAGAAGCCGTCCTCAGGATACGCGCCAACACTTTCGACCGGGCACTGACTTCCACTCCTTCAATCGTATACGACTGCTGCTCCAGCTTTATCATATTAAAATCTTTTTCAAATAAATCGGAAACCGGGAACATCTTGTTTTTATATCCCACGGCAGAAAAAAAGATTTGCCTGTCAGCCAGTTCTTCAGGGATTTTCAGTTCAAAATTGCCCTCGGCATCGCTGGCTGTCCCGTAATAGGTGCCTTCAAGGCCAATGTTGGTGTATGAAACTGGTGTATTCCCAGAGGCATCAACAACAATTCCCCTGACAACACTTTCAACATTGGTTTCCTGTGCTGTAACACCAGATACCCCTATAATAACCAGAATGACGATCAATTTCCTCATAACCCTGTTTTTTATTCGTTATGAAACTTCCTGCAAGTTAATACCAATTACTATTTAATAACGTTATAATACCGTAATATTATTTGTATTTTTGTTAAAATCTTAAACTAAAATTCATGGTACGCAGGCCTATTTTCTGGATTCTTACCGTAACAATAATGGTTTTCAGTTCGTGTGTAGCGAAGAAAAAATACCTTGAAATGGAAGCAGGCCGGCTAAAAGCTGAACAGGAAGTCAGGGATTTAACCGCCGAAAACAATGCGAAAGCAGAACGGATTCAGGCAATGATAGCCGATTACGAGGAAATAAAAACCGAATTGCTGGGAAGCAATGCTGAAAAGGACCAGTACATTGCAACTCTGAACAAAGAAATTTCGGAATTGAAAACGAATATGAGCCAGGCCAGTGAGACTCTCGAAGAAAAAGATTATGCCTTCGAGTTTGAAAAACGGCGGCTGAATAATGCCATCAGCGAACGCGACCAGCGGATTAAACAGCTTGAAACGGAAGTGGAAGAATGGAGGAATACCGCATACGAACGTTCAGGCCAGGTCGACGAAAAAAGCTTTGAATTAAATCAGGAAAAAAATAAAACATCGTTGCTCGAAAACCAGAAAGCTGCGCTTCAGGAAAAAGCCGATGGGTTAAACAGTGAAATTCAAAATCTTCAGAATGAGATTTCAGCCCTGAAAGAAAAGATGGAAGAAAAAGATGCTGAGATACTTAAACTTACGAATAATGTCAAACTCCTGAAAAGCCAGTTACAGCAATAAATTATTCTGAAAAAATTATTATCTGATTTTAAAAGCAAACATTAATGAAAATAAAACTTGTTGTTCTATTAATGGCTTTCTTTTTCTGTTCCTGTTCTGGCGGAAAAGAAAAGCAAAAAGAAGTTCAGTTATTCAACGGTAAAACCCTTGACGGGTGGATTATCCACGGGACTGAAAAATGGTATGTCGAAGATGGGTTGCTGGTTTGTGAAAGCGGCCCGGATAAAGCCTACGGTTACCTGTCGACTGAAAAATTCTACGATAACTTTGAATTATCACTTGAATTCAAACAGCTCGCCAACGGCAACAGCGGTGTTTTTTTCCGTTCGACATTTGAAGGGACGAAAGTAAGTGGCTGGCAGGTGGAAGTTGCCCCGCCAAACCACGATACGGGCGGCATTTACGAATCGTACGGCAGGGGGTGGCTCGTCCGGATTCCCGATGAGATGGAAGATATCCTGAAGATGAGCGAGTGGAACACGATGAAAATCCGGGTTGTCGGCGGGCATGCCACTACCTGGCTCAACGGCACCCGGATGGTCGATATCGAAGATGGAAAAATAGCTGAAGGCAAAGGAGCTATCGCGCTGCAAATCCACGACGGCGGAGGCATTAAGGTCATGTGGCGGAACCTAATTGTAAAAGAGTTATAGCATTATTACCCCAGGCGAGCAAGTAGCTTGACCTAATTTAAACATTTATCTTCCTATCACTCGGACGAAAGCGAAACCAGCAGAGAATTCGGAATGTAGGGTATTATTTTTACTATCAGATATATTTGGGGAATGATGAAGGCTCCGGGGATCATTTTTGAATTGTTTATTGATTAGGAATTGAATTATACTTAAAGCACCCGGAGTGGAATCGAATCCACACTCTGTTGCCAGAACTGGATTTTGAATCCAGCGTCAACAAAAAAACAGGTTGGGTTATAAGAAATACAGAAAAATCAAGTTAAATTACCCTTTATGTTTTTCAATCAAAATGTTGATTTGAAAAACAGAACTTTGACTAACTCGTATCAACTTTATACTTTGTATAAACT
>Ga0272442_10012337_pt1 | contig 10333 bp, 2 predicted proteins | sample SSMForm2O_FD_200262 | JGI IMG/M metagenome (GOLD analysis project Ga0272442, IMG submission 200262) | Marine sediment archaeal communities from Little Sippewissett salt marsh, Falmouth, MA, United States - SSM-Form-2O | ecosystem: Environmental > Aquatic > Marine > Wetlands > Sediment ... | reverse complement strand
AGTACTAACTCTAGGAAAAAATGATTGGGCCATTTCTGCTGTACCCCAACAACCCCAGCCAACAAGACAATCTTCTTCTTGATATTGAATCAAGGTACTTTCATGTTCAGTCATGTTATAATTCTTTTCAATCCCTGTAACAATCGTGCAATAATCACCGTCTCCAATTATTTTTACCGATTTATCAACAATTACATGTTCATTGTAAGTACCCTCTTTTATGTAAATTGTGTCACCATTATATGAGTGATTTACTGCTTCTTGAATGGTAGAAAAATCATCAGGAACCGTTATAAAAGTGCCTGTGTACAATATCTGAGGTGAACCATCATTTCCATCAGCACTGCATGTCTGTAATTGATTTATCTCTGTTTGATAACAAGATTTCATATTTGGAACGGGCGGATCCATTAATGGACGGTTGTCTGAATTATTACCGCCTTGAATGAGATATGGTGAATCCCCTATTCCATCACCATCGATATCAATTCCTGTATAATCTGACCAATAATTACCATACATTCCATTATCCCATTTTCCATCAGAGCTATCAAATGCATTCAAGATATTATCAATAAAAGCATTAAGATGTATAAAATTTCCATCGGATACTCCAACACATCGGATGCCGATATCATTATTTTTCACAAAATTAAAAGTCATAATATTGCTTCGAGATACATCATCAATTTTTATACCACAATTATTATTGTATGATATAATATTGTTATATAATACATTATAACTTGAAATTATGCTAATATTTATCCCATCGCCTGCGTTATTATTTATATTATTTGAAGTGAAATTATTCCCATGAGAAAACCTAGTCATTTTTATCCCATTAAGATTATGTGAAACTGCATTATTATGTATATGATTACTGCAAGCTCCAAAGAGATTAAATCCATTGCCGTTATCTATAATGATGTTGTCATTGATTATATTATAATTTGATGAGATATATATAGCTGAAAATTTATTTCCACTATTAGTAATAGTAAATCCAGAAATATTACATCCATCACCATATACTCTTATTACATGATTTCCCCCCTCACCTATGATTTGAGTTGTTTCTTTATTCTCACCATGCAGAGTTATTGAACTATCTTTAATCTCAATATTTTCATTATATTTTCCAGATTTCACAAATATGCGATCGCCATCTCCTGCAAAGAAAAGGGCATTTTTTATACTCGGATAGTCATCAGGAACAACTATATCCCAATCATCATCCAAATCTGGATCATCTAATGTAGGTATTCTGTTCAATCTGTCTTTTATATAATGCAAATCTGAAGAATAATCAGATAGGTTAACATCATTCAATACATCAAACAAATCATCTAACGAAGATATATTCCCAAATCTAATACCTTTCTTCAGATGACTTGATAATGAGTGTGTTCCAAACATATCACCATATCCATCTGTAATTGTTATTTCAGATGACCCAAGCGCATAAGATGCCATCATATCGGTTTCAGATTCCTCAGCAGACGATTTGCCAATCCCAATGTTTTTTATTGTAGATTTGACTTTACTGAAGCTCTGGCCTGCATAAACAGGTGATAATCCCATAACAATAAAAACAACTACAACTGCTATAGCAATTCCTTTCCTACAAAAACAAGTTCTACTCATATGAAATCGCCTCCCTTGTTACATATTCTCCCTAAATAAGAAATTATATTTTTGTATATGGTATTTAAATATAAATCTATTGTAAATAAATTGGAATGAGTGAACTGCGGTTTTTTACCATCCGAATATTCCTCAGTTTTTGAAGTAGTAGGAACAAATGCAGATGATTTTCTAGGAACCGAAGGAAAAAGTTGTTGTAAAGTTTGTTTTTTACCATTGTTGATGGCAGTGGTTCTGACCAGTCGCTCACATGCCCATGTTCATCTCTAGCTAGTACTAATATGTTATAGGTTCCTTTTTTATTCCATGAATGATAGACTGTTATTGTTTCTCCTGAGTTGTAAAAACCTGTCCATTCATCAATGTTTTCATCTCCATCCCAATCCAATCCGTATTGGACTCTATCGTCTTTAGGATCAGTTGTAGAGGTTTGATAAGCGTATTCTTTCCTGATTTTTCCATTAACTGATCCGGTTGGTGTATCTGGTTTTTCTGGGGGATCAAATGGATATATCAGAGGATAATGATCTTGGCTGCCTCCTCCAAGTATGTTGTTTGGTACATCGCCAATTCCATTCGCGTCGATATCCGACACTGAGATATCCTGCCAATAATTTCCTCCGTAGAGATTCCCAAAATCCCATGTGTTTCCACATTCATCATGTGTTTTGAAATCATTGAAGAAGTTATTGTGATATATCTGATTGTTATTACTAGAGCGAACAAGACATATTCCTACATCATTTTCATGAACAGTATCGCCATAGTTAAAATTATTGTGAGTTATGGCGTTGCTATTAGAGAATTCAAAGTGGACACCCCATGAATATTCTGATTCAATGTCATTTTCTTTAATGTGATTCTCATCTGAATAATACCATAATGAAATAGGATAATTCTTATTATCTTTTATTAAATTATTCCAAATATTAATTTCGGTTGATTTATGAAGAGATATTCCATCAAGATTGTTTCCTGAGATAGTATTATTTATAATCCAAATGAATTTTGAACTAAATAATTTAACTCCTGTACCCCCATTATTCAATATATCATTTAAGTGAATATACATTGGAGAACATTCAACTTGAAAAATCCCATTATCGTTATTGTTCTCAATTGTGTTACTAAAAATATCGACGTGTGATATTCCAGCTTCTATACCAAATTCATTTTCTTCAATACGATTAGATTCTACAAAACAATTCATACTACCATCAATATAAACTCCCCAGTTATTTCCAATCAGTTCATTATTTATGATCTCATTACCAGTTGTCCAGTAGAGCTCAATAGCACCGCCGCAGTTTGTTATAAAATTGTTATGTATTAGTGAAGTGTTACCATAAACTCGTATACCTGAAAAAGCAATACTACAATCCTTTATTGTAAAACCAGATATTTCAACATCATCTGCATTTATGCAAACAACATGTTTGTTTTCATCTAGTCCTTTAATAACTGAACTATCTGGTCCATCTCCGAAAATTCTTATTTTTTTATTTATTTTGATATTTTCACTGTATGTTCCAGTTTCCACTTGAATAGTAATTCCCTCCTCGGCATTGTCTATTGCTTCTTGTATAGTGTTGTAATCATCAGGAACAAAAATTACACGTTTTTTTACAATGAGCATAATTCTTTTTATGCTATCGTTTTGACCATTGTTATCGATTACGTTCAAAGTAATATTATAGATGCCAGATTTGGACCAAGAGTGCTCTGCAGTTGGATAAGAGTGAGATTCATCGAACAACCCATCATCGTCCCAATCCCATTCATATTCTATTATTTCATCATTTGGACTATAACTTTCCGAAGCATCAAAAGTAATTAATTCATTGATTTCTGGTTGTTCTGGCCTCCAATTAAATCGAGCAACCATATCTTTAGACTCAGCAACATAGAAATCAACAATTATCTCATTGTTTCCTTCATTGGTTTCCTCCCAAGTATTATAAGGATCAAACACCGCTCTAAAATTATGGTATCCTGGAGTGGCATTCCAATATTCATGCTGCCATTCATAAAAATATGTTGCCCAAATATCTGGTCTCCATTCCCATGGATCAACTTGGTGTTCCCATCCAAGCCAATGATCATATAATTCACCATCTAACCAATACTCATATTCTACATTGTAATATTCCCATTCAGTCATATAATGATCCGGTATAACATCCCAAAACGTAGTAAACCAAATATGATCACCTTCAACAAGCTCTGGAATTTCATGTGATCTATCCCAATCATCCTTCTCTGAGCTGAAAAACATATACCACCCAGCAACATCATAACGATTATTTGATTGAGGCGTCATAGAAGGATAGTAATCTCTATTTGACCCCCCCAGGACAAGATAAGGAGTATCTCCAATCCCATCACCATTTTCGTCAATACCTGTATAATCACTCCAATAGTTACCCTGCAAAACCTCGTATTGATAACCTGCAGATACAACCGAATTATAACGACTATTAGAACCATCAAAAGCATTTAAATCATTTTCAATGAAGTTATTATGATGATATAGATTACCATCGGAAATATCATCGCACCTAACTCCAATATTATTATATTTGACTGTATTCCAAGTGACAACATTTCCTTTGGAACTATCCATAATACTTATACCGCAATCACCATTGTCAGAAATTGTACTGTTATGAACTGTATTACCAGTAGAAGTTTCTGCAATGAATATCCCATGTCCTGAATTTCTATTGATAGTATTTCCTTTAAGACTTACGCCATGTGAATCTCTAAATATAGCTACACCCCACAAATTATCATTAATATTATTATTTTGTATTTGATTACCAATAGAGTCAGATGTTTCTACTCCAACTCCATCATTATTAATAATATTGTTGTCATAAATAATATTGTAATCTGATTGCATAAAAATACCAGATAATTCCTCATGAGAACCAGAAACAGTAAATCCTGAAATATTTACATTATATGCATTAACTGCAATTCTAATCACATTATCATTGCCACTTCCAATAATAATTGTATTATCTTTACTTTCTCCATGTAGTATCAACATTTCTACATCAATAACAATATCTTCGTTGTAGGTACCAGTTCTAACAAAAACTCTGTCAGCTCTATTAGAATTATCAATAGCATCTTGAATGGTAGGATAATCATCAGGCACAATGGTATCCCATTCATCAACAACAAAGACTGTTCTTGTCACTGTATCATATAGCCCTTGATAATCTGTAATTTTTAATTTAAGCGGATAATCCCCAGATTTTAACCATGAATGAGTAACTGTTGGAATTATAGATGATTCATCATATATACCATCATCATCCCAATCCCATGAGTAATCAACTATTGTTCCATCTGGACTAAAACTGTAGGAAGCATTGAAAGAGATTATTTCGTTTACTTTTGGCGTTGAAGGAGTCCATTCAAAATTGGCCATGGGATTTACGTTGTTTATCTTCTTAACATTAGTTTTTGCTGATTTAATCGTTTCATTATCTTCAGATTTTAATATACTAACAACAGTTCCAGCATAAACAGAAGATATTACTGTTAATAAGAACAAAACAGTAACCGTAACTACTAGTACTTTTCTTTTTAAAATACCTCTCCTCATTTTTTTCAGCCTCTTATAAAGAATGGTTTTTTTGCTGGATGATAATCAAACTGTATTGATGGAATCAGACCGATCCTACCAAAAATAGGTTTTGGAAAAAACCGGGTTCTACCCCAGTAATTACCATCCCAAAGATTTGAATGGGAATTCTTAAATCTCGCGTGGATTTTGTTAAATATGAAATTGTTATTGACAATTGTAACATTAGAACTTAAGGACTTAATGTCTAAACCAACACGATCAATATTAGAAAAAGTATTGCCTTCTATAATGCTATTCTGGTAATAAGCCCATATACCGTCCCCATTTTGATCAAATACATTATGTTTAACTATCATATTTTTATTTGGTGTACATTGACTAATTTCCCTAAGGACTCTCCGTGGGTTTAACATATTCCACATGGTGTTAATATCTTCCCCCCCTAGAAAAATTTCTAGCAGCATATAAAGTGGCATTATCACCAGATAGAGTGAAAAAATCATTTTTACAAGTCCCTCCGGATAAGTGCCTGAGATACCTATCATATTATCTGATATAGCATTATTACAAATTGTAATATCTGATACAAAAGACCACATTGTGATACCTCCATCCATCATGTTGCCCCAAAAAAAAGAAAGATTTCCTTTGAATCCTGAAATTGTATTATTAATAATGGAAATATTGTTACATAAGGATAGCCTTAAACCATCTCGATATTCCTCGTTTCCAATCATACAATTCCCTTTTACAATACAGTTTGAACAACTACTGATTTCCACAGAATCTCCACCATCAATCATATTAAAAGTGATGATATTACCATTTGAACCAATACCAACGTAAATGCCAGTATCATAAAGTGCCTTGCTACATTTGACATTGTTATCGGATATTGTATTATTATTAGAATTTCTAATATACATTCCATCCCAAACAACATCATTTGATGTAATCAATCGTTCTATTTGATTATTTTTAATTTTATTATTGTTTGAAAAATAACGCAATTCTAATCCATGATATGAATTCTTTTGAATACTGTTATTATTGATATGGTTCTTAAGTGATTTATAAAATGAAACACCTACATCACCTCCATAAATTGTATTATTGTTAATTTGGCTATACCGTTGATTAAAAACTTGAATACCAAAATAATCATTTGATGTTATATTATTTCCAACAATTAAGTCTTCGCAATCAAATATAGAAAGAAAACCTATCAGATAGTTATTTTTTATAATGTTATTGAGTATTTCTACATTTGATAAGCCCGATTCCAAACCATATAAATTATTATTAATAGTATTATTTACAATACGGATATTCAAAGATTTATGAACATATAAGCCCCAAATGTTATCATATAAATGGTTATTCCAAATAAATGAATTATTTGCCTCCCAGAGTTCTACACCACTACCACAATACCTGAAAGCGTTATCATGAATATTGCAATAATCGCCATATACACGAATACCAGAAAAACCAACGCTGCAATTACTAATAGTAAAACCAGAAATATCAACATTATCAGCACTGACCTCAAATACATGATCATTTGTGAATGAGCACTTTTCATTACCATATGTCTTAAAACAGAAATCAAAACCAGGATACCCAGACGGTTCATGTGCCTCCCACTCTGGAAAATCAAAGAACCAGCTGCAACCATCATCATATGGATCATTAAAATCAAATGACCAATAGAATGCATTACTAGCATTTGAGGACACAGATGGATCAAAAACAATATAATACATGTTACCAGGGATAACAGTTATGTCTGGAAAATCAAACTCAACCCAGACATATTCACGTTCTGGAATTTCACTACCAAGTACAGTTGTTCCTGTTAAATATCTCCCCGATAAAAAATTATAAATTAAGACATTTAATCTTTTTGGGTCTCCTTTTTTCTTTATTTGTAATTCCAATTTAGTAAGTGTTTTTAAGGTAGGTATGAACGACTGGGCAAATTTACCACTACCCCATGTCCCATAACTACGATTGCAGTCGCTTGTTTGATGCTGATCCAAGATTTCAATAGTATTACCAGATTCTTTATATACAACATCAATAAATGTACAATCAGAACCATCACCCTTAAGAGTTAATGGTTTATCTATAACAACATGTTCATCATATGTACCTGCATGAACATGGATAGTATCACCATCATTTGAATTATTAACTGCATCCTGAATGCTAAGATAATCCTCAGGGACATCAATAATCTGTCCTGAAAAAGAGGTAATACAAGAGGTATTCTGCTGTCTCCAATCTTTCAAATCCATCTGATTCGTAGAAATTACAAGATTATCATAAATACATGACTGTAATGGAGGACTCATCAATGGACAACTATCCTGATTACTTCCATCAGGAATAGAGTAAGGTGTGTCACCTATACCATCACCATCAATATCAATCCCTGTGTAATCACTCCAGTAATTACCTGCTGCTCCATTATCCCAACAATTAAAGGAACTGTCAACAGCACTTAAATTGTTATCAATAAAAGCATTATAAAAAACCAAGCTTCCATCGGAAACACCACTGAAATTTATACCAATATCATTAGCTTTTATGACATTCCAAGTCAAACTATTGCTACGGGAGACAGCATCTAATCGCAACCCATATCCGCCATTATTCTCGATATAGTTGTTGTGAACAATGTTGTAAGTTGAAATACCCTTAATGTCGATACCATCAAAAATATTCCTTAATATTGTATTCCCTGTCAAATTATTCATATGGGAAAAATGGTTAATATCAACACTCCAGGAATTATCTATTAAAAGATTATTTTGTACAGTATTTCCACAGGACTGAAAAATCTTTACTCCATAACTATTACTTTTTATAATATTATCCTTCAAAACATTATAATCTGATCGTAAATAAACACCTGCATATGAAAAATTTCCACCTCGGATAGTAAAACCAGATATATTAGTATTTCTTCCTTCAACCTCCAGAACATGATCTATTCCATCTCCCAAAATAATTGTATCCTCTTTGTTTTCACCATGCAATGTAAGGGAAGCCAAATTTATATGGATGTTTCCTTTATAACTTCCTGATCTAACGAAAATACGATCATCAATTTCAGCAAAATCAATAGCATCCTGAATTGACTTAAAATCATCAGGAACTATTATGTCCCAGTATCCATCTTCACCATCAATCATTGTAGGTTGTCTGATTCTACTGTATAGCTTTCTAAACAGCTTTTCAGACGAATCATACCTATTCAACAGTAACTCTCTGCCGGTTATCTTGTCCATATTAGACGTTTTAGATTGATTGTATGAACATAATGGTGATCCCCCCATATCAGTTACCGATCTGATCTTATCCAAAGCGGTTTCCACGGTTTCAATATTATCATCTTCTAAAGTTTCCGTTTCATTGAAAATTGATCCCGCATGAGCAGCGGAGATACCAGTTAGTAAAAACAATAATGCAACGATTAAAACAAGGCATTTTTTAAAAAAACCTCCCTTCATATTTTCAGCTCCTGAGGTCATATGGTTCCACTCTTGGTAACCAGTCAACATTTAAGCCGAAGAGATGGTGAGGTAAAATTGTTTGATGATTGCTATAGTAGTTCTGGATACAAAGATTTTTATGCTCTATCTCGCCTAGTAAATCAAATCCCTTATTGTCTATGAAATTGTTATATCGAATTATATTATTTTTTCCTCGCATAACACCAACGATGTTATTTGAGAAGATGCATTGTTCAATGGTGTTTCTCATGGAGTCCCCTAGTTTAACACCCCAGTAATTATTATTAAAAATACAACTAATAATGTCGCTTCTGGTTTTTTTCTGAGAGTCAAAACGGATCCCTCTCCAGTTATTCATTATTGCACATCGTTCGATTGTTATATGAGATGAATCAATTGAATCAATGCCACTTAATTCATGATATGATATATTACATTCAGAGATAATATTGCCATTCGTGGATTCTAGGTACAGACCATTGAGAAAATTAGAGTTAATCTCATTCATATGAATGTAATTGTTATTACTTTCTCTCATCACCTGGATACCATTAGCACTATTGTTTACTATGATATTACTATCTATCTCATTATTATTACTTGTTGAATAAAAACAAATGCCATTTCCGTTTTCTAATAATCGATTTCTGCGAATTTTATTATTGTGTGAGTCCTCAAAATAGACTCCGTAATATATATTTGACATTATTGTATTATCTATAATTGAATTATCAGAGGAATATTTAAGGTCAATACCTCGTAGATCATTGAGTTGTATAGTGTTTTTCTGAAATGTATTTCCAAAAGCATTTTTCAAAAAAATTCCACTATATCTGTTATGCATTATTGTGTTATTATCAATTAGATTATCATATGAACTATAGATATCGATACCATTGACATTATTGAAGAAAAAATTCCCATCGGATATGGTATTATCATGTGAGTTATGCCATAGGTATAGACCTGCAATGGAATTATTGTAAAAATGGTTACCTATTATGAGGTTTTCGGATGAATTCCATGATTCGAGGCCGTACATGTTTGTAGAAATATTATTCCCATTTACTGCACTGCTGGATTGTCTGAGATGAATGCCAATTTCATTTTTAACAATCTGATTATCCTGGACAATTATATCTTGGCAATCTCGCAGATATAGTCCAAAATAATTATCCTTCATATGTGATTGTGTTACCGTAATATCCTTACAGTAGGCTAGTTCAATACCTATCTCCGCATTATTAAGATAATGGAACTTATTAATTGTAATATTTCTGCAATTAACAAGGATAATGCTACCATAATCATTTTCCTTTCCATCAATATAACGATTTGATAGGTTATTTGCATAGTAGAGTCCTTGGTCGTTAATAGTGTTATCTCTTACAGTGTGAATAAAATCAGTCAATTTTTTTCCATAAACTCCGAGACCGCAATCCTTGAAGATATTATGGTCAATAACATTATTTCTTGAATAGAACATCCGACAACCGTAATTATTGTCTTCAAATCTATTATTGGTAATAACACAATCGCAGCTTTCCTCTATCCATAAACCAGCATT
>Ga0272442_10012336_pt1 | contig 10333 bp, 7 predicted proteins | sample SSMForm2O_FD_200262 | JGI IMG/M metagenome (GOLD analysis project Ga0272442, IMG submission 200262) | Marine sediment archaeal communities from Little Sippewissett salt marsh, Falmouth, MA, United States - SSM-Form-2O | ecosystem: Environmental > Aquatic > Marine > Wetlands > Sediment ... | reverse complement strand
AAGCCGGGCGGCGATTTGGCGCCGGGCACCCCCGGCGAGCTGATCACAGAGTACTATCACCAGAACCTGGACTGCGTGGCCTCTCAGAGCCGCAAGGGGCTGAAGCTCCTGGCGCAGTTCCGCGGCGATTCCTTGGATGCCAGCGTCCCGCTCACCGGCTTCGGTGCGAAGCCGGGGGCGCTGGTCTGTACGTTCGATACGACACAACTGAACGAGGCCGTTTCGTCGTCCCTCTGGGATATTGCGCTCTTGAGCCTGGGTGGCCTGGCCGCCGGGGCGCTGATCGCCAATGTCCTGGCGCAGCGCGTCTCGGGCCCGGTGCGCAAGTTGGCCGAGGCGGCCACGGCGGTCGGGACGGGCGAGTTCGGCCACCGGGTGAAGGTCGAGTCCCACGACGAAGTGGGGACGCTGGCCGAGTCGTTCAACCGGATGGCCGAGTCGCTCGAGACGTACACAGACCGACTGGCCCGGTCCTCCGCGGAGAAAGAGGCGATGCAGCGCGAGATGGACATCGCCTCGGAGATCCAAAAATCACTCCTTCCGGATTCCTGCCCCGCGGTGGTCAACTTCGACATCGCCGCGGCCAGCGTCCCGGCGCGCGACGTGGGCGGCGACTTCTACGATTTCATCCCCTTGTCCGAAGGGCGGATGGGCGTCGTCATCGCCGATGTCTCGGGGAAGGGCGTCCCGGCGGCGCTTTTGATGGCCCTGTCCCGCAGCCTGATTCGCGCCTACTCCCACGAGAGGCCTTCGATCGTCCAAGCTCTTCAACTGGCGAACGCCTTCATCCTTAACGACACCCGCTCGGGCATGTTCACCACCTGTTTCTATGCCGTGATCGACCCCGAACGGCGGAACCTGACCTATGTGAACGCAGGCCACAACCCGCCCGTGATCACCCGCTCTGGGGGAGATGTCGTCATGCTCCCGGCGAGCGGCACGCCGCTCGGGATCCTGGAGGAACCCGGGGTTAAGGAGGAGGTCTGCCAACTGGGCAGCGGCGATCTGGCCCTGATGTACACCGACGGAGTCACCGAGGCGCAGGACCGCTTCGGCGAGCAGTTCGGTATCGAGCGGCTGGAGAGCGTTGCCAGGAACTCCCAGCGCTTCGTCGCCGCCGAGGCGAGCACCCGGCTGCTGACGGCCGTCCGGACGTTCACCGGCGACCAGCCGCAGTTCGACGACATGACGGCCGTGGTCCTCAAGGTCCTGTGAGCGGCGCGGCTGGACCCTCTCACTTGGTACGAAACCCGGACACGGCGGATCGGCCTTGAGTCGGCGGGGTCGGTGGGGTAGAATATCGGCGGTTTGGCGGGGCGTTCCGCTCGACGCGTTTCGCGCTGAGGGAGGTAGACATGACAGGCACGTTCGATGTGAGCTCAGAAGCGAGAGAGTGTGGGGGGCAGAAAGTCTACATCCTGCGTCTGGCCGGCACGATCGACGCGTCGGCAACGGAGGGTCTGGACGCGGAGTTCACGGCGGCGATCGACGGTGGCGGCCAGCATTTCATTCTGGACTTCTCCCGGGTGGAGTACATCAGCAGCGCCGGGCTCCGGCTGATGCTGAAGCTCCGCCGGGCCGCGCTTGAGGGCGGCGGACGGGTCAAGGTTGCGGCAGCGCGCCGGGCCATCCGAGAGAACGTTCTGGACGCCCTCGGCTTCTCTCGCCTCGTGGACCTGTGCGTCGACGTGGACGAAGCGCTGGAATCCGTCACCCCAACGAACGGGTAGACGCGCCCGACCGGGGCCCCGAGGGATGAGGAGGAGAGCGCCGTGGCATACGGCCGGAACGGACCCGGCGCTTTCGGCCGTCTGCGCCAGCGGGTGTCTCGCTTCCTTCTTCGCGACCTATGGCATCTGGGCGGGCAACAGGAGCCCCGGTTCCGCTCGTTCCTCATTCACAAGGCCCAGCTTGTCTTCCTGGTGATACGCGGTTTTCGCGAGCACCGGTGCAGCACCCGGGCCGCGGCGCTCACCTTCATCACCGTGTTTGGCCTGGTCCCGTTCCTCGCCGTCACCCTGTCAGTGATGAACGGGTTCGCGGACCTGAAGCCGTACGAGGACCAGGTGATCGATTTCCTGGTCGAGCGGTTCATCCCCACCGTAGCTCCAGGCCGGGCGAAGGACGATTCGGCGGCCGGCGCGCCGTCTGCGAAGCTCCAGGGCCTGCGGAGGCCGGTGCGGGACAACATCAAGCGCTTCATCGGGAACATCCAATACGGCAAGATCGGGATGCTGGCCCTGCTGTTCTGCATCGGTGTGTTTTACTACCTGCTCTCCTCGGTGGAGGCGACGTTCAACACCATCTGGGGGGTGAAGCGGCAGCGGGCCTTTTTCCAGAAGCTGCGCACGTATTGGATGCTGGTCATCGTGCCCCTGCTGATTGCCGCGTACGCCGCCTCGGTGTCGGCGGTGGGCGCCCGGCTGGGCGCGTACCCGTCGCTCGAGCGGATCTTCCGGTTGCTCTCGGAAGCGGGGTTCGTCTGGTTGGCGTTTCTTTCGCTGTACGCGCTGCTGCCCAACACGCGCGTTCAGTTCTCGACCGCCGCCGTGGGGGCGCTGTGCGGGGCTGTCCTTCTTGAGCTGGTCAAGCACTCGACGCTGCTGGCGGCATGGCTGTTCGGCTACCGTGCCGAGACGCTGGCGGAAATCTACGGCGCCTCGGTGGCCGTGGTGCCCGTGTTTCTGTTCGTCATTTTCGTGTTGTGGCTGATCGCGCTGTTCGGGGCCGAACTGTCCTACGCGTGCCAGAACGTGCGCAGTTATGCTCGCGACCGACGCACCCTGGCGCTCAATCAGGTGTCCCGTGAGCGGCTGGGACTCCAGCTCCTGCTGGACGTGTCGAAGCGGTTCGACCGGGCCGACCCCGCGCCGTCCATCGGAGAGCTGTCGGACCAGTTCGACGTGTCGACGGCGCTGGTGCGGGACACCCTCGAGCTGTTCGAGCGCGGCGAGTTGGTCCGCAGCTCCGGCGAAGGGCTCGACACGACCTGGCAGCCGGCCAAGCCGCTCGACCGGATCACCGCCGCGGACGCGATCTACTGCCTGCGGCAAGCCAACGGGGACGAGCTGGAGACGAGCGGGATCGAGAGCGACGCGTCGGACCGGTATCTGTCGGCGCTGGCTTCGCAGGCGGAACGCCGTGCCGCGTCGGTGTTCGAGGGGCTGACCCTGCGGGAGGTGCTGGATCGCGGCGAAGAGGAAAGCGAAGGGACCGATCAGGCCGAATGATAGGCCACCGGGCCACCGGCCATCACCTTGGCAAACTGCTGGACCACGGCCGGGTCGAACTGCCGCGATATCTCCCTCTCCAACTCGGCAAGGGCTTCGCTGTGAGTCATCGCCCCGCGGTACGGCCGTTGTGAGGTCATCGCGTCGTAGCAGTCCGCCACGCTCAGAATCCGGGTAAGGAAGGGGATCTCCTCGCCCTTCAGGCCGTCGGGATACCCGGTCCCATCCCATCGCTCGTGGTGGTGGCGGACGACCTGCTTGGCCCGGTCGAGGAATCCCAGCGACTGGACGATCCGCTCGCCCTTGGCGGGGTGCTCTCGGATGGTCGCCCATTCGTCTTCGGACAGTTTGCTCTTGCTGTGTAGGGTCGCCTCGCTGATTCCCAGCTTGCCGATGTCGTGGAGGCGGCCGGCGTAGCGCAACGTCTCGATGCTGGGCAGGGAGACGCCCAGGGTCTTGGCGATTCGGATGGCGTAGTCGGTCACCCGCGCGGAATGGCCGCTGGTGTAGGGGTCCCGGGCCTCCAGGCTGTCGGCGAGGGCCTGGACGGCGCTGAGGCTGTTCTGTTGGATGGTGTCGTACAGGCCGGCGTTCTCCAGGGCCACGGCGATCTGGCCGGCAATGGCGACGGCGAAGTCGCGGTCCTGTTCGGTGAACGGCTTCCGGTCGCCCTTTCCGGTGAGGTTGAGGACGCCGAGGGCCCGCTCCTGGAGCACGAGCGGCACGCAGAGGAACGACTTGTCGCGGTACTTGGCGAAGAACTCGGTGGCGAACGCCGGGCTGGCCTCGACGTCCGTGATGAGCAGCGGCTCCTTGTACTCGGCCACCCAGCCGGCCACCCCGTCTCCCCGCCGTCTCTCCTTGCCCATCACCCGCTCGGCATTGGGGCCGTAGCCGGCCTTGACCACCAGCCACTGGCCGCCCGGCTGCATGAGCATGATGGAACTGTTCTCGACGTGCATCTCGCGGCTCAGAAGCTTCAGGCAGAAGTCCAGCAGGCGGTCCAGGTCGAGGATGGACGTGATCGCCTTGGTCACCTTCATGATCGTGTCGAGCTGCTTCACCCGTTCTTCCAGCCGGTGGTTGGTGGCCAACAGGCTCTCGCTGGTGCGGACCACCTCGTGCTTCAACTCGTTCCGGTGGCGGTTGAGCTCCTTGTTGGCCGACTGGAGCATCGCGACCAGATCGCGGTTCCGCTGCCGGAGCTGCTTGGACTCCAGGCCCCGGCTGACCACCTTGCGGAGTTCCTCGATGTTGAAGGGCTTGGTCACGTAATCGTCGGCACCATAGCGGAGCGCCCGGACGGCCGTCTCCACCGTCGCAAACCCCGTGACCAAGACCGCCGCGGTGTCGGGCGAGGCGGCTTTGACCGCCTTGATCAGCTCGGTCCCCGTCATCCCCGGCATCTTCAGGTCCGAGATGACCATGTCGTAGCTCTGGATCTCGGTCCGGGCCAGGGCGTCCTGGCCGCTCAGGCAGGTGTCGACGACGTACTCCTGCTTGCCGAGCAGTTCGCTCAGCAGATTGCAGATGTTGGGCTCGTCATCGACGACGAGGATCGTTGGTTTCTCATGCATTGATTCTGACAAGGACGCTTGCCTCCGTGTCTGCGCCGCCCCCGGCTCACACGCCGGCGGGCAGTTCCACCTCAAAGGTCGCCCCTTCGCCGTCTTCGCTGGCCACCTTGATGGTTCCGCCGAAACCCTTGATGATGCCGTAGGACGTGGCCAGTCCCAGTCCGACCGATCCGTTGTTCCCGCCGCTGTAGAAAGGCTCAAAAATCTTACCGAGATGGGTGCGTTCGATCCCCGGGCCGGTGTCGGTGAACCGGATCAGGACGTGGCCCGCCCCGTCCTCCGCGGTCGCGACCGAGAGGACGCCACCCTCGCGCATCGCCTGGCGCGCGTTGACGGCGATGTTCTCGCAGGCCAGCTTCAGGGCCTCCTCGTCCGCCATCACCGAGGGCAGGCTGGGCTGGTAGCTCCGCTCGATCCGCACCCGGCCGTTCTCTTCCGCCGCGCCGGAGAGCAGGAGCGCCGAGTCCACCGCACGGTTCACATCGATCGGCCGCGGCTGGAGATTGCCGTTCCCCGAGAACAAGAGCAGGTTCTTGACGATGTCCGAGATGCGGTCGCACTCCTTCAGCATGATGGAAAGCACGCTGCTCACCTGGTCCGTCGATTCCGCCTGGGCGCGAAGGATCTGGAGGTAGCCGACCACGGTGGTCAGCGGATTGTTGATGTTGTGGGCGACGCCGCCGGCGAACTCGCCGAGCCACTGGAATTTCTGGTCGACGCTGACGGTTTCACTGCTGCGGTGAGCGGGCTGCAGGAGCTTGGCCAGCAGGGCGCGGATCTCGTCCCCGTCGGCGGGCAGCCCGACGATCGCGTCCGAGCCCAGGTTGAGGACGCGCGCGGCACGCCCCCGAGCCGCCGGCGTGACCGCGGCCAGAAGGAGGCCGTTCGGCGCCACGTCCTTCAGCGCCTCAAAGACCTCCAGCATCTGGTCGTCCAGGCGGCTGGCATCGATGATCGTCAGATCGGCCGGCGCCCGGGTGTTGGCGGTCAGCGCCTTGAACGGGCTGGTGACGCACTGCGTCTGGTGGCCGTCTGCGGCGAGCGCATCCATCGCCTCGGTGAACGCCGACGCGTCAGGGCCCACAAACACCATCCGGAGAGGATTCATTTCTGCCACTCGTCCACCTCGTCTACTGCGGGCCCTGCGGGGCCTCGGGGTCGGCGGTCATGCCCTCGGCGGCGGCCGGAACGGGCTCGGCCCCGCCCAGCATCTCGGCCAGGGTGTTGCCGGCGGCCCGCTCCTGGGCGCGGGCCCCCGGGAGGGTGAGGAGGAACGTGGTCCCCTCGCCGGGCTGGCTGCTCACGCTGAGCGTCCCGCCGTGGTCCTTCACAATGTTGCGGCACAAGAACAGCCCGATCCCCGAGCCACCCTGGTCGCCCTTGGTTGTGTAGAACGGTTCAAATATCTTCTCGGCGACGCTCTGTTCCATCCCGCACCCGGTATCGCCCATCGTCACCTCGACCGAGCCGTCGTCGGTGGTACGGGTGCAAAGAGCCAGCGTCCCGCCATTGGGCATTGCCTGCCGCGCGTTCACGATGACGTTCAAGAACACCTGTTTCAGTTGGTTCGGGTCGCCGGCCACCAACGGAAGGTCGGGGCAGAAGTCGCTGACCACCTGGATGTTGTCGTTGCGGATCTGGTACTCGACCAGGGCCAGCACGTCCGAGAGCAGGCGGTTGGTCCGGACCAGTTGCTGCTCGACGGGCGCCCGCCGACCGAAAGTCAGCAGATGATGGATGATGTTGGCGATCCGCCCCACCTCCTCGTTCATGAGTTGGAGGGGCGCCCGGCGCTTGTCGTTCTCCTCGATCTCCGCGAGCAGAATCTGGAGCCAGCCGGAGACGGTGGTGAGCGGGTTGTTGACCTCGTGGGCGACCCCGGCCCCAATCTGGCCCAGGGCGATCATCCGCTCGCGGTAGATCAGTTCACGCACGGCCGTTGGATCGCCGACCGCCTCGACGAGGATAAAATGGCCGTGGTTCGTCCCCGGGATCGGCTCCGCCCCCCACTGGCGCACCCGGTACGCCTCCGGCTCCTTGCCGGTGCTCAGGAAAAAGAACGTATCCGGGACCGAAGGGGACTCGATGTCGACCTGCTCGAACTCCGAGAAGAGCTCATGCCAGTCCTGGCCGACGACCCGGGCGATGTTGAGTGCGTGGCAGCCGGGGCACTCCGTGGCGAAGAGCGTTCTCCCCGTGCTGTCCACCAGCAGGGCCGCCTGGAGAGACGTGACAGACGTGTCGAGCAGCTCGGGGGTTCCGGGGAGCATGGGTGGTGTCTGATCGCTGGAGTCTTGGGCCATGCCGCGGGCCTCCATAAAAGGCGCACCCCTCCCATACGGTCTCTTACTTACGATATCGACATGCGGGTGGAAAACCTTTAACGGCTTCCGGACCGGCGCCGCGGAATACCCGTCAGCCGTGCTCGATGACGGTCACATGCTCTCCCCGGAACGTCCGGACGTTTCCCCGGCTCAGCCGCAAGGCCAGGCCGAACCGGACGTCGACATCCGCCACCGTGCCCTCGTAGCGGCGGCCCTGTTCGTCCAAGACGATCCGACGGCCCAGGGTGGCGGAGAGCGACCGCCACCGCTCGTTGATCGTGTCGGCGTCCCGCTCGAGCTCGACCTGGTACCACCGGTCGAGCCGGCGGAGAAGCTCCTGGGCCAGGTGCAGACGGTGGATTCTCTCCCCGGCCGCCTGGGACAGGGAGACGGCGACCGGCGCCACGTCCGGCGGCATGTCCGCGTCGTCCGCGTTCACGTCGACGCCGATCCCGAGCACCAGCCCGCGCCCGCCACCGGTCTGCCGCGCCTCGACCAGCACCCCCGCCACCTTTTTCTCCTCGATCAGCACGTCGTTCGGCCAGCGGATCCTCGCCGGCAGCCGGGTGGCGGCTCGGATCGCCTCGGCCGCGGCCAGGGCTCCGATGATGGTCGTCATCGGGACGAGTTCCTCGCCGACCACCGGCCGGAGCAGGACGGACATCCAGATCCCCTTGCCGTGCGGCGACCACCAGCATCGGCCCAGCCGGCCCCGACCCGCGGTCTGCTCCTCCGCAAACACGACCGTGCCTTCCTCCGCCCCCTCCTCCCCCAACTGCCAGGCCACGTCATTGGTCGACGTCACCCGGTCGCGCACCAGGATCTCCCGCCCGACGATGCGCGTCTGGAGGCCGCGTCGGAGATCGGCCGGGCAAAGGACGTCGGGCTCGGCCTGCAGCCGGAGACCCATGTCCGGATCCTCGTCAATGACGTAACCGCGGGCGCGGAGTTCGGCCACGGCCTGCTCGAGGCTCTTGCTCTGCCGGGCCAGCGCCGCGGCGGCGCGGTCCCGTGCCAGCCAGCCGCCGGCCGAGCGGAGTCTGTCCAGGAGAAGGGCGCTCAATCCGCCTCCATGTCCAGGGCGATGTCCAGCGCCCTGGCGGAATGAGTGATGGCGCCAACCGAGATCCAGTCGACGCCGGTCTCCGCCACGGCGCGGACGTTCCGCAGCGTGATGTGCCCGGACGCCTCGACGATGGTCTTGGGCCGGGCGGCGCGGACGACCGTCACCGCCGTTCGCATTCGGGCCGGGGACATGTTGTCCAGCATGACGATGTCGGCCCCCGCCTGCGCCGCGGCCCGCGCGTCGGCGACGGATTCCACCTCGACCTCGATCCGCATTCTCTTCGGGGCGTTGCGCCGGGCCTGCGCCACCGCGGCCGCCGGCGTGAGCCCCGACGCCGCCAGATGGTTGTCCTTGATCAGAAACTGGTCGTGCAGCCCCATCCGGTGATTGGTGCCGCCGCCCACCGCCACCGCGTACTTCGCCAGGCGCCGCCAGCCGGGCAGGGTCTTCCGCGTGTCGAGCAGGCGGGCTCCGGTGCCGGCGATCGCGTCCACGTACCGCCGCGTCAGTGTCGCGATCCCCGAAAGCTGCTGGAGAAAGTTGAGCAGGGGGCGCTCCGCGGTCAGCATCGGCGCCAGGGGGCCTCGAACCACGCCGATCACCGCGCCTCGGCGGAGGACGGCGCCGTCGGCGAGCGCGGCGGACAGCCGCAGACGCCGATCCGTCCGGCGCAACAACCGCCGGGCCACCGGGGTCCCCGCCAATACGCCCGGTTCCCTGGCAATCAGTTGTCCGGTGCCCCGCTGGCCCGGCTCGATCAGCGCCGCGGTGGTGACGTCGCCCCCGCCGAGATCCTCAGCGAGGGCCTGCGCGACCGACTCGTCCACCGCCTTCCAGTCGAGCTTGGCGTTCGGCACGCCGGACCTCCTTCCTGCCGGAGTATATTCTCCGTCCTGCGGCGTGTCAATCACGTGCGGGCACCCTTGCCCAGTCCTTCGCCCACCGCTATAATGCTCGCTGACTTGGGCCGGAACAGCAGCCTTTTGCGATTGGAGACTCCGATGACGACGATTATCAGTGTGGTGGGGCGCGAGATTCTCGATTCCCGCGGCAACCCGACCGTCGAGGTGGACGTGGTACTGGAGAGCGGTTCGATGGGCCGCGCCGCGGTTCCCTCCGGCGCGTCCACGGGCGAGCACGAGGCCGTCGAAATGCGCGACGGGGACGCCGGCCGCTACCTCGGCAAGGGGGTGCTGGGCGCGGTGCGGAACGTGAACGAGGTGATCGCGCCGGAGGTGCTCGGGTTCGACGCGGCCGACCAGGTCGGGCTGGACAAGCTGATGATTGAGATGGACGGGACGCCGAACAAGGCGACCCTCGGCGCGAACGCGGTCCTGGGCGTCTCGCTCGCCGCGGCCAAGGCCGCCGCCGACGCGTTCGGCCTGCCGCTCTACCGCTACATCGGCGGAACCCACCCCCACGTCCTCCCCGTCCCGATGATGAACATCCTCAACGGCGGCAAGCACGCCGACAACAACGTCGACCTCCAGGAGTTCATGGTCTCGCCCGACGGGGCGCCGAGCTTCCGGGAGGGCCTCCGCATGGGCGCCGAGGTCTTCCACGCGCTCAAGGCCGTGCTCAAGGGCCGCGGGCTCAACGTCTCGGTCGGCGACGAGGGCGGCTTCGCTCCCAACCTCGAATCCAACGAGGACGCGATCAAGGTCATCATGGAGGCCATCGAGAAGGCCGGCTACGAGGCGGGCAAGGACGCCTTCATCTGCCTTGACCCGGCCTCGAGCGAGTTCTTCGGACAGGACTCGAAGGGGCGCGGCATCACCGCCCAGGGGAAGTACGTGCTCGCCTCGGAGGACAAGCAGCTCACCCCGGCCGAGCTGGCCGACTACTACGCGGAGCTGTGCGGCAAGTATCCCATCAAGTCCATCGAAGACGGCCACGCCGAAGACGACTGGGACGGCTGGAAGATCATGACCGAGAAGCTGGGCGACAAGATCCAACTCGTCGGCGACGACCTGTTCGTGACCAACACCGCGCGGCTGAAACGCGGCATCGACGAGGGTATCGCCAACTCGATCCTCATCAAGCTCAACCAGATCGGCACGCTGACCGAGACGCTCGACGCGATCGAGATGGCGCACAAGGCCAAGTACACCGCCGTGGTCAGCCACCGCTCCGGCG
>Ga0272442_10012334_pt1 | contig 10335 bp, 8 predicted proteins | sample SSMForm2O_FD_200262 | JGI IMG/M metagenome (GOLD analysis project Ga0272442, IMG submission 200262) | Marine sediment archaeal communities from Little Sippewissett salt marsh, Falmouth, MA, United States - SSM-Form-2O | ecosystem: Environmental > Aquatic > Marine > Wetlands > Sediment ... | reverse complement strand
CGCCGGCGAAAGAGAGAGTTTCCCGGGTCATTACAGCCATGACTATCGATCCGAACACTGCGTATTTCGATGACGTCGCTTGAGGATCAAGCTCACCGCCAGCATAACACTGACGGTGACAACGAGCGCCAGCGCAAAGGCCGCCAGCGTCTGGTGTCTTTGGGCCAGGACATTTGTCAAGAGGCGCCCGAACAACTCCAGCGCGACCGCGAATACAACGATGGGCAGCACGAACGCGACAACAACGTGCGGGACCATTGAAGGCCCCTTGATTTCACCAAGGTGCGCGTACACTTTCCGGCAGTCGTGGGCCTGGCTACAGCCTTTACAAAACTCTGATTGCGCCACTGTTTCGGCTACCAAATGAAGAAAACCCGTATTATAATTCAGCGACGCTGATTTGCAATCAAAACCGCGTGATTTGAGGACGCAATTCGTGCCAAACCAGATCGTTGCCGTTGTGTGTTTTGTAGTCGCCGCCCTGGCGGCAGGCTGCGCCGTCAATCCTGTTACGGGTCAGGAGGAGTTAATGTTCTTTTCTCCCGAAGAGGACGTGAATCTGGGCCGTAAATATGCACCTCAGATCGAGAAAGCACTGAAAGGCCGCTTTGACGACGAGAATCTTCAGAATTACGTGAACCGGGTCGGGCAGCGGATCGCCCGTGTTTGTCACCGGCCGGATTTGGCCTACCATTTCGCGGCCGTCGAAGAGCCAAGCGAGAATGCGCTGGCCGTGCCGGGTGGCTACATCTACATCACACGCGGTCTTCTGGAGCAGTTGGAATCCGAGGCCCAGTTGGCGGCCGTGCTCGCCCACGAGGTCGGGCACGTTGTCGCTCGCGACACCATGGCCGCGATAAGCCGCCAGTTCGGCATGGCGGCGCTGGTTGCGGCCGCTCACGTCAGTGGGGCGCCGTCCGACGTGGCGCGAGCGAGCAGTTTCATTACAGCGGTGCTGTCGCTGCAATACAGCCGGGAGGATGAGAGGGACGCCGATCTGACGGGATTATCTTATATGGTCCAGGCCGGCTACGATCCGCAGGGCATGGTGGAGACGATGCAAATCCTCCAGAACCTTCAGGCGATCCGGCCGGTCGAGTTCTTCTCCACGCACCCGAATCCTGAGAGTCGTATTGCCTATCTGCGAGAGCGAATCGAGCGGCGGTACGCCTCGCTGGGTACGCTCAAAGAGGGTCGTCAGGAATATGAGGAAGCGGTTTTGTCGAGGCTCAAGCAAGGAAAAAAACCGGGCGGCGCACACGTGTCCGACCGGTCCTATGGTAAATAATAAGCCCGCCTTCTTGTGACAGGCGGGCTTATGTGTTTCACAACAAGCGGCTCCCCATCGCCTTGGCATCGGTTGGGCCGTGGGCGCGCGTCACCTCTCCGACGCAGGGCCGAGCGTCTCGACGGGTGGTGACGCCGCCGAGGGTAATGCGTTATTGATTCAAACGCGCCTTGCGAATCGCCTCGGTTTCGCTGTGTTTGCACTTCGGGCAGCGGTCGGCGAAATCGTTGGGCACCGAGTTCTCGAAGAACACCTCGCCGCACTTTTCGCACTTGTGCGCCTTCATGATGCCGTCCTTGCCGCACTTCTGGCAGGTCAACAGCGGCGTCATCATCATGGGCGTCGGGTTGGCCTTGGCTTTCTCTTCGAGCTCCTCGTAAAACTTCTTCTTGCCCATCTGGTAGGAGGCGTTGCACTGCCGGCACTTCACCCAGATTTGCTCGGTTTCGTCGATGCTGGCCGTACCGCCGGCGCCTCCCCCGCGCGTCTTGACGAACACGAGCACAGCCACCAGGATGCAGACGACAATGACCGCGGCGTAAATTGCGTTCTTCATAGCTCACGTCTCCCTAACAAAGTCAAAGCTCTTTATGGTCCTGCTCACCGTGTTTGGTGAAAAACGAAACTGCACGTATTCCAAGATTCTTTTGGCACACCATATCGTACTGTGGGCAGGCTGTCAAATACTTGTCGCGGTACCCGAAGGGTTTCGGCCCAATTGCAGTATCCGCGCCGGTTCCTCCGGAAAACCGGTTCGCCCCGACAGGTACGCCGACTCGAGCACCGCCATGTTGGCGAGATTCTGAGCCCCTGTACCGATCAATCCGGGTGCCTCCGGTGCCGTGATGCTGTGGGCGAAGCCGGAGAGCAGTCGCTGCATCGCTACCTGCTCATCTTCCTCGTACTGCCATTCCTGGCTGTCCTGTTCGGTGCCGCTCTGGAGCGTGACGCAGTTCTCCGTGACGGTCAGCAGGGCATTCTTGCCGTAGACGCGTAATGACATTTCCGGCGCCCCAACTTCGTTCCTGCGTGTCGCCACGAGGTTGCCCACCAGCGCGTCGCTGAATTTCATCGACACGACGGCGGTGTCCTCCGTTAAATACAAGCGTTGCTTCTTGTCCGGCGCCTGGTTGGTGTTCAAGGCGTAGACCTGCTGCGGCAGGGGAAAGCTCCAGAGGATTTGGTCGATGATGGGGTAACAATCGTGCATGAGGACGCCTCCTCCGGCCAGTCTAGGGTCGCTCCACCACGCCGGCCGGTCCCCGGCGTCCGTGCTGCAATATGCGGTGACCAGGAAGACGTGCTCGATGTGACGCTGTAGAATCAGTTCGTGGGCGGTGATATAACTGGATCGAAAGCGGGCCGGATTGGCGACGGCGAAGCTCACCTTCTCGCTCTCGGACGTCTGAACGAACTCCAGCGCTTCCTCGAACCCTCGCGCCGGCGGGGCCAGCTTGAGAACGTTGAATTTTCGCTTAAGGGCCGTTCTCAGATGTTCGTCGCAGGTGTGAGCGTCGGCCGCGACAAGCAGGCAGTCAAACTGATTTTGCACCACCAGTTGGCGGTAGTCCGTATAGGCCTGGCATTGGTAGCGAAGGGCCGTTTTCTCAGCCTTCTGCTGGTCCTGGTCGGCCACGGCCCGAATCTCAAAACAGCCCACCTTCGCAGCGGCTTCGAGCAGGAGCCGGCCGTTCTCATTGAGACCCAATATGGCAGCAGTGAGGTGGTCTTTCATCGTGTATGAGTACGCCGGCCGTGAAACGTCTGTTTGGCAATGATGTTAGAGTGCATGGCCATGCGAGGCTACCGACCTGATCCTTGTCAATGCGACGTTGCGCCGTTCCCGATGGGCAGGCACGCCGGTTGGCTGTGACCGCTTGAGCTCGCACGAAACACCGATGGTGCGGCTCTCGTCAATCGCGTCCGCCGTTCTTCGGCGGTATGATGAAGTGCTCGGGCACGGGAAACTGCGAGCACAGCAACAACACCTCTTTGCCAACCTGCTCGATGACCGCATCGTTTTCGACGTTCTCCGCCACTTTCTGGATGAAACGCGCTATCTGTTCGGCTTCCGCCTCTCTCATGCCGCGCGTCGTGATGGCGGGCGTGCCCAGCCGCAGACCGCTTGGGTTGAACGGGGGGGCCGGGTCTCCAGGCACCGTATTGTAGTTCGTTACGATACGCGCCCGGTCCAGTGCTTTGGCAAGCTTCTTGCCCGGAATGTTCTTATTTCTCAGATCGACCAGGATCAGATGGTTATCGGTCCCCCCGGAGACCAGGTTGAATCCATATTCAAGGAGTTTCTCAGCGAGGGCCTTGGCGTTTTTCACGATTTGCTGGGCGTAGGCGACGAATTCGGGGGTGTCGGCTTCGGCCATGGCCACGGCAATCGCGGTCAAGGTGTGCATGTGGGGGCCGCCCTGGAGACCGGGGAAAACCGCCTTGTTGACCTTGTCAGCGTGCTCAGCCCGGCACAGCAGCATGCCGCCGCGCGGGCCCCGCAGGGTCTTATGGGAGGTGGTCGAGACGATATCGGCATAGGGCACGGGGCTCTTATGAATGCCGGCGACGACGAGGCCGGCGATATGGGCAATGTCACTAACGTGATAGGCTCCGACCTCCCGGGCAATTTCGCCGAAGATTTCGAAATCGATGGTCCGAGGATAGGCGGTGGCGCCGGAAATGATCAGGTTGGGCCGGTTTTTTTTCGCGAGGTCCCGGATCATGTCGAAGTCGAGGCGGCCCGTCTCAGTATTCACGGGATAGGGGGTGGAGTTAAAGAATCGGCTGGTCAGCGAGACCTTCCAGCCGTGGGTGAGGTGTCCCCCGTGGAAGAGCGACATTCCCATAATCGTGTCGCCGGGATTGATGAGAGCGGCATACGCGGCCAGGTTCGCCACCGAGCCCGAGTACGGCTGAACGTTGGCGTGATCGGCCCCGAACAGCTTTTTGGCGCGGTCCTGGGCTACCTTCTCAATCAAGTCGGTGACCTGCTGGCCTTCGTAGTAGCGTTTGCCCGGGTAGCCCTCGGCATACTTATTCGTCAGACAGCTCGAACTGGCCATCATCACGGCCTGTGAGACGTAGTTTTCCGACGGTATCAGGCGGATACAGCCGCTCTGCCGGGCCTCTTCCTGCCGAATGAGTTCGTAGATTTGAGGGTCATATTGCTCCAGGGCTGTTAGCATACCCGTTACTCCCGATACAACCTGTGAAGACTATACATTCGGTCCGTTCCAGCCGGATTACACTTGAAGGCCTTATAACACGGTCCCCTGTCGTGTACAAGCATTTATTCGTTGACAATATTGAGCCGAATATTACGATAAGTAGCAGGGATACATCATTTGGGAACATAGCCGCGTTACGATATGCCGCAGCCAAATACGCAAGCACAAGAGCGGGCCAGAGGCCTTTTTGATAGCGCACGTCGAGCCGCCCAGGCAGGCGACTTCGACGCGGCCATCGATGCGTACGTGGAGGGGCTCGCCCATGCGCCCGATGCCGTGCAGGAAGGCCATGTGGAACTTCGCGTCCTGGCCCTGCGCCGACAGCGAAAGAACGGAGCCAAGCCTTCGGCCGATGAGGTGCGTCAACGCCTCTCCCAGGGGCAGTCACCGCTGGAGAAAATGCTCAGCGCCGAATACCTTCTGGCCAAGAACCCCGAGCATCTGGCCTACGGGCAGGCCGTCTTGCGGGCGGCGGTAGCAGGGGGCTACCGTGAAACGGCCAAGTGGATGGCGGATTTGATGTTTCTGGCCAATAACAACGCCAAGAAGCCCTCGGCCCAGATCTACATCCTTTTGAAGGACTCGTACGCGGCCATCGGACGCGTTGAAAGGGCGGTTGCGGCCTGCCAACGGGCCGCCCGTGCCAGGCCGGGCGATCCGAAGCTGGCGGCCGAGTTGAAGCAGCTCAGCGCCAAACTTGCGTCGATTCGGCAGAAACGCGCGGGCGCAGCCGCCGAGCAGAGCCTCGACAAGGTCCGCAAACCCCGCCCGCAGCGGACCCGTGTCAGGCCGGCAGCGGCTTCCGCTGCACCGGTGGCACCTGACGAACAGGCAGAGGAGGTGGAAATGCCTCAGGCTGATGAGGACCAGGCTCTGACCGCAGCGCGGGCCTTTTTCGACAAGGCCAGAAAGGCCGCCGAAGGGAAAAACTACGACTACGCCATCGAAATGTACCTCGAAGGCCTCCAGCGTGCTCCTGACGCTCTTGAGGAGGGGCATCTGCCGCTCTGCGAACTGGGACTGCAGCGACGGGGGCGCGGAGGCAAGAAACCGTCGATGATGGAGCGAGTGAAGCGCCTCCGGGGAAAGAACCCGCTGGAGCAGATGCTCAACGCCGAGTACCTTTTCGCCAAGGATCCCGACCATCTGCCCTATGCCGAGGCCATGCTCAAGGCTGCGGTCGAAGGAGATTTCAAGCGGACGGCGCACTGGATCGCCAACCTGATTTTTCAGACAAATAATGCGATGGAGAAGCCGTCGCTGCAAACGTACCTGCTGCTGAAGGACTCGTACGCGGCCCTGGGGCAGTACGATAAGGCGGTGGCCGCCTGCCAGCGTGCCACGCGGCTGAAGCCCGACAGCAAGGAGCTGGCCGACGATTTCAAGAATCTCTCGGCCGAGCTAACCATGGCGCGAGGCCGGTACAATGCCGGGGGGGACTTCCGGCAGTCCATCAAAGATCAGGAGACCCAGGCCAAGCTCTATGCACAGGACCGGATCGTCAAGACCAAGGACTACCGTACCTCCGCGGTGGAAGATGCCCGCAAGGCCTACGCCCGCGACCCCGACCCCCCCAAGAATCTGTTCAATCTGACAGAAGCACTGGCGGATCTGGGCAAAGATGAGGCGGACGTCGAGGCAATCCAGTTGCTCGAAGACGCATACGACGCCCGCGATGACTTCAACTTCAAGGAAAGGGCCGGTCTGCTGCGCATCAAGCAGCTCAGACGACAGCTCCGAGAAGCAAGAGAACGGCTGGAAAAGCGTCCTGGCGACGCGCAGGCCAAAGCTGACGTAGACGAACTGACCGCCACCCTGAACAACACGGAATTGCAGCATTACCGGCTGTGCGTGGAGAACTACCCGACCGATTTGGCCCCCAAATACGAGTATGCGCTGCGTCTGATGACGGCGGGGCGGTTCAATGAGGCGATACCGCTGTTCCAGGAGGCCCAGAAAGACCCCAGGCGGCGGATCTCGGCCATGGGCAAGATCGGGTATTGCTTCTTCATGAAGGGCTGGTACGCCGACGCCGTCGACGTTTTCGCACGGGCCATCGAATCCTACGAAATAAAAGATGATGCAATTGCCAAGGAGTTGCGGTATAATCTCGCCCGTGCCCATGAAGAGCACGGCGATCGGGGCAAGGCCCTGGAGATTTACCGTCGGATCGCCCAGTTGGATTTTGGGTACAAAGACGTCAGCGAACGGGTGGATCGTCTTCGAGCCGAGCCGGGCAAGACAGGCGGCGGAGACGGAGTTGCTGATGCGCAGTAAGGTGAAACCAACCTCTCAGTGAGTAGTTTCTCATAGCGTTTTTGAAGTGTTCAGGAGAACAAAGTGGCACACTCTTTGTCAGCGAAGAAGAGAATCAGGCAGAATGCCAAGCAGCGTACCATGAACCGGGCGCGCAAAAGCCAGGTGAAGACGCAGATCAAGCGGTTTGAAACCGCCCTTGATCAGGGTGATGCGGCTGCGGCGAGCGAGCAATTCCAGCTCGTCGTCAAGAAGTTGGACAAGGTGGCCGGCACCAGCACGATGCACAAGCGAACTGCCGCCCGAAAGAAGTCGCGTTTGGCCAAGAGGCTAAACGGTTTAATGGCGAAACAAGGGGGGTAGCCGTCCGCGGAGACATTTCGTCCCGGCTGCCTTGCCCGGGTTTCGTCGTGCAAGGATGATGATGTGTTAGGAAAGCGGCAGCACTCGTTCGATTACACATTGGGCGAGTGCTGTTTCTTTAGGGTGATCCATGCCGAGAGTGTATAAGGAACGGATTCTAAAGCTCCTCAAGCACGCCGAATACCAACCCCTGAAACTGGCCCAGTTGGCCAGAGCGCTGGGCGTAGCGGACGACGCCTATCAGGAGTTCAAGCAGGCCTTTGACGAGCTGCGTGCTGCAGGCCATGTAGTGCTCGGGGCCGGCAATGCGATCACGCTGCCGGCCATGGGGGGGCAGGTGGTCGGTCGCTTCCGCGCGAACCCAAAAGGGTTTGGCTTCATCACTCCGCTTGAGCCTAACGCACACGGGGACCTGTTTGTGCCGCCCGATAGCACGGCCGATGCCATGACCGGCGATGTCGTGTTGGCCAGGGCCAAACGCAAAGGCAAACGCGGGGCGGAGATGCGCTATACGGGGGAAATCCTCCAGGTTCTGGAGAGGGCCAACAATCGGTTCGTGGGCACTTTAACGCGTCATCCCGAGGCCTGGCTGGTCCAGCCGGACGGCAGTGGTTTCGTCAACCCAATTGCCGTGGACGACGTCACCGCCAAGAACGCCAGAGAAAAGGACAAGGTCCTCGTCGAGATCCTTTCTTATCCCACCAAGCGTTATCTGGCGCGAGGCGTCATCCTTGAGGTGCTGGGCCGCGCCGGCCAGTACGATGCCGAGATTGCCTCCATCATCCATCAGTACCATTTGCCCGGCGAGTTCGACGATGAATGTCAGAGCCAGGCACGCCGGGCGGCGGACGAGTTCGGTCCTGCGGTGACGAAAGACCGCGAGGACATCACGGATAAGGTAATCATCACCATCGATCCGCCGGACGCCAAGGATTTTGACGACGCCATCAGTCTCGATATGAGCAAGCCGGGACGCTGGGTTCTCGGCGTTCATATCGCCGACGTGAGCCATTTCATTCCGGCCGGCTCTCCGTTGGATGAGGAGGCCGCCGAGCGGGGCAACAGCGTGTATCTGCCGGGCAAAACGATCCCGATGCTGCCCGAAGTTCTCAGCAACGGCATCTGCAGTCTTCAGCCCGACCAGGAGCGCTTTGCCAAGAGTGTCTATATTACCTACGATGACAGCGGTCGCATTCGATCGCGCCGCTTTGCCAATAGCGTCATCCGTTCCAAGGCACGCCTTACCTACGAGCAGGCGGACCGGGTTCTGAAGGGGCACACCAAGGGGTTGAAGCGCGAAATCATTGCGTTGCTTCGCAATATGAACTCGCTGAGTCGACTCATCGAGGCGCGTCGCGAAGAAAACGGGATGCTGCATCTGGACTTGCCGGAGCCGGAACTTGTGTTCGATGAGTCGGGCCGGGTCGTTGACGCGCACCCCGCCGATGACAGCTATCCCCACACCATCATCGAGATGTTCATGGTCGAGGCGAACGACGCAGTGGCCTCCTTGCTTGACCGGCTTAACATCCCTTTCATGCGACGCGTTCACCCCGAGCCCGACGCGCTGAGCATGAAGAACCTTGCCAAGCTGCTGCGGGTCATGGGGTTTCACCTTCCGCGCAATCCCAATCGAGCTACGATCCAGGACTTGCTCGCGTCGGTGCAGGGCCGCGAGGAGTCCCTGGCGGTGAATCTGGCCGTTTTGCGGAGCTTCGAAAAGGCAGAGTATGCGCCGCTGCACATCGGTCATTATGCATTGGCGTCCACGCATTACTGCCACTTCACCAGCCCTATCCGTCGCTACGCTGATTTGCTGGTTCATCGGCTGTTGCAAGACTACGTGGAAGGCCGCACGAAGGCCGCCAGGCAAACGGCTGCCGGCCAGGATTTGGCGGAGATCGGACGACACATCAGCTTCACCGAGCAACGGGCGGAAGATGCCGAGAGAGAGCTCATCAGCGTGCTGATTCTCCAGATGCTCAGCAAGCGCATCGGCGACGAGCTGGACTGCGTGGTGACGGGCCTGACGGGATTTGGCGTCTTCGCTCAATGTCAGAAGTTCGGCATTGAGGGTCTGATTCGGCTGGAGGATCTCGGCCCCGATCAGTGGCAGTACGATCGCAGATCGCAGTGTCTGGTGGGCCAGAATTCCGGGCGGACCGTGCGTCTGGGCCAGCCCATGAAGGTCTACGTCGCCTCGGTCAACGTCCCCGCGCGCCAGTTGAATCTGGCACCCGTCACGCCCCTGGGTGAAGCGTTACCTCCTCCGGCCCGATCCCGCCGTCGCAAAGCCAGAAGCAAAGGCAAGAAATAGCCGCTTTGCGCCGCATGGGTGATCCTCAGGCCGCTCGAGCCAGATGCTCCCCATCCGTGCTCCTCCCCCGCAACCTCGTGACAAACCGCCCGGAGCACCCGAATACCAAAGGGTAAACTCGACATTTGGAGAGGAAGATGGTATAATGCAATCGTGTGAGGTATAGGGGTCTGCTGGTGGACCGCAACCCTTCTGAGATTGGTGGTGTCGAGGAGGAGAAGAATGAGATCTGCATGTTCCGTGCTGTTCGTGTGTTGCCTGCTACTCCCTGCTTGCGCTGAAGAGCCGGTGCGTTTCCCGGATCCGAATGTGAAAGCGGCGGTGGAGTCTTACCTGTGGCTCTCCGATCCAAAGCCCTCAGACATGCTGGCGTTGACGGGCTTGTGTGCGACCCATATGGCTATCACGGATCTCGGCGGTCTTGAATATGCCGTGAATCTCCAAACGCTGTCGCTCAACAACAACGCGCTCACCATTATTGCGCCGCTGTCGTCTTTGGTCAACCTTCAGGAGTTGTGGTTGAATCAAAATCAGATATCGGATATGTCGCCGCTTTGCGGGCTGGGCAATCTTGAGGTTCTCATCCTGGACAACAATCAGATCAGTCATCTTCCCGGCTTCTCCGGGATGACGAGCCTGCGGTGCCTGGATTTGCATGACAACGACTTGACCGACATTTCGGCTGTCTCTGCGATTACGGGGCTGGAGGCCCTGATTCTTCGCCACAATCAGATTCGCGAACTCTCGGGTCTGTCCGCCCTCAAGGATTTGGAGGAGCTGAATCTGATCGACAATCAGATTGACGATCTTTCCGGTTTGGCCGGCGCCGGCAGTCTGCGAACGCTGCTTCTCCAAAGCAACAAGTGCGCCGATCTCTCACC
>Ga0272442_10012332_pt1 | contig 10336 bp, 7 predicted proteins | sample SSMForm2O_FD_200262 | JGI IMG/M metagenome (GOLD analysis project Ga0272442, IMG submission 200262) | Marine sediment archaeal communities from Little Sippewissett salt marsh, Falmouth, MA, United States - SSM-Form-2O | ecosystem: Environmental > Aquatic > Marine > Wetlands > Sediment ... | reverse complement strand
CCGCCGCCTCCCTCGGCGCCTCCGCCACCGGCGCCTTCGCCGGCCCCTCCGCCGCCGTAGGCGGGGCGGGACCGTCGTAGTCGCCCAGGACCACGAAGTACGGCACGCGGAGGTCGTCGAGCGCGGCCCGGGCCCGGTCGAGGCTGACCGGTTCCGCCCGGGCCAGGAGGTCGCCCGCCACGAGGACGAAGTCGACCTGCTCCCGACGGTTGAGGTCCGCCACCGCCCGTCGCAACGTGGCCTCCGACGCCTCGACGAGGGCGCCCTCGACGGCCGTGTCGCCCCGGGCCGAGTAATACACCCCTCCCAGGACCGCGAACCGCACCGTCGGGCGCGGCACGACGGGCGTGCACCCCGCCGCCACGACCACCGCCAACGTCACCGCGATACCCATCCGCCGCATCGTGGACCTCCCCAAACAAATCGGCCGCGGCATTATACCGCAGCCGCGGCCTCACGCCAAAACCTGTTGGACAGCGAAACGTCAGCCTCCACGGGCCAGGGTCTCGCGCAGACGTGACGCCCGGGCCAGCAACTGCCCGTCGCTGAGCCGATGGACGACGGGCTCGGGCAGCGGTTCGTCGCGGGCCAGCAGCGTGAAGGTGTCCGCCAGCGGCGCGAGGTCCCGCGCCCAGCCGGGGTCCGCCGACGCCTGGACGTCGTCCAGACGGCGCGCGAGGTCCAGGTGTCGCACCTCGCGGCGGGCCCGGGCCAGGCGCGCGGGCGGCGCCGCGTTCTTCACGTAGACCAGGCGCACGAGCACGCGCTCCGCATCCGCCAGGACGGGCCCCGTCCGCCGGGCCCACCGCCGGTGCGTGAGGCGGTCCATGCCGGCCAGGCCGGCCGTCACGATGGCCACCGCCGCCACGACCGCCCCGAACATCCGCCACGAGAGGATCCATTGCCCGAACAGCCGGCGCCGGCCCGCGGCGATGCGGGCCCGGAAGAAGGCGCCGCGGCGGGCCAGGTCGCCCGTCACGCGCGACGCCAGATCCGGGACGGGCGGCGGCTCGCCCTCGGCCCCGCGGACGGCCTCCTCCACACCGCAGAGGGCCTCGTACCGCCGGGCACACCGTTCACACTGCGCCAAGTGGGCCCGCACGGCGCTCGCCCGGCGGGCGCTTAACTCGCCGTCCAGGTACCGGCTCAGCATCTTGTCATCCGGACACGGAGTCATCGCATGCGTTCCACAACGGGCCGCGGAACGGGCGGCGCGACTCAATCGTCGCCGTCGCCGTCGGCCCCGGCGTACATGGCAGCCAGGTAATCGGCAGCCCGGCTCCGCCTGAGGTTGGCGAGGACGTCCTGCCTCGCGCGGAACAGGCGGCTGCGGACCGCTCCGACCGATATGCCTAACGTCTCAGCGAGTTGATCGTAACTCAGCCCCTCGACCGCCCGCAGCATCAGGACGGTCCGCAGTTTGACCGGGAGCGCGTCGACCGCGGCTTCGACGGCGTCGACGGCTTCGCGTGTTTCCATCCGCGTGGACGGTCGCACGACCCGCCGCGCAATCGGGTGCTCGCGCAGGGCGTCGCGGCGGCGGCGGCGGGCGTCTTCTTTACGCCAGTGATCGATGACCGCGTTCGTCGCCACACGCCGGAGCCACGCCGGCAGGAGATCGGCGTCGCCCAGGTGCTCCAGGTTTTCCCACAGCCGGAGGAACACGTCCTGGGCCACGTCCTCTGCCACGGCTGGGCGGCGGACCATCCGCAGAATGAAGCGATACGTGGGCGTCTGGAAGTGCCGAACCAAGCCGGCAAAGGCGTCGGCGTCGCCGTGGCGGGCGACCTCCAGGAGCGAGGCGACCGTCTGTCGCTGCTCGCCGACCGCCTCCGCCAGGTCCGCAAGGGAGGCGGTGCGTGGGCCGCTCAGCACCCCTGCCACGGCTTCCATGGATAACGCCTTCCGGTTTTCGGTTTCCCGTTTCATTGGACGGTTGCCGAGCCGGTTCGTTTGGTAAAAAGTCCCCTTCTGTCCTATTATACGAGCGGGCGGCGGCTTCCGGCGACGGCTGTCACGGCTTTCCAGGAGGGGTGTCACCCGCGCGAGGGTCCGTTGAGCGGCCCGAATCGGGGCCGGGGCTGCGGTCTCGCCCCTGGCCCGGCCCGCGCTCCGGACTCGGGTCCGGGCCGAGGCCGAGACTGTCTTCCGCCTTGGCCCGCAGGTCCTGGAGGAGCGTCAATTCCCACTCGTTCAGCGTGATAAGCCCCTCCAACCCTCGGACGATCTCCTGCATGACCTTCTCGCGTCCGGCCATGCCTCCGATTTTCGTTGCAGACCTCGTGGATGTGCCTATACTTCACGGGAGCGAACGATTCGACCCCGAGTGTACGTATATGCGGCACATCGTCAAGCGGCTTGTTCGCAAGAGCGTATGATCGGGGGTAATGGGACCGACCTGGAGGCCAATCGAGCCGATGGCAGGGCCAGAGAGGGAATCGGCGTTTTCGGCCCGTTTGACGCGGCTGCGCGAGTCGGTCTACGGGCCGCGCGGACGGGCGGCGTTCGCCCGCGACCTTGGCGTAAGTCCATCTACGTACAACTATTACGAAAAAGGGAGGCCGCCCCCGGCGGACCTCCTCGGCCGGGCCGCCGAGGTCACGGGGGCCGACCTGACGTGGCTGCTCACGGGCCGGGGCGAACCGTTTCCGGAACCCGCCGAGGATGGGGGTGACATGACGCTGTCACACCCAGCCCGGGAGGTCGTCGAACGGTTTGCCCGCGCCCTGGGGGACACCCCTTCCCCACCGGCTCGGGCGGCGATGGGAGCGCTGCTCCGGCAAATCGAGGCCGCCGCCCCGGCGGGCGTGGCGCTCTGGCATCGGACCGCCTTCGCACCAGGGGAGAACACCATCCCGATCCTGGGCCGGACGGCCGCCGGCCTCCCTGCCGAGTGGGACGCCTGGTTCGCCGGCGAGTCGCAGACGGACGTGCTGGAGGCGCTCTTGGCGCGCCTGGAAACGTGCCCGGCCCATCGGCGAGCGGCGGCGGTGGCGGCACCGGATCCGCAGGTGGAATCCGCCGCCCCGGCCGACCCGACGGCCGAGATCATCCAGTTACCCGCTCCCACGGCGGAGGGCGTCACGGAGTTCCTCCGGCTGCCGGGACTCGGGCGGATCGACCCCGGCACGTTCGCCCTTCGCGTGGACGGCAACAGCATGGCCCCGCGGATCCGCGACGGCGACATCGTCGTCGCCCGCCGCGACGCCCCACCGCGCGAAGGGCACACGGCCGTGGCCCGCATTCGCGGGCACATCGGCGTCACGGTCAAACTCTGGCGCACCGAGGGCAACCGCGTCCATCTCGTGCCGATCAACGATGCGTACGATCCAGGATTTTTCCCAGGGAACCTCATCCTCTGGGCGTGTCGGGTGCTCTGGCTCGTCCGACTCTAACGGCGGCGCCTCCGTCGGCGGCGTGGTGAGAACCACCGCCAGGGACGCCACCGCGAGGGCGAGCACCGCCAGCAACACGGTCATCCTCTTCAGGCGGCGCATGCGCTGCTCCTCTCGGCGGACCCGCGACGGGTCGGCCAGCACCGTTTCGAGAAACCGGCACCGCCGCGCGACGCTGAAGTGCCGGAACCCTCGCCGCGTATCGGCCGATCCGTTCAACCGGGCGATGCGGCGAAGGGCCGAGACGAACGTCCGCACGCGGTGAGAGCAGACGGAGCCGGCCCCGAGCGCCGGCGGGGCCTCCGCCGGCGCCGCCACGGCATCCTCCACGGCCACGGCATCCTCCACGGCCACGGCGTCCTGCACGTCCCCCGCGTCCTGCACGTTCTGTACGCCCTCGACGGCGGGCGCCGATTCCGGCGACGGATCCGGCTCGGCCGGCGGGTCCGGTTCAGCCGGCAGCGCGGTGGACGACCGCCGGCCGGCGTCCGGCGGCGAGCAGCCTTCGGGGCACTCGGTGGCGCGGACGGCATAGAGGTCGCACTCCTGCTCGCACCGCCGCGACACGTACCCGAACACACCCACCAGGTATCCGAGGATCACGGTGGCGGTCGTCAGCGTCCCCATCCAGAAGGAGAGCGTCGCCTCGGCAATGACCTCGCCCAGGACGACGGCCACGGAAATCGCCGCCAGCGTCATGACAAAGTACAGCAGCGGGTGCCGGTACGTGACGTGGGCGGTCTCGTGGGCGAAGACGGCCTCGACCTGCTCGGCCGAGAGGCTCAGCAGCAGGGCGTCGGTGATGAGGATGTACCGGAGCGGCCCGAGGAGGCCGATCATGCACCCGTTGGCGATGGAGAGGTTGGTCCGCCAGATGCGGACGTCGGCCACGCGGATGCCCGCCCGCCGGGCCAGGGCCACGAGGCGGCGGCGGAGGCGGCTCTCGGGCAGCGATTCGGTCCGCCAGCAGAAGCAGACCCAGGGTCCGGCGAGCAAGGCGGCCGTGAGGAGGATCACCAGCACCGCTCCCGCTGCCGCGTCCTCCGGCAGCAGACGGGCCGCCGTCTCGTTCGCCGCCAGCAGGAGCACCATCGGCACGAGGATCACGAGCAGATACTGCCGCAGCATGAACGCCATGTACCGGGGCAGCGTCCAGTGCCGCGCCACGACGGGGGCGCCCGCCCGCTGGAACATCAGGGTCCGCAGACTCCGGTCCGCCCAGAACAGCGCGGTCCAACCCACCAGGAGCAGGAGGACGAGTGGGACCAGGTTGACGGCCAGGACCGGGACGCTCCAGCCAGTCTCCCCCGCCCACGCGGCCGCCACCCGCGCCCAGCCGCACCCCAACAGGACGAAGGCGTACGCGAAGACGATGACCGTGCGGTAGAGGCGACCGAGGAGGCCAACGGTCCGGAGGAACCGCTGCTCGTCGGTCTCAACGCGTTCCCGGCGGAGGAGGATGTATCCGCTGATCGCCAGGCCCGCCATCAGGACGAGCACCGCGACGGCGCCCGTCCCCGCGACCGCCGCCAGGGGGTGCGCCCCCTGGGCCGCCACCAGATCCGTGGCGAAGACAGCCATGAGCAGGCTCAGGATGATATAGGCGTACATGGAGTCTCCCGCCGGCGTCCGAGGGCGGCGTCACTACTCTGTACGGTTGCCACCGCCGGTTGTGTGGACAATCTTCGGCTTGTACCGGTAATAATCGAAATCGGGACTCTGGACGGGTCCGTGGCACGACATGCACAGGCGGGACGAGATGGTCATGCGCGGCTCCGGCTTCACGCCCTTTTTCTCGTGCTCGGACGTCACGACGTGGCACGCCTGGCACGTGACGCGGCCGAGGCCGGGCGTCTTCTTCATCGACGCGAACCCGCCGGTGCGCCCGAGGCCCATCGTGTGGCACAGGAGACACTCCGGGTCGCCGTCGCGGCCGGCCCGGCGGACCGACTCGTACGCGCGGGCGTGGGCGGTGGTCTTCCATTGCTTGTACTCGGCCTCGTGACACTCCTTGCACGCCTCGGCGGTTTCGTAGCGCGGGGGGATGGGCGTCTGGTCCCAGTCGGGCGGTGGCGCATCTTTGGCCTCATATACATACTTCCAGTACAGGTCCATGACCCACTTGGCGTCCGGCACCTGGGCCGAGAGGACCGTCAGGTCGTGCTCCAGGCGGACGGCGCCGGTGGAGTCGTCGCGGGCAAGCGTCACGCAGCCGAGCGTCCGCCCCGCCGGGCCGGGCGCCACGAGCAGCGTCCCGCCGATGCGTTTGGGCGTGCGGAGCAGACGGTGCGTGCGGCCGGCGACGAGCAGGTCGACGCCCTCAACCGCGCGGGCCAGCGCCTCGCACTCGTCCAGCCCCATGTGGGCGAGGAGGACGACGACGTCGCAGCCGGCCAGGGCCCGGACCTCGCGTCGAGCGGCGTCGGCGGGCGGCTCGACGGTCAGGCCCGTGCGCCACTCCCGCCGCGGGAATCCCCAGGCCCGATCGGCGATGACCGAGACGATGCCGACGCGGAGGCCCGCCACCTCGCGCACGAGCCGCGGCGGCACGACGGGCTCGCCGGCGGCGGTCCGCACGTTCGAGCAGACCAGCGGGAGGGCGTCGTGCCGGCCGAGGTCCCGCAGACGCTCGACGCCGAGCAACCACTCCGACTCGCCAAGGCCGACCGCGTCGTAGTCGGCCCGCGCCACGGCCCGGGCCAGGTACTCCACCTTGAGGGCACTCGTGTGGTCCGGCATGAGGTTGCCGGCGTCGACGACGAGGACGTCGCGGCGTGTGCGGCGGTACTGCTCGATGAGGCCCTGGCGTTTCGCCAAACCGCCGCTCGGGTTCGACGGGCACCCGCAGGCGGCCAGGACGCCCTGGTTGTCGGCGGCATAGAGAACGACGGGGCGGGCGTCGCGGTCGGTCGGCTCACACCCGGCGGCGAGGGCGACGAGCAGCGCCAGGAGAGCGGCGGTCATTCCAGCGCTTCCCGCGCGGCGGGCCTCCCGGCCCGCCGCGGGCACTCGGCGGAACCGGTCTCGGCGCGGTGGGCCGGGAGGCCCACCGCGCGGCACTGCAAACCGCGGCGCGGCGGCGCGGGGCGACCGGCGCAGACGGCGACGCGTGGGATTGTGGCGGCGAGGGACCATCCGACCTCGCAAGAAGGGGCGGCCCGTCCGGGCAGCCATCTTCGCCAGCCGACGCCCGGCCGGACGGACCGGCCGTGGCACCGGCGTTGATCATCGGCCTACGCCGACTCGCTCTGAAGCGGCGGCAGGCTTACGTGCTGGACCCGTTTCATGAAGTCCTTCGCGCGCAGGTCCTCCAGGAGATTCTTGGGCGGGACGGTGTCGAGGGTCAAGGCCAAACAGGCTTCCTCGGTGTCGAGTTTGCGGCCGAACGTCATCGTGGCGATGTTGATGTCCCTCTTGCCGAAGGTGGACCCCACCTCGCCGATGACGCCCGGCCGGTCCTGGTTGAACAGGATGACGAGGTCGCCGGCGGGTTTCAGTTCCATGTAGAAATCGTCAATCGATGTGATCCGCACGTAGCGATGGTGGAACACCGTCCCCTCGACGGCGTGGGATTCCTTGTCGCCGTCCGCCACGACGCGGACGCGGGAGACGTAGCCCCGGCCGTCGGTCTCGGTCTGCTCGCTGATTTCCAGGCCTTCCTCCTTGGCCACCATCATGGCGTTGACCATGTTCAGCGTGGTGCTGGAGACGCGCTGGAGCATGCCCATGACGACGCTGATCGTGACCTGGCGGTAGGGCTCCTTGGCGATGTCGCCGGCGTAGGTGACGGTCAGGCGTCGGAGGCGTCCGTGCATCAGGGCCGCCAGAATCGCCCCCGCCCGGTGCCCGAGTTCGGCGTACGGCTTCAGTTCGCCGACGGCGGCGAAGTCGATGGCGGGGACGTTCACGGCGTTGCGGAGTTCGCGGCCGGCGAGGCAGTCCAGGAGGTTATGGCATGCGTCGATGGCGACGTTCCGCTGCGCCTCGACGCTGGAGGCGCCCAGGTGCGGTAGGCAGAGGACCTTCGGATGCTCGACGAGGGGCCGGTTCTCGGGCGGCTCGCTCGGGTACACGTCCAGGGCGGCACCGGCCAGGTGGCCGGACTCCAACGCCTCGAGCAGGGCGTCCTCGTCCACGATGCCGCCGCGCGCCGCGTTGATGACGAAGGCGCCGTCCGGCAGGCGCGCCAGCGCCTCTTTGCCGATGATGCCGCGCGTCTCGTCGCTCATCGGCGTGTGGACGGTCAGGTAATCGGCCTCGGCGAGCAGGTCGTCGAAATTGTCGACGAGGCGGATCTCCTTGGCCAAATCGGGCGGTGTGCCGGCGATGAACGGGTCGTACCCGACGACCTTCATCTCCAGGCCCAGGCACCGTTTGGCGACGGCAGTGCCGATGCGCCCCAAGCCGACGATGCCGATGGTCTTGCCGGCCACCTGGTTGCCCTTGTAGGCCTTGCGGTTCCACTCGCCGCCCTTCAGGCTGTTGCAGGCGGGGACGAACTTGCGGCTGACGGCAAGCATGAGGCCGACGGTGAGTTCGGCCGTCGAGAGCGTGTTGCCGTCCGGCGCGTTCATCACGACGATGCCGTGCCGCGTCGCGGTCGGCAGGTCGACGTTGTCGACGCCGACGCCGGCGCGGGCGATGGCCTTCAGGTTGCCCGGCTCGGCGAGGACGTCGGCCGTCAGTTTCGTTCCGCTGCGGATGCAGATGCCGTCGTACTGGCCGAGGACCGCCGTCAGTTCCTCGGGCGAGAGGTCGGTGTTGACGTCCACCTCGGCGCCGGGTTCGGCGCGAAGGATCTCGAGCCCTTCGTCGGCGAGTTTGTCGGAAACCAGGATCTTCATCGTGTGCTCCCTTGCTGCGGGTGTCTCGCAGGTGCGCCTCGCCGGCGCGCCGCAGGGGTAGAAGCCCCTGCGCGGTGGGTCTCCGCACCCACCGCGCCGAACACGCCGCCCATGCTACTGCGCGGCGGGTACGGAGACCCGCCGCGCACGAGTCAACGTTGCAGGTTCACACCCCCGCCGCGAGGACCTTCTGGGCGGCGGCCACGCCGGCGCCGACGTCCACGTCAGCCCCGAGGCGGGCCATGGCCATCTCCAGGGCCCCCACGGCCGCCAGGACGTCGAACGCATCCAGGTACCCCATGTGCGAGAAGCGGATGATCTTGCCCTTCAGCTGCGCCTGGCCGCCCGCGATGCGGGTGCCGAACGTCTCGGCCATCGTCTTCGGCAGCGCCGCGCCGTCGATGCCGTCCGGCACCTTGATGGCTGTCACGCTGTCGGAGGGACTGGAGGACAGGAGTTGGAGGCCAAGGGCCTTGGCGGCGGCGCGGGTGGCCTCGGCCCGGCGTCGGGTCTCGGCCCAGACGGTCTCGATGCCCTGCGAGCGGATCAGGCCCGTGCTCTTCAGCGCCGCCCGGACCATGGCGTTCGCCGGCGTCCACGGGTTATCCCACTTGGCCAGACTCTTGCGGTACGCCTTCAGGTCCACGTAGTAGACGGGCGGGTCGGTCGCGTCGATCTTCGCCCACGCCTTGTCGCTGCACGCGAGAAAGGCCAGACCGGCCGGCAGCATCAGGGCCTTCTGGCTGCCCGTGACCGTCACGTCCACGCCCCAGTCGTCCATGTGGTACGGCAGCGCGCCGACGCCCGTGATGCCGTCGACCACGAGGCAGGCGTCGGTCTCGGCGACGGCGGCGGCGATGGCCTCCACGTCGGCCGCCGTCCCGGTCGACGTCTCGCAATGCTGGATGAAGACCGCGACGGTATCGGGGTTGGCTTTCAGGGCCTCGGCAATCTGGTCGGCCGTGACGGCGGTGCCCCACTCGATGTCGAGCGTGACGACACGTGCGCCGAAGGCCTCGCCCATCTCGGCCCAGCGCTCGCCGAACTTGCCGCCGCGGACGGCGATCATCGTCTCGTCCCGTGCGACGAGGTTGGCGACGGCGGCTTCCATGGCGGCCGACCCGCTGCCGGTAATCGTGTAAACCTCCTGCCCGGTCTGCATGATGTACTGGAGGTCGCCGGTCAGTTGTTCGAGCATCGCCCGGTACTCGCCGGTGCGATGGTGGAACATGGGCCGGGCCAGTTCCAGGAGGGTGTCCTCGGGCACCGGCGTCGGGCCGGGGGCGAACAGACGCTGCTTGTACATCCGGTCTCCTTTCCTTCGCGCGGCCCCTCATGACGAATCTCAGGTGCGGCCGCGAAACGCACGCGGATTATAGCCGCCGGCAGGGGTGATTCAATCCAAAAGCCTCGTGGGCGGGGGGAGAGCGTCCCCGACTGTCATCTCGACCGAGGCGCCGGCCCCTGTAGAAGCGAGGCCGGGGGCGAGCAGAGAGATCTCGCCTCTGGGCCCAACCACGAGATTCCTCCGCTCGCCGTCGCTGTGCGCCGGCTCGGTCGGAATGACAACCGTGCCGACGGCGCGAAAAAGGTTGCGTCGCCGGCCGTGTTCCGGTCAAGTGGGGCGCGGAGAACGTCCGATAAAACGGGCAGTTCACCGATCGGCGAGGGGCCGGCAACGGTATCCGGATACCCGTGCGCGGAGAGTCCATCCCGTGACCGCGTTTACGATTTCCGACGTCCACGCCCGCGAGATCCTCGACTCCCGCGCCACCCCCACCCTGGAGGCCCAGGTCCGGCTCGAGGGCGGCGCCGTCGGCCGGGCGGCCGTCCCCAGCGGCGCCTCCACCGGCGAGCACGAGGCCATCGAGTTCCGCGACCGCGACCCGGACCGTTACCTCGGCAAGGGCGTCGTCAAGGCCGTCACGCACGTGGTCAGGCTCATCGGCCCGAAGGTGACGGGGCTCGATGCCCGCGACCAGGCGGGCCTCGACGCCACGCTCATCGCCCTGGACGGCACGCCGAACAAGACGAACCTCGGCGCGAACGCCATCCTGGCGGTCAGCCTGGCGGCGGCCCGGGCGGCGGCCAACCAGG
>Ga0272442_10012331_pt1 | contig 10338 bp, 7 predicted proteins | sample SSMForm2O_FD_200262 | JGI IMG/M metagenome (GOLD analysis project Ga0272442, IMG submission 200262) | Marine sediment archaeal communities from Little Sippewissett salt marsh, Falmouth, MA, United States - SSM-Form-2O | ecosystem: Environmental > Aquatic > Marine > Wetlands > Sediment ... | reverse complement strand
TCATTTCAACGGAGGACTTCTAAAGATTATGAAAGGTTAACTGAAACAAGTACTGCTTTTGTCCAATTATCAATGATAAGATTGATGCTTAATAAATTTAAAAAATGATTTCAAAACAGTCTCTAAATATTTTCACTTTTCTGCCCGGCAAGAAATTCAAACCGGGTTTTGCATAAAGTAACCATCTATCCTGATTTTAACAGCCATAGCATAAAACCTGCCTTTACCTGAGGCTGGAAAGGGTTTTTGAAATATGCTTCCAAAACAGTTTGTGAAACCTGACACTTTGCCTTCCAATTATATCGTTATAGGTCATCGGCAGGTCCTCAGGATGGAATTTCCGTTTATACAGGTCTTCGTACAAAGCAGGGACTTCGGGGTGGAACTGGACTGCGAACACATTCGGGTATTCCCTATGTGCCAGGCCTTCCACTACTTTCCCATCTATAGAGTAAGCTGTTATTTCCATGCCTTTCCCTGTGTTTTCAACCGCTTGGTGGTGGCTGCTGTAAATCCTCGGCAGCCAGCCTTTTGCCAGTTTAATCGCTCCCCCGAAAAAGGGGTATTCCGAAAATTGTATCCTGTGGAGGTTTATCCCCATCAGCAATGAATCCTCGACAATTTCCTGCCAGTAATTCCGGTGTAGGTTATTCCTCCCGATTTCGAGTATTTCTTTAGGTTCATTGGCGTTATAAATTTCAGAAGGGATATCCTGAACCAGGGTTCCGCCGGTGGCAACGTTCAATGTCTGCAGGCCCAGGCAAAAACCGACAGTTAGGTAATCGGGGTTGCTTTCAATCAAAGGAGCAAATGTTTCATCCTGGAATCCTCCAAGCAGGTGGAAGAGGAAGCTAACTTCGAAGTAATGCCTGACCGGATCGGAAACAAAAGAAGCAGTATTCTCCTCGCCATAAATTTCCGGCGGGATATCGGGGCCCCCGAAAAACAAAGCGCCGATTGAATTGTCGATGATTGTTTTAAAATCCTCAGTACAACCGTTTTCTTCAAACAGGTTGTTTTCATTTATTTTGCCCCTTACTTCATGCAGGAAAAAATTTTTCAGCCCGCTTTCTTTTATAAAGGAGGCTGTTTTTGAAAAATCGTATGCCTGCCCTTCATGGTAAATGCCTACAAACTTTATTTTTTTTTGGTTTACATCGAATATTTTTCGGTTAATTAGGAAATGGATGACCTCAATATTTCTTACTGTAGGATTGGCCAAAATAACGTACCGTTTCCGATGATTGAATTCTTCACGGTAAAAGTCCTGTGGCCAGGCTGTTAAAACTATTAAAACTGAGGTTAACAGAAAAAGGGCTTTTTTCATAGCAGAATTGATTTTTTCTTTTCAAATATAACACAAACAAAACAGCTTTAATGGTTATTTCGGCTGATTTTTCGTTTCCGAATGATATAGTTTTTTAAATTTGATGTCAATTAAAAAACCGATCATATTAAAAATAGGCCGATGTCGTTTAAACTTTTTTTGCTGCAAACCTTCGGGAGGCTGAAGCCAACTGAAAAAATCGAAGCCAGGCGCCAATCGTTGTGGAATGACTACCAGGAATTCATTAAGGTTGACAAATCGGATGAACTGAAAAAACTTTACGAACTTGAACAGTTTGTGAATTCCGATGCTTTTGAACAGAGGAAAAAGGAGGTGGAAGCCCTTAAATTTAAAGGGAGCCTGGAATATAACCAGTTACAGGAGTATCATCAACTTGAGGGGGCCAGGCACATAAAGAACTATTTCAAGGTAGAAAAATCACCTGATCTCACCCGGTACGAAACCATAAAAGAATCGGAAAAACTTGCTGAATATTACGCTTTACAGGATTATGTTGAAAACGGCCAGTACCAGGAAGAAAAGGATGAACTGAAAAGCCATGTGTTTAAGGGCTCGCCCGAAGAGAAACATTTAAAGGAATTCCGGAAAATAAAAAACTCAAAACCTGTTAAAGCTTATTTTGAACTGGATGGCTCGGGTGATTTGAAAGCTCATGAAGAGTTTGGTTCTTCCGGGAAATTGAATAGGTTCCTGGAATTAAAAAACGCCCCTGATAATGACAAGGAGCAGAAAAAAGAATTAAAATCGCTAAAACGCGACCCGGATATCCGGAAGTATTTCAGATTTGAAAAATCGGCCAAACTGAAATATTACCACGAGGTAAAAGGCAGCCATTTATTGGCAAGGTACCATGAGCTAAAGGAACTAATTAATTCCGACGAGTTTAAAAAAAGGAAAGCCTGGCTCGAAGACAAGAAAAAATTTGAAAAAAGCGAAGCCCATAAAAAATTCATCCAGTTCAGGCAGCTTCAAAATGATGGCGACGTGAAGTTTTTCCTGAATTTCGAAAAATCGAAACTGTACAGGAATTATCTGGATATCCACGATTCGTTTGATTTAAAACGGTATTTCGAATTAAAAGGAATTACAGAAACGGAAGATTTCCGTAAAAGGAAGGCTTACCTCGAGGATACAAAAAAGTGGGAAAAAACCGAAGAATTTGCCAAACAACAGGAATACCTGAAGATGAAAAGCCTCCCGCATTTTATCAGGTATTTTAAGTACAAAGGGGGTAACGATTTCGACTTTTTTAAAGAATGGGAACCCGCCTTTGAAGAGCAGTTTAATTCCGCGACACTCGATGAATCGAAATGGTCCCCGATGGGATACTGGGCTAAAAAGGTGGCAGGCGGCAATTTCTCACAACCCGGCGACCTGCAATGTTTCAGCGATGGCAACAATATCATCACCGGAAAAAAAGGCCTGGCAATCCAGGTGCGGAAAGAAAATACCAGGGGCAAATACTGGAACCCGGCAGCGGGTTTTGTGCCGGCTGATTTTGCCTATACCTCAGGGCAGTTAACCACCGGCGATGCATTCAGGGCCGGCGACGGGATAATCGAGGCAAAAATAAAATTCAACCCGTCCAAGGAAATTGTCAGCTTTTTCTACCTTATAAGCGAGACAACCTCGCCTCATGTCAATATCCTTGAAATGGGCGCTAAAAACCGGATGGGGATTTTTTCTTCTGAAAATAATAAAATCAGTTTTACCGGTACTTCAATTGCCAACCTGAAATCAGGAAAGTACTATTTATTCAGGCTTGAAAGGTCGGACAGCCAATTTACATGGAAGATTAACGAACAAGTTATTTTTGAAACAGCGGGGAATAATTATAATTTCCCGATGCATCTGAACCTGGCAAGTATTGTTGTGAAAGATGTCCCGGCCTCGAAATTACCTGCCGGGTTCGAAGTGGCATGGATAAAATGCTATGTAAAAAAACAGAAATGATTGTTAAAGCCCCCTCTTGTTAAAAAGGATATACCCGAAATTCAGGATCAAATAAAATTTGGTATCCGTTTTTTCATAATAATTTGCCGAAAGGCTTATCGGGCCAACTCCCGTCTGATAGACGATGGCTCCCATCCCCTGGAAAAAAAGTTTCTCAAAAATTTTACTGCTGAATTCAACCTTCATGTCTTCTTTGGCATTCATCCGCTTTATGGGGGCAAAATAATACCCCTCGAAACGGAGGTGGAGTTGGCCACTGATGTTGAATATCGTTTTTAAGCCGCCTGCCAGGTACTTGTTGGCATGAAATATTTCAATAAACATCGATTTACTTTGGGGCGTCGGGTAAAAACCCGGGGCAGCCAAAACCGTGGAAGTATAATTGGTAAAAGGTTGCTTGTTGCTGTAAACCCCTTCAAAACGGGTACCTAATGTAATCCTTTTGTTAATGAGAAAATATTTATCGTGGATCCCATGCAATAAATAATAACTTTGATTATCGGAAGTCTCACCGGAATTTGCCGAAGTACTTCCGGGGTAATTAACTTCTTTGCCATCGACATATTTTAACGACATGTACCTGTAGATGCCTTCAGTGGCATATTGTTTATAATTCAATGAATTGGTTTCAAAATCGATATTGGCAACAAACGCGTTAAAACTGGTCCTGTCGGGTGTATCCTCCTTTTTATAAACCTTGGTTTGGTAGTATTCGTCATCCGCATCAGAAAAAGCCACGCCGGCGCTGAGCTTGTTGCGAACCCCCAATGGAAATCCTGTTTCGAAGCGGAGGTTGTATTCATCCTGGATGATGTAAGGAGGCCTGACATCCTCAAAGAAGAGCTCGCCACTGCTTGAGAAGAAATCCCACCGGTTCAGCGTTGAATAGGCTGCCACGTAAAAAGGGACTTTTGTAGGGAAATCAATCCGGCTGCCGAATTTGAACGAACTGTAAAAACGCCCGAAATAAATATTGGAACTAAACGTGTACGAGCGGTCTTTATACAAACGGTAATCGACATTAAAAAATCCCTGATTAACCGGTTTTGTGGAGATATTCCCGCCAAATTTTACCTTTAGTTTTTTTTCAGGCTCAACTTTCAGATGAATATCAAAAAAGCCCGAGGTTTCATTGTAGTAAGCAATAGGGCGCATCGATTTTATCTGTTCATCGGCCACAAGCTTAAAATATTCTTTTCTGAATTCATCAAGCGTGATCACATCCTGTTTGTGTTTGATCGATTGTATGATAAACCTTCGTTGCATATCATCAGTTATCCCTTCAACCTGGATGTTTTTAAAAAGCAATTCAGGCTTCCTGTTGTTGAATTTTTGCCTTTTTAATTCTACTTCCGGTTTTGGGGTCCTGCGTTCAATCCTGGTTTTGATACTGTCGATTATTGCAAGAGCTGTTTTTGTGCCATTCCCCTGAATAAAATCTATTTTTCTAAAATCGAGCAGGCCGATGTTCTCAAACTTGGTTTCAAGGAAGATACCGTCTTCGGGGGTTATTTCATATTTCGTGGGGCGCATGATCAGGTTGGTCAACTGGTTCATGATGTCGTCGGCATCGGGTTTTTCCTGGTCACCAGCTACTTTATGGCCGATAATAATATCGGGATTGAAGACTTCCTTCATCACATCGACAGGGAAATTGTTGTAGATGCCACCGTCGAAAAGAAGGGTTCCATCAACTGTAATCGGTTTAAAATAGAGCGGGACGGTCATCGATGCCCTGACGGCTTCCCCCAGGTCGCCGCTTCCCATTATCACCGCCTGGTTTCTGTACACATCGGCTGCCATACAACGAAACGGCACCAACAGGCTGTCGAAATTGAAATTACAGACAGCATTTGTCGAGGCCAGCATTTCCATGAATGCAAAATCCATCTGTTCCTGCGGGATAATATGCGTAGGGGGTAGTATCTTCAGTTTTTCTTCCTCCATCTGGAATTTAATTTCCAACCAATCAGGCGCTTCTTCCGGTTTTTTAAAGAAATAGCGGTATTCTTCCTGAATTTGCCCGGTCGACCAGAAATGAAAATCTTCGGAACGGAAGAGGGCTTCCATTTCATCGGGCGAATACCCTGAAGCGTAGAGTGCGCCAACGATAGCGCCTATGGAAGTCCCGGTAATATAATCGATGGGGATGCCGTTTTCTTCCAACACCCTTATCACACCGATGTGTGCAAGCCCTTTGGCGCCCCCTCCGCTAAGGACAAGCCCGACTTTCTGTGAATAAGAAAAATATGTGCCGGCTGCAAATAAGAGCAGAAAAGTAACTATTTTTTTCATGGCTGTAACTATTATCAAAGCACTGCCAAATTTATCAATTTCCTATGGTGTAAACATAATCTGTATATGGTAATTTTTGACATAAATCGGTGAATAGCGGAATATTGAGAGTAAATAAACCACTATGCACTGAAAATACATAGGATTAAAGATTAGGAATGAAATTCAAAAATACTATATGATTTGCCGGAAGACAGAAGACGCCCGCCTGCCCCCGATCGCTATAGTTTCGTGGAAACCAATGGAAATTTTTTATCTAATTATTGAAGTAAAATATATGATCTTGTACCATTAACTCTTTAACGATTCCTTTAAATGTATATCAATATGCCTTTAAAAAAATGAAAACGAAAAGGATTCTCAATATACCTCTGAATTGCCTGTTATCTGACTCATATAGGGGCAACATTTATCAAAGCAACATTGTATAATTACAGGAAAGTTTTTTATTTTCACAGTGTAAAATTCAGGTATATACAAAACAAAATGACTGTTCAATACTTGATATAAAAAAAATCAATTTTATTTTCAGCCTGAAATTTATTTCAGAAAAAGATAAAGAAGCCGGATTATGATAAAATTAATAGGTTCGCCATCTGTTATTAAAGCGGCAGGCAACAAGCCTAAAAAGATCGAAGAATTTATCGGCCGAGTAAATACCGGCACCGATGAAATAAGCATCGCCCGGATGAAAAGCCCGCAGGGGTGGGCCGAGCCGGGGCAGTGCCCCGGATTTGATGAATACACAGTTGTTTTGAAAGGCACCCTGAAAGTGGCAACCCGTAAAGGTGATTTGCTGGTTAAGGAAGGGCAGGCTGTTATTGCCTCAAAAAACGAATGGGTGAAGTACAGCACACCGTTGGAAGGCGGGTCTGAATATATTTCTGTCTGCCTACCTGCCTTTTCTCCATCATTAGTAAACCGCGATAAATAATTAGTTTATGGTGAAACACCCATTCTTTACAAACAGGCATTGATAGATTCCAACAAAAATCATATACTGGAAACAGTAGATTATTCGTTTACATATGTTCTGAAAACTTCGCCCGGGCCAGCTTATTTTAAACAATTCTAAATCACACCTATTACAATATTCTGTAATCTTTGCATTACAAAATATTAAGAAAACTGTTTAATTTTGCCGCCAAATATATCCTGATGGATTTTTTCAAGAACATACATAACTCATTGCTTGAAAGCCAGGCTTATCCGCTTTCGAGGGAATTGCTCAATCAGATCGACTGGCAGCACCGGTTAATTTGTATCAAGGGATTCAGGGGCGTCGGGAAAACCTCTTTTATCCTCGACTATATCAAGCAGGAATATTCAGGCGATAATTCGGCCCTGTTTATCAACCTCAACAATTTTTACTTCACAAAAAGGAAAATATTTTCTTTTGCCGATGAATTTTCAAAACTTGGAGGCAAGATCCTGTTCCTCGACCAGATTCAGAAATACCCCGGCTGGTCATCGGAGTTAAGGATGTGCTACGACAGGATCCCTGACCTGAAGATAGTGTTCACATCATCGCCTGTATTGAGGGTTTCCGAGGAGAACCCGGACCTGCAGGGGATTGTAAAAATCTATCATCTCGAAGGATTATCTTTCAGGGAATACCTGAATTATACCACAGGCCTGAATTTCTCCATGTACAGTTTCGATGACATATTAAATAACCATGCCCATATTTCCGGCAAGGTTGTAGCAAAGGTCAAACCACTGGCATATTTCGGGCAATATTTACAAACGGGCTATTTCCCCTATTTTATAAATGAACCGAGTTTTTATAACGTCAAACTTCTGAAAGATATTAACCTGGCCCTGGAAATTGATGTGCCCTACCTGAACCAGATCGAATTTAAATACCTCTCAAAACTTAGAAAACTGTTGTACATCATAGCAACCCAAACGCCGTTTACTCCTAATGTTAGTAAATTAGCGGCCGCAATTAAAACCTCGCGGGCAACGGTTATGAATTACCTGCGCTACCTGAAAAATGCAAGGCTTATTAATTTATTGTATAACAGTGGAAACGGCAATCAGGATCAAATGAAAAAGCCCGATAAAATATACTTGTACAACACCAATCTGCAGTATGCTATCGACCCTGACAATACTGAAAACATGAACCTAAGGCAGACTTTTTTTATCAATCAGGTAGGATACCGGAACAATGTTGAATCATCTGCGGAAGCAGACTTTTTAGTTAATGGGAAATACCATTTTGTGGTTGGTGGCCGGAAAACCGAGCCTGCCGGCAATGGGTTTGCAGCATCCGATATGATTGAAAACGGCAGAGGGAATAAAATCCCGCTTTGGTTGTTTGGTTTTTTATATTAGATGCTGGATAGTGGATAATAGATATTGGATAAATAGATTTAGTGAATAAAATAAATGTCTTATAAAAAGCTTAAAATATGGCAAATCGAAAATGAAGCAGAATTAAATGAACTAGCTGAAAAGCCTGGCAGGAAAATAAATAAATTTATCCAAACCGTAGAAAAGCATCATAATAAGCTTATAGAACCGGTAATTGAAACTAAAACCAATTTGGAGCAGAAATAATCAAATATCAAATATTAAATATCGAATATCATAAATTGAATATCAAAAATCAAATAAAATGGCAAAACAGAAGAAATTTATAACGTGTGACGGGAACTATGCAGCATCGTATATGAGTTACATGTTTAGTGAGGTAGCCTGCATCTACCCTATCACGCCTTCGTCAACCATGGCTGAATATGTCGACGAATGGGCCGCATTCGGGAAGAAGAACCTGTTCGGGAGGCCGGTCCGCCTTGCCGAGATGCAAAGTGAAGGTGGTGCAGCAGGAGCTGTCCATGGGGCAGCACAATCGGGGGCATTAACTTCAACCTATACTGCTTCCCAGGGATTATTGCTCATGATCCCGAATATGTACAAAATGGTAGGCGAATTGTTGCCTACGGTCTTTCATGTCAGCGCACGTGCACTTGCAGGGCATGCCCTCTCGATTTTCGGCGACCACAGCGACATTTACGCTGCACGCCAAACCGGATTCGCAATGATAGCATCCGGCTCAGTCCAGGAAGAAATGGACCTGGCCGGCGTTGCCCACCTGGCAACCATAAAATCGAGGATCCCGTTTGTGGCTTTCTTCGATGGATTCCGCACATCGCATGAAGTACAGAAAGTTGAAGCCATCGACATGGAAGACATGAGGCCATTGGTCGACATGAAGGCGCTTCAGGAATTCCGCGACAGGGCGCTTAACCCGGAACACCCGTTAACCCGCGGGACAGCCCAGAACCCGGACATATACTTCCAGGCAAAAGAATCGGCTAACAAGTATTTCGATGTAGTGCCTGATATTGTGGAAGGGTATATGCAGGAAATCAAAAAAATTACAGGCAGGGAATACCACCCGTTTACTTATTACGGTTCAGAGGATGCCGAAAACATTATTGTTGCCATGGGGTCGGCGACTGATACCATCAAAGAGACGATTGATTACCTGACGGCCAGGGGCAAAAAAGTCGGGTTGATTACCGTCCACCTTTTCCGCCCGTTTTCAACAAAATATTTGCTGAAGGTATTGCCTGACTCGGTAAAAAGGATTGCAGTGCTCGACCGGGCCAAAGAACCGGGCGCCGACGGCGAACCACTTTACCACGATGTTAAATCGGTATTTTACGGCAACGAAAATCCGCCAATAGTCGTGGGTGGCCGTTACGGCCTGGGTTCTAAGAATACTACCCCATCACAGATACTTTCAGCCTATGAAAATCTTGAAATGGCTGAACCGAAAAACGATTTCACCATTGGCATAATCGACGATGTAACCTTTAAATCGCTTCCTCAGAAAGAAGAAGTCGATATGACACCCGAAGGCACCTACCAGGCGAAATTTTACGGGCTCGGTTCCGACGGGACAGTAGGCGCCAATAAAAACTCGATTAAAATCATCGGCGAATCGACCGATAAATACTGCCAGGGGTACTTCCAGTATGACTCGAAAAAGTCGGGGGGATTCACATGTTCACACCTCCGTTTCGGCGATAAGCCAATCAGGTCGACCTATTTAGTCACAACACCTGACTTTGTGGCCTGCCACGTCCCGGCTTACATCCATCAGTACGATATGTTAAAAGGCCTGAAAAAAGGCGGGTCGTTCCTGTTAAATTCTATATGGGATGAAGAAACCACTAAGGAAAAACTTCCCGACGCCATGAAAAAATACCTCGCTGAAAATGAGATCAAATTCTATATCATCAACGGGACCAAGCTTGGCGAGGATATCGGGCTTGGCACAAGGACCAACACGATCATGCAGTCGGCTTTCTTCAATATAACCCGCGTGATCCCTTACGACATGGCAGTGGATGAGATGAAAAGGTTCATTGTAAAATCGTACGGGCGTAAGGGTGAAAAAATTGTGAACATGAACTATTCTGCAGTTGAAGCAGGTGGCAAGTATGTAAAAGAAGTCAAGGTTCCTGAAGAATGGAAAAACATCGACGTTAAACCGGTTGAACCCGATAAAAGCCGGCCTGAGTATATCGTAAAAATTGCCGATATGATCAACGCCCAGAAAGGCGACGACCTCCCGGTTTCCGCTTTTGTTGGCGCTGAAGACGGCGCATTCCAGCCCGGGACGACAAAATATGAAAAACGTGGCGTTGCAGTAAATGTGCCGGAGTGGCAACCCGACAATTGTATCCAGTGCAACCAGTGTGCCTATGTATGCCCGCATGCTGCTA